>JGI24721J44947_10010774_pt1 | contig 11542 bp, 6 predicted proteins | sample YelNatPaOPGAMG01_FD_44947 | JGI IMG/M metagenome (IMG submission 44947)
GTACTCAGAATAGGCATTGTGCTGGAATGCTGACGACTTGCGGTGCAGAGTATCTGTGACCAGGAGCTCGAGCATTGGATTTTCGCCTGGATTACGCTATTGGTTCGGTGCGGATGGCAAACTATAAAGGCTGGAGCGCCCTCTGGACACATATTGGGAACGATTTCGGTGCACAGTCTGCGAGCAATAAGGGTGTTCAGTCAACGAATGGCAAGTCACGTATTTCGTGGGCCTTCATTTCGGGAGATTGTATGCACCTCGAAAGCGGCCAGATACTGTATCACGCCACTTCCATTGCGTTCAGGAATCTGAACAAGCTTTCCATGCGACCTGGTATTCGCCGTCGGTTGCGACGATTCGCTTACAGCGTGCCCTGTGAAGAGAACCAGGCAGGAAACACTGATCCATAATATTCACATTTTCATATGGTTTATGATCGGAACGAGAGCCGACCAGCACTACACAGGCTCTTCAATGAATCCGAGGAGATGCGATCATCTCCGTCACGTCAACGAATGGCCTTAGTCCTGCCCATCAGCCGCATCGAGGTTCCCGTTTTGAATGCGTACCATAATCGAAACGACTCAATACGCATCGCACCGATCATCCATATACATACACAAAGAATGCTTCCTCCAGCGGCGGACACGGCGAACGCCAAGACTCGCGACGCAATGCAAAAATGATTCATACGCGGATTACATGCGTATCCTTCCACCAATTCACATCCTGACTCCAACTACGAGAGTAGATGCCGATCCGCCATAAGCCGGACGTCAGCGGAGAGGTCCGGTGTCGACTCACTCGATGACGAAGCAAAAGTGTTTGCATCTCCAGTGTCCAGTGCAACATGCCCCTCGCTGGGAAACGTTGCCAATCTCACTGGACCAGAGGATACGAAAGAAGCGCTCTGCTCCCGTTCAGCAGTACGTGGCGCCTCCGACGCTACCCGAGNCGTCTCTGCGTTTGTCTCCACAGACGTGATGGAGTCTTCGGCTGGAAACCGTGATAGCGGTCGTGAGCGCAATGAATCCTCNAAAAGTGGATCCGAAACACCTCCGGGACCCACACCAAACGCTGCTACCAAGTCATGAATCCGAGGATCCGCCGGATCAAACCATACCAAGGTAAACTGCTCCGCGGACGCACTCGCCTGCTTTGCACGTGAGCTGAGCTTGCGCTCACCACTGTATAGATCCAATGGTGATGCCAGACGTTTGGGCACTCGAATAGAGGCCTGTCCGAGCCGTCCCATGGATAAACTTCTCGAATTCGCATCGGACAACAACGATGCTTCCCCAGTGGTACCCGTTCTCGCTGCATTCGTCTCTGGTGCTACCGACCGCGGCAGCGCAGGTGCTACATCCAGTCGGATTAATGCCGGTGCATCCACTCGCCGTCGCAGCAACGTCCCAGAAGACGCACCCTCGGACTCGGCAACAGTGATCAGGTTTGGGTCTGGCGGGTGCCAACGAAGACCTCCCGAGGACACCGTCTGGGCTGCTGCCGGATTCGCAGCAGCCGTGGAGTGCAACAAGGACCAGAGGGCTTCATTTTCGGCACGTTGTTCATCGTAGAGGCCAGCTTCCCCACGCTCCTGAGCTTTGGTGTCAAAGAACAACGGCGTATCGGAAGGCGTGACTACGAGCACTCGACAGCGCACCGGCAGCGTCTCACAGGGCGCATGAAGCTCACTCTGGTACTGTCCCAGACAACCATAGCGTTTGCAGAGCGGACGAGCGTGTTGCAGTTGTCGGGCTCCCTCGCCGTCGCAAGTCTGGAGGTAGACGGTTCCCTGGAGAAGGATGACGACAGCGGAGCGAAGGCGTCGTGCAATACACTGACCATGCAACGGCCCGGAGAGCGTCCCTGGGAGTAAGCGCGGCATTGCCCACACAACGAGCGTAGCTGTTCGCAACGGCAACAACATGGCGTCTCGACGCTTTTCGTAGTCGAGCGCCTCGGGTGGAAACAGCATTGTCTCGGTTGCTACTGTGCCTGGGTTCTCGTACATTGCAAAAGACGCATCTGGGAGGCGACTGCTTGTATCGCGCGTCTCGACGTGCGCTCGTGTGCCAGGACGCGTCACTTGAGCGCTCTCTGGTGCAGCGTTATCCGCTCCGAGGGTATCGGTACGAGCAGCGGCGAGTCCGTTGCTCTCTGGGGGCGTCTCTGCGTCATCGGCAGGCGACTGCACCGACGTCGACGACCGCTCTGGTTGGCGCTCCGTACTGGGTCGATCCCGTCGCTCCAGTTCCATGAAGCGCATACGCGTTTCCGTGAGGTACTCTTCCACGTTGGGCACGAGGTTGCGAGCACACTCGCTNGCAGCCATGCGTACGGCGAGTCGCATCCAGTCGTCCCGACTGCTCATGAGATTCCTGAAATTCGATGCTGGAATGAAGAAGACATGGGCCAGCTGGGAGACAACCACCAGCTCCAACGCCGACGTATACCTATACAACGAACCCGCCATGCCATAGCTCTGTCCGGTTACACTGTTGCTCAGGGTACGCACTTCGTGGGCGTCCTCTCGGGGGAATCCAGAGGCCGGCGCAGAAGCTTCCAAGTCTGGTGGTATGTGTTTGTGCTCGTGGTTGAGCGCTCTCGATGACGGTGCTGCGTCTCTCAAGNCGTGTGGAAAGGCACCAGCTTCCGCGGAGGCAGCGTGCCANACGNCTTCCTCTGCGTCCGCTGCTATCGTTCCATCGTCAGCAAAGTCGTCATCGTCATCGTCGACGACGTTGCTATTGCTGGTNTAGCGATCGTCCNGCTCTCGACGACCAGCTATTCCGAATACGTCGCTGATGAAGGCTCGCAGACGTGCCTCGGCAGCGCGTCGACGCGACGGCAGCGTGGCGGAAGGGACTGCTTCTTCGCCGGGGTATGGAGGCTCGACCATATCCCGAGGCGTTGCAGCGGTTTCTTCTGGCTGACGCCGTTGCCACCATCGCCATCGTCGCCAAAGTGTCGACTTGCGCTCACGCTCTTGTCCAAGATGACTCGGCAGTGTCAAGGGCGCCTCGGTGGACCGCTCAGAACTAGCAGGGGCAACGACACCCGCCAGTGGCGCTGCGGACCCAGTCTCTGCTGTTTCCACTGCTTGTGGCCAGACTGAGGTGGTTGTTGGCTTGCGACGAAGCGGTGGAAACTCCTCCTCACTCAGAAGGTTCACAATCATCGCTGACTGCCGTTGGATGCGATCCACGGGTGTCCGTTGCACCGCAGGGTAACTGCTTCGCAGTCCATTGTGGCGCCCTAAAGTGCCGTGTCGCGCCTGGTGGTCCACTGCCTGCATGTCTTGTCGCTGCAGCAGTAACTGCTCGTCCAGGTCGTCGAGATCATCACCAGCGAACTCGACATGCTGGGTCCGTACCTCGATCGCTCCTCGAATGACGTAAAAGACACCCACCACGAGGGTATCCATCCGTTGCACGACTTCGCCATGTGCGAACGCTCGTATTTGGCCTGCAGCTCGCCAGGCAGCGAGCAACTGTTCCAGTGCGTGTTCGAGAGCGACCCTCGAGCGATACTCCACTTCCAACCAAGATGCAAGACTGTTGCGCAAGCAGTCACCGATGGTTGGCAAAGGAAAACGTATGCTCACGCGCTGCAGTGCCTCGCGACGCATATCCAGCTGGTCCAACAGTGCCTTGGACTCGGCTTCGGTAAGCGTTCCAGTCGCATACAGCTCCTCGATGAGGCGAGCTTGTCGACTCAGCAACACGTTCGCGGCATGCAGCGAGTCGCTCGCGCGTACCGTCTCCGGTGACAGCACCCGCGACGAATGCAAGTAGCTCTCGCAACGGGCAACTTCCGCTTCCAGTTCAATAGCGACTTGCAGGTCTGCAATGAGCGTCAGGGAACCGTGTGGATCCGCGGATACCCAGTCAGTGCTGTGGACCATAACCACTGCCGCGGTATCCGCAGCGATGGTGGCTGCTCCCGGCGGGCTGCGCTCAGCCTTCTCGAGTGCCCAGCGTTCAGCTTGCTGGGCATGCCGAGAATGCAGTGCATGAACCAGCGCTACGGTCAAGCCTGATACAATGTCATAACCGATAAAAAGCCGGCGATAGATAAGCCATCGGGCAAAGCGATGAAGAAAGCGGAAACGCCCACAGATCCCTACGATAAACTGTTCGAGACGGGAGAGGCCCCAACCGCCGGCCTGCGTGTGACTGAAGACCCGAATCTCGTCGGTGTTCGTGGGATTGCTCACCTCGTCCATGGAACGATCAATAGCGGCATTCAAGAGCCGATAAGGTGTCATGGACATGGAACCAATTAGAAACTGTTTCTGGACAGCAGCGCGCATCGCTAGGAGTGCTCTGCGACGTGACTCGTTCAGCTGGTGCAGAAACACAGCAGTTGCAGGAGGCCTGCGGTAACGGCGCGAGTGCTGTTGTTGTTGTTGTCGTCGTCGTTGGAGGATGCTGGGGCGCTCAACAGCGCTGCGTTCAGGTCCGATGTTCGTCGTCGCTGTTGTCCAGCGTACGCTTCTGGGACGGGCGCCCGCAGCAGCTGCAGTCATCCGCCGAGATCGCCCAGTTCGAGGCTGCTTTCGATCAAGTCGCAACCACCAAGGTCGTTGAGGAAGCCAACGGTTTCGCGCTTTGGCTACCTGGTGCTGCCGTTCGAGCTGAAGGCTCCGGCTGAGGCGTTGCATCTCGCGAGAATGGCGCTCCCGCAACGCCTGTGAGCCCGACATTCGATACTCCACAGAGGCACGCGGTACCGCTAGGGAAACTCGCGGTGGTCGAGCCACAACCAGTTGTGGCAGTGATGACGAGCGCGGCAAACTCCCTTGGAGGCGCGCACTGACCCCGGGCATGGTGCCGTCACTAGTCCTCCAGGCTGCTGATGTTGCAGTAGCAGCAGCAGCAGCAGTAGTGGCGGTGGCGGTGGCGAGGATGGTGTTTCCTGAACAATTGCCCGAGTTGTTTCCAAAAGCGCTGTTCATCGTGTTCCCTGCAGCGTTACCAAAGCTACTTCCAAAAGTGCTACCCATGGTATTCCTTGCAGTGCTCCCGGGTGCTGGCATCGTGACGAGATTGCCAGTACTTTTCGGATTTGTCGAGGTGTCACTTGTACCCGGTGTGATACTGTTGCTCGGGTTGCTGTTGGTATCCATTAGTTCGGGCCCTGCTGCTGATGCTGTCCAGTGTGCTTCATCTGGTTTTTGGGGAGGCAAACGCTCCTCCATGTCGGAACTGGACGAGACGCCCATCACTTTGTTCGTGTCGCTGGCGATCGATATGGAGTCGGGGTGCTCACTCATGAGCACCGGTGTGCGAGTCGCCTTGCTCACGAGCGCCCGCACCTGACCCACCCGCAGCAGCAACTTGGATAGCTCTGCGGGCAGAATCGCCACTTGCCCCACAAAGACCCAATCCGCAAACGTAAAGCGACTCGTGCGCTGCATGTCGAGCAGGATATCCAGCGCCTTTGCATGTAACCGCCGTACTTGGGCGCGAAACGTTCGCACCTGTGCAGCGGAACGATTCAAAAGACCCAACCAACCGGCAACCGTTTTAATGGTTGGTGCCTGAACCATCAGCGTCATCAGTACAATGGTAGCCGTCCAGAGTTGAACTCGTGCATTCACGTAGGTTCCGCCCTGGATATTAGGTTCATGGAAGACAATCTGGGCTGCAATGAGCGAAATAGCACCACGGAGACCGACGTGAACAATCAAGAGCGCTTCCCGCCACGTGAGTCCGTAGCGACTGCGTCGTAACACCGGATAGAGCACCACCACTGCGATCAGGCGACTGAGGTAGAGCACTGGGTAGAGCACGAGGCCGTACGCAATGGTCTTGCCGTCGATACCGTGACGACCCCAGAATACGATCAAATTCACAACTGCAATGAATCCTGCGTATGTAAAAGCGATCGCATTGATGATCATCGAAATGACGGACCAGAAAGCGAGCAACGAATCCTGGAACTCAGGTGTCAACGAAGCAAAGCGATCCGCTCGAAGCACCAGTCCGAAAGAGGCCACAGCGACAATGCCAGAGACGCCACAAGGACTCTCGCCGACATAGAAGACCAGGTACGAGAGCACAAATGTTGAGCCAATTTCGATTGCCGCATCCTTCCAGACTCGACGGAGGAAGACAAGTGTAGGGAGCGCGAAGGCAATTCCCAGCGCGAGACCTCCACCAGCGAGTCGCAGCAACTGCACAAAGATGGCTCCAATCGACTGAGACGCATTCGGCTGCAGCCGCGTCAAAAACAGCACAAAGAGCGTGAACCCAGAGCCGTCATTAAACAAGGATTCGCCCTGGATCATCACCTGCAATGGTGTTCGAATGCCGCTTCCTTCGAGCGCCATGTTTACNGCCAGCACGTCAGTTGGCGAGATGAGCGCTCCGAACATCCAGCCAGCGTTGAGGCTCCACGGCGNGTCAGTCAATACATACGTGGTAAAGAANGCNAGCAGGGCGGCGTCAATTACGACGAGGATCATGCTGAGGGCGAAGATTTGCAATAAGAGGTTGCTGACGGTCCACCAGTCGATGAAGAGGGCGCTCTCGAGAATCAGCGGTGGTAACAGCACATAGAACAACACCTCGGGGTTGCGCACGTCGACCCAGTAGTTGAGCGAGGCAGACAACTGGGCCAAGTTCAAATAGCAGCCAGCAACGCCAAAGATGCCGCCTGCGATGACCAGAGGAAAAGTATACGGCACGGGTAAACGGTAGTGATCCAGCACGCTCTTGAAAGCGTACGCCAAGAGCACGGCTAGGATCGGAAACAATAGGATCATAAACGTTGACGGGGTCCATTCGGTGAACCCGTGACATATTGCAAAGATTTCCTCACCTACAGGGTCTGTTTCTGCTGCGGAGGCCGCCAGGTTTGTTCGAACGAGGGTAGCGGGCCCACGCAGCAGGTCGCTTTCGCTCGGGCACCAAGCACTCGTGTTCATGGAGAGCGACCTGAGCGACGCCCCGGGCGTGTGTTATGGCTTACCTGATTTTCGTTCAAAATTCAAACAACAAAGGTGAGCATCCGGTGTTCATGGCTGTGCGCTTGAAGCCAATGTGCCAACCAGGAGGATGAGGAGCAGCAGCAGCGCAGCAGCAGCGCGATACGGACGAACGAACGGCACCGGTGCCGTTCAACGGCTTTCATGCTGGGCATCTTTTCGAAGCTCTGCTGAGGAACGACGAGTTACTTGGCGAGAGAGTTGCCATTCGTGGACGGAATTAGTTAGGAAAAAGTGAAAAGGAAGATTTGGATAGCCCAATAGAGCGAGTGCGGGAAGAGTGTACGGAATAAGCTGAAAGTAGAAAGCTCCGGAGAACCGGGAGAGTGCCTTGAAAGCTCTGGATAGTCGCATAGACGAAGCGCACGTTGGAGTGTAAAGGTCTTTTACAAGTAAAAAGCTCAGAAAACTAGAGACACTACGTTGAAGGCTCTGGATCGTCCAACTGAATTGATGCAAGCCTGGGGGTATTAGCGTAATCTGAAAGCTCAGAAGATTCGAGACACGACGTTGAAGGCTCTGGATCGTCCAAATGAATTGATGCAAGCCTAGGGGTATAAGCGTAATCTGAAAGGNGAAAGCTCAGAAAATTCAAAATACTGCGCTGGCGGGTTTGGATAGCCCAGATGAAGCGATGAAGGTCGAATCCGTTGTCCGATCTGAAACGAGCACTTCGCTGCTCGCCTGCACCTTGACTATCGCTTTTTTCCGACATTTTCTGATGTACAGCCTCGACAATCGAAGTATAGCAATAAGGGCTTCGGGATGATGCATATGAAGTTCCAGGATTCTCGTTTGCCTTTGCGGAGTCGCAGCTGTGACGCTGCCTCTGGAATTCACGAAACCATNGACGTCAAGATCATTCGCGACACCCTAGAAAACGGGTTCGTTCTGTACCCGATATCAGGATCCAGTTCAAAAGCGCAAGCCTCAAAGCTGCTCTCTTACTTTGATGTAGCATGCTCAAATCATGGATTCTTCAATGTTTGGGATCCTTCTGTTGCAAGGCAACTTGGGGGCGCACCAATTCGCGCCCCAGCGTGGACAAGGCGAAAAACTCGACATCTTCTCTCTTGAGGACGTCTTCACCAGCTCATACCGATTGTGCACTGTACTTGCCTCGTCAAATACTCGACACCGTTCGAAAGCCAAACCGCCATTTCTATGTGGACATTGATGAAACGGGACTCGACAGCTGCGTGATGCCTCGCTCGGAATGTGGTACCCGAGTCTCCCGTCTTCTCTCTAGGGATGGAGAACCGTCCAGGACTCGGAGTTGGGTTGTCGGAGCGATCGCTTCGACCGAGGCGGGCTCCACCGCGTGGTACAACGACAGCGCTCAGGGGCAGGAACTTCTCGGTATCTACTCCAGCAGGTAGTTTCCTTCCTGTATGTGTTCCATCATGGACAATACCGCATACCAAATTCCTTGTATCCAATGGAAAATCGTGCCCTTGTGCGTAGAGCGGACAAAGCATTCGCCAGAGGGATCACCCATAAGCAGCACGTGATCCTAGGATACGGTGCCAGGTGTGGAGAAGCGGGTACGGTATCGAGGCGCGTCCGCGCTACGCTTCATGGACGTGTACAGAGCGGCGAGGCAAGGCGTTCACGCGCCACATGGCGGCTCCTGGAGATAGGATGTATGGCGGACATACGAGAGCACCTGACCGCAGTCCAGTGTCACCGCTGAGAAGCGCACACTGAGGCTGTTACCATGGACGCTGAAAATAGCGTGCGAGGCATAGCTCGCAACTACCGCATGTGCATCAATTGCGTCGATCATAGCAAGAAGCTGCGAAATGTGCATTTGAACGCTGCCACCAACATCCCCGCACTGCTCACGAATATGCTGGAGCGCAAGGCGCGATCGGAGGACTTCAAGCCGTACATGAATGACAGGGAAAGCAAGCAGAGGCAGGAAAACCCGCAACAGCTGGTTTTGATCACATCTTCAGCATGGGAAACATCGAGATTGAACGCCCGAGTTTGCCAACGGGACGATTTCAGATGGAGTCTAACAGAGGCGTCAAACAATGTCGCGGCCATGCCCTTGTTCAAAAAAACATCGTTCCACAAGCGTCTGATGGACAAGCACGGCGAAGCGACGCTTTCATAGAAAGCAAATGTAATGCCTCTTCCTGGACAGAGACGCGTCATCAAGGAGGCTCTCGTTCCATATCTGGATGCGAAAATGTCTTCAAGGATCTCGTTGTCTACTCCTAGAACATGTGTTCCCGTGCCATGAGCTCTGCATCCCGCTCTAGCTGACGCCGATCCGGTGTATTCGATTCAAGTACTTCAGAAGCTGGATCCGTGACCGCAGGGATGCTCCCTGCATCTTGTTCTGCAGAAAGAAAGGACGACGAGCCTTCCAGGACGGTGTCCGATACGCTGCGATGTGTCTCCCGCAGGTCTCCGGTCTGCCAAGGCGGTGCTTGGCCCGTGCTCCCCCCGCGGTACACCACCGGAGTGCCAGTTGCAGATTCCTCGAATAGCAGTTGCAGGCCTGTATCCTCAACAGGATTGGCGACCTCCTCACTGTAGTTCGCTAGGATATCGACCAGTTCGGATCGAGAACGTCGCGGTGGGCGAGTATGTCGGTGTCGCCAGAGCTGCTGCTCAAGTTCCGTTTCCGTTTCCGTTCGGTGTTTCTGCTCGAATTGACGCATCCAAGGGCCAGCAATGGATCCAGCATGCCCTCTGGTCTGTTCCGAACGTTCCCGGTCAGCAGACTCGGACGGAAACGTTTCGGTTAGAGAGACCATTCCGGACGGCAGCGTCCAGCTGCGTAAAAGCCCAGGACGCGTGCCACTTTCGCCAGCCGCTTGTCCGATAAAGCGCTCACCACTGCTGCCATCTGAACAGGTAGGATGCAGCGCGTCCGTCCCAGCGCACATGATATCAGCGGGAACAGTGTTTCCGGGCTGGTCTACTTCACTCGGTTTCGAGATACGCGAGGTGTCGCTCATGGGTGCCGTCGTCGTCGAAAGTCGCTGTGCTCCTCTCCCGCGGCGACTGCTGACCCGCTCACGAGCCGCAGCCAAACGTTGTAACCGTAATGCACTCTGTACAAGGCGCTTTCGCTCCTTTTGGAGAAGAGGCTGGTTCAAATCCATCCACAGGAAACAGGGAGAAGTGGCGGTTTTCGATACAGCCGAAGCAACTGCATCGTTTCTGTCTGAAGCGGCAGCAGCAAAGAGCGCAACATCCTCACAGGGGCGAGCGCAACTCGCAGCGAAATGGTCCAGGCGAAGTACTGCTGGTGCGGAGACTCGACCCGCCCAGGTTTGCCACTCAGAAAGCGGTGACGGAGCATCGCCGCTGAGACTGCTCCTGTTGCCACCGCTATCGGTGATTTTGCCAGTCCCTGTACTGCCGTTTCCGTCGCTGCTGGTGCTACCAGGTCGTAACCGCTGCTGCGGCAGGGTTGCGTCATTTGCCTGGTGTAACGCCACTGAAGCAACGGACGCTTTCTCGTGATTGCTCAGAAACTGCAAAAGTGAAGGAATCGCGGCACCACGCAAAACAAGAAGCTTCGCAGGGGGCATTCCATCCGGCAACAAGAGCCAACGTCTCGGTTTTGTGTCTACTCGACGCGACGCATCCGCGCTCCGTATACCGCCAGCAGGCTGGACATCTGCTTCCCCTGTTACGGCGCTTTCGTGTTCGCGCTCAGCAGCGGGAGACGCTGACCCGCGCTCAACACCAGTACCTGTTTGGGAACTCGCTGTCGGCATCAGTGGCGCTGGATATCGCTGGAGCCACGGCCCCGCAGGTGTATCTGAGCCAGTCTCAGGAACGAACGCATCCTGCAGGATCTGGGCACCGTAAGCACTGGTGGGACGAATCTCCAGCGTTCCCGTAAGGAGTATCAGAATAAGGGACGGGGTTGCAGGTTCCAGCAACGGCACGTTCACAGCGCAGATGCCCTCGTGCACATGATAGACGCGTTCGTAGAGGCCGTACCAAGCCAGTGCACCCGTTACGTATACCTGATAGCGCAGGTTTGCTCGATCATCAGTGGAGCGTGAAGCGTCCAGCCACCACGGTGCTGCCTGATCCGAACGCTGCAGATAATCATACATCGTGAACGAGTCCTGACGTGGTGGAAGCAGAGGTCTTCGTGTTGGGCGCGCTGCGGCACTGTGCGAACCTGCTTCAGTGGATGCTCCGGTTTCTGGGCGCTCTCCAAGCACCAGCGGTTGACGATCTACCAACGTTGTCGGAGCGGGTGTTGTTGGTTCGGGTCTCGTGGGCGCCCTGGTATCCAGCGGTACGCCAGATGCAGCCAATGGCGTCGTGGCTATTGCGGCATTACCGCCGGCGCTTTTCGAAGGTATCCCCGCAGCTGCCGTCGTCGTCATCGTGACAAGTGCGGCTGCTCGTTGTTCAGACTCGGTTAAGGCTGCATTCCGGAGTGACAGCTCTGGACAAGTAACCGACTCTGCCATGTGCTCAGAATGTGGCCGTTGCAGCGCATGAAGGCTGTTTCCGTTACCGTCTTCCGTAACTGCAATCTGGTAGAGTTCAGAGAAGAACGTCTCC
>JGI24721J44947_10010780_pt1 | contig 11540 bp, 10 predicted proteins | sample YelNatPaOPGAMG01_FD_44947 | JGI IMG/M metagenome (IMG submission 44947)
GTTGACCAGCTGCGTGCTGTCGTCCACGTATTTGTTGCAGCATTATATGTACCTGCAGTAGCTTTTATCAGATCACCTGCGCCAGGGTCCGGAGCCAGGTAAGATGTTTTTAATAATTTCCCTCCGCTGTATTTATCGTTTACAGGAAGCTGATAGCCTGAACCGCTGCTTTTGTAAGCCGTTCCATAATCATCTCCAAAAAAAAGTGCATCTACAGGAACTGTTGATCCCGAAAGGGTAGATGCTGCAGCTTTAAATACAGCTACACCATCGGCGTTGCTTCCGCCATTACCGAATACACCGGCAGTATTGGCATTACCGAAGGAGTCTCCATTTGTAGTAGAGGTATTGATTGATCTTACTGCAGTACCTCCGTTTGATAAAGGCAGCATAGAAGAACCTCCAACATAAACCACTTGACCGGCAGTTACAGTACCTGTACTTATTTGAAAAGCATACGTCAGGTCAGCACCTTGTTTCCAGCCATTAGCTGTTGCTGTACCATTGGTACAAACAACTACTGTGTAAGGTGTTGTTGCAAAGTTGATTGTCTGTGTTGCCACAAGCTCTACGTATTCGTAGGGCGACTCTGTGCCGTTGGGTTTAGCCAGAATTTCTGAAATTAATAGTCCGGATTGGGCTTCGGCAGAACCCAACAGAGCTATTCCTAATAAGGTTGTAAATATTTTTTTCATGTATAAAATGGTTAATTTTTTAACTTTCAAAAATAGAGTGAAAGATTTTCTTTCAGCTCCATAAAGATGTTACCATTTTATTATGCTATTGTTAAGTGAAGCATAAAGCTTAACCAATGTTAAACTTTATAAATTGTACATTCATATTTTCTCACTTCGTTTGGTGGTACACAGAACGAAATCTCAGGACTATATATATCATCAACTATGATGATAAAATTCTATTATGAAAAAAAGTTTAGATAATAAAAGAGTCCCGCCAATTATTAGCGGGACTCTTTTATTCATGAATCACATGTGTTGTGTGATTTTATTTATAATACGTAATACTTCCTGAAACTACTTTTGTTTGCGAAGATTGATTTTGCATTGATACATTGGTTATTGTTGCAGTAAATCCATCGGAGTTCATTTTTACAACGATGTTACCGCTTAATCCATAATAATTATCTGTGCTGGTATTTGTACCACCAACAGCAATGCCCGGGAAATTACTTAATGAAATGGTGTATGTACTGTCTTTTGTTGGCATTGCACCGAAATCCATGCTGAAGCTTGGATAACTATTGGCCGGTGTCATATTACGGGGTGTAAGAATAAGTCCATACGATGAATTTGTACTGCTGCCTGACACGGTAGTTGTTGTGCCATCTATTGTAACACTTCCTTGTGTATCACCTGAAAAGTGCGTTGGGAGATTGTTATTGTTGCTTGACGGGGCAGGATCGTCTTTCTTTTTACAGGATGAAAAGCTTACGGCTACAGCTATAACTATAAATAAACTAATCAGACTTACAGTAAGGTATGATTGCTTCATAGAATGGGGTTTAAGTTAAACGTAACACTTTCTACGGCCTCATTTTACAAAAGTTACAATTGTTAATTATTATGTATAAAGTACAATAATTTGAATTGTGTATTCTTTGTTTATTTAATAAAATAGCGGTCAGACTACTGTGGGATAAAAATGTCTGACCGCTATTTTGAAAAAAAATATGTAAGCTTCTTTTGGGAACTTTTTATTATTTAAAAACTACTTCGATAAAATTTTAAACTCTACACGTCTGTTTAATTGTCTGCCTTTAGACGTAGAATTGCTTGCTGCTGGATTTTCTTCTCCATAATGTTTCAATACAAGTTTATTTTTATCTACCCCTGCTTTTAGTATCAGGTAATTATATACAGCTTCGGCACGTTTAGCAGAAAGTTTATTATTGTATGTTTTACTTCCGATTGAATCTGCATAACCGCTTAACTCAATTTTCATGCTGCTGTTTTTATTTAACAATGCAGCAAGGCGATCCAGTTCAGGGAAAGATTCTTTTTTAAGATCAAATTTATTGAATTCAAAGAAAAGATTATTGATCACAACTACCTGACCTACTTCAATAGGCGTAAGGTATAGATCTTTCTGATATTCTTTATACGCAGTCATATTGCTTAGATCCACATATTCACTGATAGAAATATATCCGTCTTTTTGTGCCAGGTAACCATACTTGATCCCTGCAGGCAATACAATCTGATAAGCAGCAGAATCATAATCTGAACTGGCGATACCGATTTCTTTATACGTAACCAGATTTTCAAAAAGGATATGTACACCCGGTAACTGTTGTTTTGTTTTACTGTCGAATACACGACCATGTACCAGCATTACTGGCAGCGGACTTAAGTGTGCCGGCAATTCAATTACATACATATCTACGTCGCGTGTATCTGCAACCTGTGAAGTGAAATACACTTGTTTACCTGAAGCGGTTAAGCTAAAGAACGATTCATCGTGCGAGCTGTTTACTACAGGGCCAAGGTTTTCAGGTACCGACCAATTTTGCCATGTGTCATCCAAACGACGACTCATATAAATATCTGTTCCGCCGTATCCTTCAAATCCATCTGAAGCAAAGTAAAGTGTTTTGCTGTCGGAAGCCAGAAAAGGAGCATCCTCAATGGCAGACGTATTGATTGTCTTGCCCAAGTTAAGTGGCTTAGTCCAGGTACTGTCTGCTTGAAGAAAGCTTACGTATAAATCGTTTCTGCCGTAGCTGTCACCTTTGCGGTCGTTTGATATCATTAGAATCTTTTGGCTGTTATCCATAAAATAACTTACCATGTGACTTTTATTTGCGTCTTCATCTTTTATGATCAAACGTTTTGGAAAAGTCCAGCCACCTGGTTTTCTTCTGCTCAGAGATACACCGTCAGACATGGTACCATCAGGCAAATAAGAATTACCCAAAAGCAATGTGTTGCCATCCGGTGAAATTGAATTGATAAAATTCGGTTCGGCGTTGTTTATCGGAATACCCATGTTTACAGCTTGTCCCCATGATTTCTTAGATGCGTCCCAACGAGCGTACCAGATATCCTCTTCATCTCTTTTTCCGCCAACATCAGCAGGATCACCTCTGCGGCTGAAGTATAATGTTTTTCCATCCGGTGAAATAAGCGGCCCGATCTCCATATAGCTGCTGTTTACACTGTCGCTCATTCGTGTGGCAACCATGTTTGCTTTAATCAGATCGTTTTCGTTTACTTCAATCTTAAAATGTTTGTCAGATGTGGTAATACCTATTGCATCTATACCTACAGCTATACCGTCGTGTTGCAATACAATTTTAACGGCAAGTACATTGAATGTAATGTCAGATGTATTGACGTGCAGCAATCCATCAGGAGAAAGATATCCTGCAGATGGATTACCGGTTTTATGCTCTGTACCGTCGGCATCATATACATATACAGCACTGATGTGTCCGGGGTTTAACGATTCTCCGATAATAATCTGTTTGGGTATAATAGGAGTAAGGAAGCCTACTTTAACAGAACTTTCCTTTTCGCTGCTCTTTGGTTCCCATGCATGTACATTTTCACCTTTATAGGGTAATGCATTGGGTTTACCAAGAACCTGTACTGCTGCAAATTCTCTGGAATCTGTTTGAGTAGAGTACTGTAATACTTTATAGGCCCATTGTATTTGCTGTGCATACGTTGGTACAGCGATGGCAAGTGCCATAATAAATAATAGTGATAATTTTTTCATTTGAAAAGTTGATTTATTTCTCCATAAAGGTGAGGTTCTTCTTTTCAGAATGTGTTACACAAAAACAGCGAAGAGTTGTATAATATCAGTTTCAAGGTACTAGTTGCTAGTTACCAGATGTACTTGTATCACATTACTACTCCATTTTTTTAAATGTAAAACACCTCTCACATCATTGAAAACAAGTGTTATGGGATTTGTATAACTCTTAGAGTGCATTGTGTAATGCGTGCTGGTAAGAACTTGTATACATTACATCGTGGAAATAATTTCACACGTATCCGTTACTTTACGGAAACTAACTAACCTCAAATGAAACTATCAACTGTATTGATTCTTCTTGCATTAGGTTCGGTCTTTTTTACGATGAGTTGTAAAAAAGATAAAAGCGATCCTGCTCCGGGCAATCCAACTGTATCTTCTACCAGCGTGCAAAATCACGCAACAGGAGTACCCCGCAATAATGCTCTTACTGTAACTTTTAATGAACCAATGGATGCTGCAACCATAAATACGTCAACCTTTACGCTGACAGATGGTACAACACCTGTTGCAGGTACAGTAACTTATAGCGGTACAACGGCAACGTTTACACCTGCTGTAGCATTATCTGCCAATACTACTTATACGGCTACGTTAACAACAGGTGTTAAATCTGCTGCAGAGGTACCACTTGCTGCTGCTATTGTATGGAGCTATACTACCAGTGGAATCTCATCAACACTTGCAGCAGTCAATCTGCGTACTGCGGGTAATTATGTGATCCTGGCTAAAACTGCAGTAAATAATAACCCAACATCTGCCATTACGGGAGACATTGGTTTGAGCCCTGCTGCAACATCTTATATAACCGGGTTTTCATTGACTAACGCTACAGGTTATGCAACGTCCAGTCAGGTAACAGGCAAAGTATATGCGGCCGATATGGTATCACCTACATCGTCTAATCTTACTACGGCAATAAGTGACATGAGTACAGCTTATACCGATGCTGCTGGTCGTCCTACACCCGATTACTCGGAGTTGGGTACAGGTAATATCGGAGGCAGAACACTTTTGCCGGGTCTGTATAAATGGACAAGCAGTGTTTCTGTACCTACAGATATTGTAATTTCAGGTAGTTCTACAGATATATGGATCTTTCAGATTTCCGGAAACCTTTCTCTGGCCTCAGCTGTAAACATTACACTAAGCGGAGGTGCGCAAGCCAAAAATATCTTCTGGCAAGTTGCAGGTACTGTAACCATGGGTACAACGGCGCATGCTGAAGGAGTTATACTATGTAAGACGGGTGTTACATTAAACAATGGTGCAACGTTTAATGGACGTGCTTTGGCACAGACTGCAGTAGTGCTTGATGGCAATACAGTTGTAAGACCTTAATAAAACAAACGCTGAGAGCTACATGCTTAACGCTTAATATAAAGAAGAGCCGTCAGTCTGATCTATATTGGACTGACGGTTTTTATTTACTCATATCTCAAATGCAGTATACGCAGTGAGAAAGATAAATTTTAAATAAATGCATAAACTGTTTATTGTTGGAATAGTATTATTACTCTGCGAATTTTTTTTCTCAGGAAGTGTGCAGGCACAGGAAACAAAACAAAATGTATTTCTGCATCCGGATAAATTCTATAAAAAATTCTTTCCCCATCTTAAAGTAAAATACAATCCTTCCGATTCGAATTACATCAAGACGTACCCGAACAGTTATATGACTGTTGCACTGCACCTGCTGTCTCCTAAAATCTATGCCAATATTACACCAGCCGGAGCTCCTCAGGCTGCTTCTCAATTACGCACAAACATTAATACCATTACCGGTTTTTCTGCCAGTTACAGACATATAACAGCAGGTTTTGCATTGAGCTTACTTCCTCCTGTACAAGATCAACCTGGCTATACACATACACGGTATCATACAGCTACTATTAAATACAAAAGTCCCGTTTACGTGCTTACTTTTAAATACATGAAGATAAAAGGTATGACAGATGTGAACACATTTAATGCTCCCAATACCGATACTCCATATACACCGCGTCCGGATATCAGCATTAAAGAATATCAATTTGAAGGTATTTATAATTTCAGCTGGAAAAAATATTCTTATCTGGCAACACTTGATTTTACACAGGATCAGATTAAGAGCCGCATTGGATTTTTGTTGAAGGCAGGAGTTTATAATCAACAGATCTATAGCGATTCTAATCTCTTAAGCATGCAGCAGCGCTCTTATTTCAAGCAGTTTGATGACATTACTAAAATAGTCAGTTATTCTGTAAAGTTTGCTCCGGGCATAGGAGGGAATATTGTAATTAAAAAACATTTCTATGCAGCCTTTTCTGTATTTTCTCCGCTTAATTTATATGTCAACAGATTGTATTCAGCCGACAATGCGGTTACGCGAAAACACACTACCATTCAATGGGTAGCAGATGGTTCGGCCAGCATCGGTTATCAGACAAAATATTTTTATGCCGCTCTGCGCTGTGAACTGGATGCAAGAACCGCAAACCTCAATACGGTTTCGTATACAACCGTATACAACTACATTGGTGTAGATATAGGATATCGTTTTACTGCACCCAAAATGGTGAAACGCTTTTATAAAGAAACCATGCCCCCAGGAATGTGAGTGAACTATGAATTTATAATTTAAGCCATTCTTGCCGATACTATCCATCTTAAAATCTATTACTTAAAACCTATTACTTAAATACGTATGGGATTTGTATAACTCTTATAGGCATGGATGTAAGAGTTATGCGTGTTAGAATGACCACCTTTACAGCATAACAAAAAGATATATGAATATTAAACGAATCTTTGGAGCAGTGTTAACAGTATTAGGAATAGCATTGTTAATTTATACTGCGGTATTGTTTTCTAAAACAGGTGAAAGCAATCACGATGTTAAATCTATAATAATCTTTGGCATACTTGCTTTTGTATTCTTTTTTTCCGGTATGGGTTTAATCCGTATGATGAAAGATGAAGCGTAGGGGGGTAAAGTCTTAATGCCTAAAGCTTAAAGCCTTTAGTCTGGTCTGTGATGCATAGAATGATTAAACGAAATCTGTTCTATGGTATTTAGCCCATGACACCAGCCCATATTCACTGCGGCGAATCAGTCATGGGTCACATAATAAACAACAACAAAAAATACGCACGGAGCTCCGCACGGAGCGACAACCTGTTTGTTACAAACCTATGTTTTTCGCTTCGCCGGTATTAATTCTTACTGCGGTTAAGCTTTCCTTTTTTTGCTTCTTCATTACGCCTTAATTTTCGTATCAGTGAAGGCAGCGTTAATCCTTGCCCGATGATAGTAAATAACACCACCGCCATAGAAATAAATATAATCGGGCCCCGTTCAGGGAAGGCATCACCGTTACTGAGTGTTACCGGTAAACCGATAGCCAGCGCAATGGAAACAATGCCTCGCATACCAGACCAGCTCACGATCATACACGTTTTAAGATCCAGCAAGGCTTCTCTGGGTACTTTGCCTTTTGTTTTCACAAATGCCCGCTCCAGATTTATCTGTTGAAGAAATACACGCGCCATGCGCAGCAGTAATGCCGTAATTGTAATGAGTAAGGCATAACCCAGGTAAATGAAAAGTTGTTCCGGGTCGATTGTGTCGAGTAGGTATGGTAGCTGCAATCCCATTAAAACAAAGATCAATCCATTCAGCAGGAAAATAATAATATCCCAGATAAATTTTGATTCCTGTTTCAGGTGATCCGAATATATTTTATTGCTGAAGCGTGCAATTGTTAATCCCAGTATAACAACAGCAATAACACCCGATACATGAATCTCTTCAGCCAGCAGGTAGGTAATTAAAGGCATAATAAGGGTGAAGCTTACGGCTACGAGATTATTGTTGTGTACCCGGTTTAAGATAAAGCCAAGAATTTTACTCATTACAAAACCAACAATAAGGCCGCCACCCAATAAGACGAAAAAACCAATAGAAGCTTTCCAGATCGAAAACGTAGTACCCATTACCGTTGATACAGCAAAGCTATACGCTACCAGTGCCGAGGCATCGTTCACCAGACTTTCACCTTCCAGAATTGTTGTTACTTTATGCGACAGGCCGAGGCCTTTGGTAATACCTATAGCAGCCACCGCATCCGTTGCCGAAAGAATAGACCCAAGTACAAAAGCCAACGGCCAGTCCATACCCGGTATCAGATAATAAGCAATAACAGCTATACCCGTTGTGGTTATAAAAACAAGAGACACCGCAAGGGTGCTGATGGTATTAAAATTCGTTCTGAATTCCGTGAAAGAAATATTATAGGCTGCGTCGTACAGCAATGGCGGAAGGAATATAAGCAATACAATTTCCGGAGCCAGTTCAATCCGTGGTAAAGATGGCACAAAACCAATGGCAATACCTGCGGTTATTAGTAATACAGGGTAGGGCATACGAACCCGGTCTGCTAAAGAAGAAAGGCCGATCATTACAGCCATAATAAAAATAACAATACTATAATTTTCCATGAGTATAAAATGGTATTCCAAACCTCTAAGTTAGGCAAAGCCACAGGCTATACAATGCGTGTTTGTATTTTTTTCGCTAACCCAAACGGGTAGTGTGGTCTGTGTGTGACAGGCTAAGGTGAAGAAGGCTTAATGCCAAAAGCCAAAAGCCAAATACCAAAAAACAAAACCATATTTCCGTTCTTTGGAATTTTATCCCATGACTTCAGCCCACTATAAGCCCATGTTCGCCGAGCCCAGCCCATGTTCGCCGCGACGAATCAGTCATGGGTCACATAATAAACAACAACAAAAAATACGCACGGAGCTCCGCAAGGAGCGACAATATCTTTCTTACAGACCAAAGGAGAGAATACAGCTTATTATTTATTTAGTCAGTTCCTGTACCATTCTAAGCACATTGTTTTTCTTTCGTAGTTTCCGTAGCAGAATACCTATCGCTAAAGGGAATAAACTTATTATGATAAGAATTACTTTTAGACAATAACTAACTAATATTAAATCTTCTCCGAATTCTTTTTCAGATATTTTATAAATGTTGCTACCCAGCCAATAAAAAACTATTTCTGTAGGGAAAAAAATTGCTACCAGTATAATTGCTATCATTATTAAATAGCTGACTATTTCCAGAACAAAATAAATTGTTTTTTTAGAGTGATGAATAATCGCATTTTGTTTGATTGCTTTTCTGATCTCCGCCAGTTTGTGAGCAGAGTTCTCTTCCGCCGATCCATGTTTTTCCATAGTTGTTTTTAGTTGTTGAAATGATACCATTAAAATACAATAAATTTCTGAATATTGTTTTTGTCTGTGTGCGACAGACCAAGGTGAAGAACTGTCACCTAAGATATTTTTACATTTCTGTCTTTAACAATTAAGTGGTCGGACGGACTAAAAAAGCCGTCTGACCACTGTACGTAATAGAATCAATTTCTTCACTGTCGTCAACCCCGTCTGTAGTAATTGCAACTGGTCTGTTTGTCACAGACCAAGGTGAAGCGACCAGCCCACGATCAGCTCATGACTTTAGTCATGGGTTACAAAATAAACAAACAAAAATACCCTCGGAGCTCCGCAAGGAGCGACAATATATATATATCACAAACAAACGGGTAATACATTATCTGCAATCATTATTCACCTCACATAGTAATTATATAATAACAACATGAAAAGGTGTAAAAAAACGAAACATGAAAATGAATAATATTACATATATACATGACAATGTTCCTAACAATTTACCAGGATCAATCGTATACTATTTTCAGTGATTTCTTTTAACAGATTACAGCTATGCATAAATTTATCAGAGATGTTGCCAACATACTTTCTGCGCCACCTTTTACTACAATAGCAGCTATTGTGGTGTTTTTTGCAGCAGTATTATACCTGATGTAAGAGATTCATTTTCTTAACATTTATCTTGAAATACGGTGTTTTATGCCGATAATATATTTATTATTGTGGCATGGAAAGAAAATGGTTCAACACAGAAATATTTGCTTCGTTAGAAATTAAAAAACATACCTCAATTTCTGTTGATCAGACAGAGCGTATGGTTGTGATTACTGATTCTGCCGTAATCAGTCATTTTGTAAAACGCATTGTAGCCATTCCCGTGCAAGGCGAAATGATGATTTCTTTTTCTGAGGTTGCCGAATACGTCACACTAGCTTTCTGCAAGGATGGTATTACTGAAACAGTTGAGTTTATACAGCGGAGAATCAAGACACCATCCACCGCTTTCCATCTTCGTAACGAGGCCGAAGCCGGTTTGTACCGCGACATAGAAGCTCTGCTCTTTCCCGATTTCTCTAAATACATCTTGAAAACAACAGGTCTGGAATTATTCTTTCCCGGCTTTTCTCTTACCTATCAGGGGAGCACCTTTGTTGATCATGCACCCGTTACTGTTTCCGTTACAACCGATCTTTTTTTACTGCGCGATACCGATCATAAAGAACAGCTGCTCGAAATTCATTCCGGTCAGCTGGCACCCGCACCGTTGAAGATATATACCGCAGCCGGTACTTCTGAATTACGCACCTATACAGCTATTGATGGCTACAGGCTGTATCCGTATTATTTCCAGCTATTGCTGCTGTAAACAAATTCCATAATTAAATACTAGAGTGAGGGTCTCACCAATAATAAATTCTGAAAGGTAAATATTAGGTATTGGGTAAAAGGTTTTTCCTTTTATTTCAATAGAAAACTAAATCCTGTATTGATACCAGTCAATGTTCTTTTCAAACCAATCGGAGCCGCGATTTTTGTAATGTTCTGCATGTCGTGCAATACATACGCTTCAATGAAAAATAATTTATTAGCGCTTAATGCATGCATTATTTTAAGCCGGCCCGTAATGTCAATAGTATTTGTGTAAAAGTAATGCGATGCCTGAATTTGCTGCCAGCTTAGATCTGTTGTTGATAATGTTTTAGCCGAAACTGCAAGCAAAGTAGAAAGAACAATTCCACCTGAAGGTATAACTTGAAATTTTCCTTTTCCTATTTTATAACCCGCAAGTAAACCAGTGTTAAGGTAGGTATAATTATCATTGCTGGTAACAGAATTATAAGATAAGCGGTCTCTTACAGATAATAATTGTATACTTCCCATAAGTAAGAAGTGCTGATACTGTCTGGATATATTTGTTCCGATGCCATAACTCACTCGGTTTGAAAAACCTTTTTTATAAATCATATTGAAGGTTGAATCACAGGAACAATAAGAAGTCTTATTAAAACCATAGGATACATTTATGAAAAAATCAGCCAGCCATTTTTTCTTAGTCTCTTGATCATAAATAACTGTTTTTCTTAAAATAAGAGGATCTTTGTAAATGTAGACAGTATCTGTTTTGGGAATCTGCTGTTCATTATTCTGGGCAGTAACAATAAGAACAGGAAGTGTGAAAAAAACAGATGATAGCCAACTTGTAAATAATTTCATGTTATTTATTTCTTTTCATTCGTTTACGTGCTGTTTCAGAATCAATAGAATCTATAATAACTACAGTATCCTGTTTGGTGATATATAATACTTTATGTTGTTCAATTGTTTTTTTAGACGGAATAATTTCTTCAGGTTGTTTGGATATATTGTTATCTGTATTTGCCGTTGCGGGCTGTATCTCTAAACTGTCAGCAGACTTAGATAGATTTTTATTTCCATTATTACTTCTGATAAAATTGGGGGCTGGTTGTTTTAATATATTTACTTTATTTAAATCTGTAGCATCTGATTCTGACTGTATATGATGCGTATTTTTTGAA
>JGI24721J44947_10010781_pt1 | contig 11539 bp, 8 predicted proteins | sample YelNatPaOPGAMG01_FD_44947 | JGI IMG/M metagenome (IMG submission 44947)
TAGAACTTGGAGCTTCAAATAAAGAGTGATTTCCAGAAAGTTACTACCCATCCATCACGCAACCTGGGATCCATGGTCCATATACACGTTTTGTCATCGAAAAAAGACAGATCATTGTGGGCGCAGACTGCCGTGCGCGCTGCCTCGTAGCGCCGCGCCCGGCGCGACGCTACGCCTCCGCCACCGAAGGCCATCGGGGCGCAGGCGCCACCGCAGAAGCAAGCCTCCGCCGATCGACTGCCTCAGGTCAACGCGATGCAGCTTTCGTAGTGTTTTGAGCGGAGCGCTCGCATCCTGTGTAGGTTTCTTTGGCTTTGCACTCGCCTACATAAGGCTATGCCTGGTCAACCTGCCATAAGAGTTCATGACACGCTAGGATTCGCCGTCAATGTACGATTCCAGACGGATGTGCTCGGAACGCAGCTTGCAACGCGTGACACAACGTTCGTGCACGTGGCGCTGCAACAGCAACGGCGACAACGAGCGTATCCGAACCGGTCTGGACGACGACACGTTCACCAGAGCGAACAGCGACTCGACGTGCTCCATCGCAATTCAGCATGGCGTCCGCAAGGTACAGTTCAACGGAGTTCGTCTCGCATGGAGTTGTGGCTCTCGACGGACGAGGGTGAGGTCTTCGGGCCGGCGCCGGCGTTCTCTGTGAAAACAAAGGCCGCACCCCGTACAGAAGTTCCCGGAAAAACGGCATCCGGGAGCACTGCGATGTTGTCGGCCTCGAGGGAACAGGGCTCTGGAGACGGTCGGACACGCGTCGACCGTCGACGCCTCAAGTTGCTCTTTCAGCTGGCCTGCGATGCGGAGTCGAAAGGCCGTTTCGCCGAGGCAGCAAGCCTTGCTCGCCAGTGTCTTGAACTGGACGAGTATGATGCTCGCTCCTGGTTGTTGCTGGCACGTCTCGAAGCGAGCCTCGTACATGCGGACGATCGCAGCTGCACAGTCAGTGTCGTCAACGGCACGGAGGGCATCCATGTCTGCACAAGCCACCAGCGTGCACGTAACACTTACCGTCAGGGCGTACTCATGTGCCCCGATTCAGTGCATCTGTTACATGCTTGGGCGATGTTCGAATATCGACTCGGGGAGATCGAAACTGCACGGGAGCTCTTCCGCCGCGGTCTCGCTCTAGATCCGGCGAACGCCTACATTTACCACTCGTGGGGACTGATGGAGTGCCGACGTGGAGGCTTCGAGAAGGCCCAGCAACTCTATGTTGAAGCATCTGCATGCTGCTTGAATGATGCGATTTGTAGCGCCTGGGCCGAACTCGAGGCACGTGGCGGCCGAATGCGTCTCGCTCGCTGCATTTTCGAGCTCGGTCTGGTAATGCTGCTCCGTGATTTCGCGGACACGCTGCATCTTACGGGTTCGGATACCGAAGAGCACAATCCAAATCGAGAAGCGGTCCGAGATATGCCGTACGGCTCGCTTCGCAGTCTCGTTCGGGTGCTCGTTGCGGAGCACTTGAGGGAGAAGGAACGCCCCCCAGTTTCTGGCTTGTGTAGGAAAGAGCGTGACATGGCGTGCCTATCACCGAACGCTGATGCCCGGCCTACGCCCGGAGAACGCAGTGAGCGAGCGCTCCGAGCCTTACTTTTGGATTGGTTATCTTGGTATAGAGACGGGCGCAACCCGAATCTGATCCATATTCGTCTCACGGTACGCACGCGATCGCGCAGAGGTGATCGATATCAGCTGGCTGCGGACCATTGTGTGCAGTATGCAGACTCGGAGCTCACCCATGGGTCCATCACGCGAACACGGGAAATCCTACAGTGGGCACTGGATCTTGATCCCACCAATGTGAAAGTCCTGCTGGCGTGCGCTCGTCTTGATGCACAACGTGGCGCCCATGAGCGGGCTCGCTCTCTGTTTCGGGCGGCGGAAAGCGCGCTCCGAAAGCGAGGAACTGCAGTTGAACGCATAGACGATGCGCAGAGTGCGAGTCACCGAGTTGGTGTCTCTCTCTATACATCCTGGGCAACGATGGAGATGAATTTGAGCAGGCCGGTCGAAGCAAATGCCGTGCTTGAACGAGGGAATGAACGCTTCCCCCGGAACCACGCCCTCTACCAAACCTGGGCACTAGTGCAGGAAAAGCGGGGACAGCCGGATGCAGCCCGCCAACTCTTGGAACAATCCGTTCGCTTGCGACCGAACGCGCCTGCCTATGTCGCATGGGCTCTGCTGGAGGAGCGCGAGGGCCATTTGGACACGGCACGTGAGCTCTTCGAAGCCGCTCTGCAAGTGGATCCGAGCCACAGCGCCACCTACAATGCTTATGGTCGTCTCGAGGCTCGTGCCGGGGACCTCGAAAAAGCTCGCCGTGTTTTTCTTCGTGGTCTGCATGTCCAACAGGCACCCTGCATCTATCATGGATTCGCCCTCGTCGAGCTACGCTACGGGAATGGTATCCGACGAGCAGAGGAGATCCTTTTGGAAGGAATCGCGCAGAAAAGCGACAGAAGTATGTTTCTATGGCACACACTAGGTGCTCTCGCTTTTCAACAGAAAAAGTATGAAAAAGCGCGAGAGATTTTCGCCCAGGCGCTTCAGATCTACCCCAGCAATAGTCGATTGCTTCTCGGAGCGGCGCTCTCGTACGCAGCAGAGGCAACGGCTTTAGACGCGGAGAGGCCGCGCCAGTTATTTCGGCGCGCGCTACAGGAGGATTCCTTTCACGGACATGCATGGCAATGCTGGGGAGTATTCGAGAGTCGCCTTGGCAACGTGGATGCTGCCCGGTTACTCTTTGAACGCGGCGTTGAGCGATGTCCGTTCCACGTACCACTTTGGCAGGCGTACGCGCTGCTGGAGAGCACCGCAGGGAATATCCGCAAAGCTCGCATCCTCTTTGAACGCGGCATGCAGCTGGAAAGCGACCACGTTCATCTCTTGAATGCTTACGCATGTATGGAAGCACGAGTCGGCAACTATCAAAAGGCACAGTGTTTACTGGAACGGGCGCTGCGCATCGATCCTGGGCATGGTGCAACCTGGAACGCCCGTGCCTTGCTGGAGCTGCGCAGAGGGAACCAGCACGGCGCTCGCGAGGTGCTAGAGGAGGGCCTCGGAAAGGACGCCAACCACGCGCCGCTGTACCGAACCTATGCGCGTCTGGAGTTAGCGCTTGGCAACGTTGAACGAGCACGGCTGCTCATTGAACAGGGCCTTGTCAGGGATGCCAGCGATTCCGGCCTGATCCAGCTGCGCACTGATTTGCAGAAGCCGTCAGCAGTTTTCACAGCCGGCGCTTTTGAACGGTGGGCAGATCTATCACCGCGAGAAAGCGCCGGAAGCATGTCCGTACTTGCACGTCTTCAAGCAGAACTGTCCGAAGCATCAATCTCAACGACAGATTTTGATCTTTTCGCCATTCAGTCTGTGGACGATGCGCTGCAAGAGGGCCATTCCTCGATCGATGCACGCTAGGGCCTCGCGAGCACGCTCCGCGTATGCATGCAGATTGTGTGAGAATCGACCAGGCGGGCGTCATTCGGCAGCCAGGACGCCATGCGTTTTGGTGAACGTGCCTGCGTGCATGCGATGCGCCGCCAGTTGCCTGGCGACGGCATTTGTGCTTTTCTTTGGTACGTGTGCGTCATTCGAGCACGGACGTGTCGGACACGTGGCAGACGCGATATGCATGCCATGCTGCATGCACCGCTGCGATCGTTTCCATAGCGTAAATCGACAAAAACACGAACACACAAATGCATGTTTGCGCATAGAGCCTTTCCGCTGCAAGCACACATCGTTGTGCTTTCGGAATGCGCATTCCGCGCAGTTTGCAGTACAGCGGCACCGATCCTGGATGCGCTTCAAGACGGCGTCGACGCTCTTGACGAAGTTTCCCATTATAGAACGTATAACTTGCCCTTGTTTCCGTATAGTCTGTCGCAACCACAGGTTCCTGGATCGAGTTGGATTTGCGACTGGGACGCGTCCCCCAAGTGAGGATCCTGCTTTCGCTTTACACGTGCTTGAGCAGCATCCATGACAGCAGGCACCATAGCATCCGGAATGCAGGATGGAGACCGACGGGGTCCCGTGGTTCGATGTGGAACGGCGCTGGCACAGACGTTCATACAGTGATGAGCGTGCACGCTCCAGTGCCACTTCTCATAGCTGCCAAATAGGTACGGCAGCGCAGTTCGATTGTTTTCCGCGGGTTTCAGACCGTTTCTTCCAACCAGGAAATCCCCGATTGACCAGTGCTCAATTGAGGTAACGATCGAGACAGAGGAGGCGCGCTCAAGGCAGCNGCGGACGCTGTGCANGGAGCAGCCAGCCGCGAACCAGATCATGTGCAGGCGCTTCGTCGCGAAAGTATTCGTAAAGGATGCAATGGGGACAAGTGCGAAGAGATGGGATGCCCTGCACGAGCCTATGCCGATGATTGCCAAAAAGGTTTAGCGGTCTGTGAAGACTCCGTATGGAAAGCAGCGATATCTCGACAAGTGAACTCCCAGGCGTGTGTGTGGTCCTTCATTGCTCAGGGCACGAAGCCTCCTCCGAACATGCAGTGCAGATACGGATTTCGAAAAACCGCATGAATGGAGGACGGGATTCGCGTCCATGCTGCACGCATCACCGCCTAGATTCTACTGGATGCAAAAGAGACCGACGCTGCGAACGCTTTCCAAACCGTCCGCATTCCACTAGCTCAGTGGTCGATTCGAGTTCCTCAGCAGCCGCTCGTGGCGATGAGGTTCACCATCAAGTAGGAATGCGTACGATGGGCGATCCTGAATCCGGNNCTCTTGNGGTTTGCTCTGTGCTCGGATTCGGTCCTGATCGTATGGGCGCTTGTCCACGATCGCCAACCAGAGCATACTCCCTGCAAAGTATACCCACCACTGCGAACATGTCCAGTCATAGGCTTCTACCAGCAAAAAATGCACAGAATAAAAGCGCGAATCGCTGGAGCTCCGGCTCGCCAGCGTCACCCGGGGCTGGCCTTTATTATCGCACGCTCAAGATCAGAAGAAGGCACTGGCCTTCCGGACGATTGGTGCCCACACTGGCCATTTCCACACACCAAAACGATGTTCATGGGCTACATAAGCATCAGAGCGCGTCTAGCATGACGGCGCTGTCGCTGTCGGCGCTTCTCGTGGAGTATCGCATCAGCGCTGGGTCGCACTGTGCAGTCGTGCCGGGAACCTGTACCCGTTGCAGATCCTCAGCGATAAAAATGGAGAACTGTCCATCTTTCGCTCCTTGTCTGGCTTCTGCTAGGAGCTGTCGGCTACTTCGACCATCCTGATCGTCGTACCGCGCGCTTATATGGGTCAAGGCGAGCGCTCCCGTCAGATTGGCGCGCTTTGCAAAGGCACCAGCCATTCGTGCTGTGCTATGCTGGACGGATCGAGCACGATGTGCCAGTTCATCACCGAGCGTCGCTTCATGGACAAGTAGCTGGCATTGATGCGCAGCTGGAAGAATCAGCGTTGAATCGTATGTATCGCCGAGGATAACGAGCTTGCGCGGACCCGCTGCTGGCTGCAAGACCTCAGACGGTTCAATCCATTTGGACGCGTCGTGCGGATGAGGCACACTTCGTCCAAGCTTAAGCTCTTTCAAGATGGGGTGCGTCTCCAGTTGGTATTTCTGGCGCAGCGCGACAAGATCGATGCGAGGCAAACGCTGTTTTTCGACGATCACGTAGCCGAAACAGGGCACAGAATGTCGCAGCGGGGCCACGTACACAGAACCACGTTCATCATCGACGAGCTTCAGTGCGATCGAGCCATGGATTCGCGGATCCTCGGGCATACTCTGGACATCAGCGAGCGACGGGAAATGAAAGTCAGTGCCGGCTTGCTCGCAGGGCAACATAGGTAAACTGCAATCCATGGTAGGGGCCAGGGTCTCAGCCCAGGTTCGCAGTGCCGCGCGCGAAAGTCGGTTGTCCTCTACATTCATGAACTGCCTGCTCCATTCGTACCAATCACGCAGCACGTCAGGCGCNGGGGGGACGATTTCGTGGAGTCGCAGTCGCAGCCGGGGATGCGCTCGGCCGACACCAAGCGCAGACCGGACCAGGAGTCGCAGCCCCGGCGGCCCGTACACATCGACGAGCGGCAGACGGCCCCGACGGTCTCCGGGGGCATCGCCGCTATCTCCTGCAGTCTCACTTTGATCGTCTGGAATAGAGTTGGCTCCGAGGCCGCACAGGAGTCCTGCCAATCCGAAACAGTGATCTCCGTGCAGATGGGTCAGGAAAATGCGCTCGATGCGCCCCATGTGTAGATGACTCCGCATCAGCTGGTGCTGGGTCGCCTCGCCGACGTCAAATAGCCACAGCGCAGCTGACTTGCGCTGTTCCGCAAGGCCTATTCGCACCGCCACAGAGAGGACATTGCGGCGGGGCGACGGTGCTGCTGCACCAGTGCCCAGGAACGTCACCTCGAGTCCCTGGAAGTTCCCCATCAACTCGGACGGGACCGGCGTACTGCTCTCGGGGGCAACTCCCGGATGATAGGTAGCACCGATGCTGCTGCCAAAGCAACGCTCGTGTACATGTGTCTGTTTGCACAGTACCTGCGCCGTGCGAGCACCGAGTCGAAACTGGAGCAATGCGGAGCGTCCGCCAAGCGCACGGCGCTGCCTGCGTCCGCATACCGAGAGCAGCACGTGGCTCATTTGCTGCATTCAAGACGGCAGAGCGCTCTCGTTAAGCGTCTCTACACTGCGACAATGCAGGTGTCGTTTGAAGCCCTAGACGCAGAATCGCACAGCCTTGTACCAAAGCACCGCGTCGAGTTCTCGCTCCTGGGGAGCTATGAGCACCCCAAGCGCGCTAGGCTCTCACGACCCAAAGCGCCCTTGAACGGTATTCTGACCGAAACGCGGTGCCGCTTGCCCGATGCAAACGAGCCCAAGCTTCGTCCCGCTCTCGATCGATACCGTCACCGCAACGCTGTGCCGCTCGCCCGATTCAAACGAGCCCAAGCTTCGTCCCGCTCTCGATCGATACCGTCACCGCAACGCTGTGCCGCTTGGCAGGCGCGAACGAGCCCAAGAATCACACTGAGGCACCAGAGGCGCTCAGCTCTGTGGTGTTTGCTGCCTGAGCGACGACCACTGCGAAGTGCGTCCCGCGCGGCTACGTCCTCCGCACCACACCGAAAACCGCTTTTTCCAGGCACCAAAGGCCACACAGAACCTTTCTATCTCCTGCTCCAGTACCCTATTCGTTGGTGCTACGGCCAAAGGTAAACGTTTCCGCTACCCTCAAAGGCGGTACGACGGCAGACCTTGTTGCGCTGCGCAGTTTCGCGCCTGTCCCAGACGCATCCCTGGCGTTGCGCTATCGCAGCGACAATTTTCGCTTCAAAGCGTCTGGTTTCTGCTCGCCGCTGCTTTCCTCGGCGGCGTTTGATGCAGACAAGGAGTGCTAGGGTGCGAAAGTCGAGGTCACCGCGAGAAATGATCGAAAAGGATGACGATTTTCTTGATAGACAAGCGCAACCGCGGACACGGACGCTACCGTTCGCAGCATTGCTGACGCGCTTCAGGAGGCGGCGGCTGGGACACGCGTCCGCTTTGCGAAGGCTCACGCTGAACCTGCTCGTTCTTTTGGGGCTATGGACGGCTCTGCGGCAGATGGTGTGCCTGGTAACACCTGTTATGAACTGGCTGGGTCAGCGCTCGGCTTGTTTGTCTGCCCGCGAGCGGCACTGGCTCGGGCTCGACGGCGAGTCGCTAGACCCGCTCAGCCCGTACGTTGTGGCGCCCAGCGCGCGCTCTCTCTATCACGCTTCCTGTAGCGACGATGTCATTGTAGTCGTGCGCACCTCTAAGAAAACCTATCCGAAACGAGCCCCGACGATTATCCGCACGTGGTTGCGCGACTTTCCTCGCGAGCGGGTATTCTTCGTCTCTCCCGACGCTCTACCAGACTATGGCGCGCAAGTCCTGGTACTCGATGTCCTGAGAACCGATATTTACTATGGGCACACGTATAGTCCGGATGCCGTCGGGACGCCGGTTTTTCTAAGACTGATGAAAAAGTTTGGAGCGAACTACGTATTGATCGTCGACGATGATACATATGTTTTTGGGGAGAACTTTTGCAAGACGCTGCATGAGTTGGAGTCGAGTCGGCGTTCTGAATTTTTGTATTCCGGGTTTAGTTTCTGTATGGATGCACCATATGGTGCCTATATGAACAAACGCTGCATCACACCGCCCGAGGCGAAGCGACCTCTGCCAACGCATCGACCGTGCACCGTGGGTTTCGCCTACGGCGGTGGCGGCGTTGTCATGAATGAAGCGCTCGTTCGCGCACTTGCTTCAGTGGCGGACGAGTGCTGGAATGAGACCTACTGCATCCGCGGTGGATCGTTGCGGACCTGGTGGTGTATGTATTATCATCCGGAAATTTTCAAGGGCAAGGAGCAGCACATGGATATGCATTGGTCCTTCATGCCGAATCGACCGTCATACTATTTACAAACCATGGGCGCGCGAGGCCTGGTCCAGGGTGTGCCTTTCAACTCGAGCTTCAGGCCAGCGAGTTTCCATCATGTCGAAGGCGCCGAGGCGTACTGGTTGTACTCATTGCGACTGGCCCCGGATCCGCGTCAGCTGAATGTGCCGTCAGATTGGCGCGGCCAGGTCACGATGGCGCACATATTTGGACATCCGCCTCCATGGGCTGGTGACTGTGAAGGTAGCTTCTTTCGAAAAGCCCAAAAAGAGGCCGAGGAGCGAATGGAACGCTTTCGAGGTAAGCTCAAACAAGTTCATCAGGAGGCGCGTCCACACCCCTGAGGTGAATCTGTGGGGTTCGCTGCGATTTACCCGCATGCGAGCGAACAACGTTGACTGGACTCATTCCTGATGCGGATTGCTTCTCTATAAGCCTGTTTAGGCGCGCACTCTCGCATTCAAGGATACGTTGCATGTTCTAAAATATGCCAAGGGAAAACAACTTGTGCCGAACGACCGAGTACGGAGGGGACAGCGCCGAATGTGCGCCGAAGCCCTCGCCTCAGCAAGTGTCTCGCTCCATCAGTTGATACGGTGAACGCACCGATAGCGTCGTCTGCACAGAATGCCACAGTTCCACAGAGGGTGAGCGCGCGCGCGTGCATCACAAGCACGCTACTGGCCAGTGTGCGGATGATTGCGTTGCGCCCTACCGGCCCGCTGCACTCGACACTGCACCATGATTCGAAGACGCATCCTTCTCCCTTGCAACGCTTGAGGTCGGAGCGCCCTCACGCTCCATGAATCGAACGAGGGACTCTTGCACCCGATTTCGGGCGACTTGATGTCGTATCAGCTTCGCCCAAGCTAAGACAAGCCACGGACCAGCACAAGAGAGTGCTGTCCAAGTGCGGCGCAGATGCGTGTATACCTCGCGAAGCGTTGGCGCCAACGCATCCGTGACACGACATGCATCGACGCCTTCGATGCAATCGATGGGATCGCGCCTCACCTCGGGCTGGGAAACGTTGCGCATGAGCGCGATCAGCAGCAGGAAGCGTGTCTCCAGCGTCATCGAGTTGCTGAGTGCGTGCACGCTCCGCCAACAACCGGTCTCAAGTGCTTTTCGGTGCATTTGGCATCGTGCTAGTGCTCGCTCTAACCGCACTGGGACACTACCGGCAGAAAGCACAAGCAAACGTTCCAAAAGCGCCTCTAGTTGTTGCCGAAGAACAGGTGCGAGCTCGGTAAGCACGAGCACGTTGCGGCTTGGTACGGCGATGAATGGCGCTAGAGCAGTCATCAGGGATTTGCAGTGATCGTGCGAAATCATGAGCGTATTTTGCTTACAGAGGACTAGCCGGACCTGGCGGAGGCACTCGGCAGCAAGGCGCTGCTCTCGCTTGCCGTTGTCCGCTGCGTGAGCGCCTAAGATACACCGGTAGGCGAACTTGATGGTCGCTAGAAGGCATTCGTAGTCAGCAAAGCGCTCAAAAATGGACCAGTCCGAAGAGGCAGGTACCCAGGAGCCAGTCGTGAGCGATTCCATGGCACTCCCGCACCGTTGCCGCCAATGCGTACGCCATGCCGTTTCTGTCAGTGTCGGGTGACACGACATGTGCAGCAGGTGCGAGGCCGCCCCGGCTTCCACAGCAGCTGAAACCATTTCTGGCAATATCATTGCAGGGCAACAGAGCGCATCTGCCAGGATGACGGAGAGCCGTGCGAACGCACGATCGGCCTGCGAGTCGCGAGGTTTGCTCCTCCAGTGCGGTTCCAGATGGTGTTTCCATATGTTGTGTNCCCAGTGCGAAAAACGCGATGGACCTGGATTCGCAGCGTCATACGCTGACGGTGCGTGCTGTCTCAGACGCTGGGAACCGTCCACACACCGGCAAAGTAGATCATAGAGCCGCCCATCGCATGTGCGATCCTCAAGCACAAAGCTCACGAGAATCCGAAACGCTTCCGAGTAAAAGTTTTGCAATAACTGAGCGGTGGAAGCAGCTTGCACTGTAGAGGAGTTCATGGAATCTTGATCTACGAAGAGTAGAACAAGCGGGGCGACCGGCGACAGCTGCTCAAGTCGCAAGGCGCACGTCTGAAACGGCTTCGTCTCGATGACGTCTCTATCAGGATCCTCGTCCATGCTCGCGTCACCCTTCGCTACCAAATAGCCCGAAGACTCGTGTCTCTGTTCCATGTATGCGAACTCGTCCAGGAGCACCGGCAACTCCGGTGTTGTTTCGATACGGCAACCTGTGTACCGCTCGCCGAAACGGTGCGCAAGTGATATCAAAAGTTCCAGCGCGTCCAGCGACGACTCCAGACTCTCCGCTTGTTGCAGATGTGACCGATGTTGCATAGCAACGCAAGTCCTCGTCGTTGCTTCTTCGTCTTGGACAAAATCTGGGCTGCCGCCATTCAAATGGATCCATGCTTGAACCAAGGCCACGAACGTGGTCTGTTCACATAAAAGTTCGACCAGTGTCGGTCGCAAGCGTGATGGAGCCGTGTTCAGGATTCGGCACAGGAGCTGAAAACTTTCCAAACGACAGCACAGGTCAGGAAGGGCAGCAGCGCTTGCAAGGCGCAGTACGACATTTGGCAACACAGGTGAGAGGTCAAGGTCGCTACCACTACATTGTAGCATGTTTAGCACGAGCTCTCCGGCCTGCTTGCGTAGGTGCGTTCTTGTGGGCTCGGTTGCTAGAATAGTGAGCCTTTCGAAAAGTCTCAGCCAGCTGTACGGAACCGAACCGATCCGCGTGCCGCGTCTCGCGAGCGAACGGAACAACACACTCAGCTTGTCAACGGCTTCTGCTCGCAGGGTCACATAGTGACTGCTCAGTTGTTCTTCGTAGCGTTGGAGTGCTGCGAGTACGGAACCAGTGTCTTCAACTGACTTTTGGACCGGTCGACGAAGGCGCTTGCTGACCGGGTTCACTTCCGTCCACGTTGCGGGTCGTCGGGGCGGTCCTAAACCGTGTTCGTGTCTCGCAGTAGTCATGTTGAAAGCAGCTAGCTCTGAATCAGGCACTAGAGCTCTTTATAACAACAGAAAAGACATATATGCGCGAGC
>JGI24721J44947_10010791_pt1 | contig 11532 bp, 13 predicted proteins | sample YelNatPaOPGAMG01_FD_44947 | JGI IMG/M metagenome (IMG submission 44947)
CGGGGCGCCCTTGCATATCAACAGGTGCTTGTCGTCCTTCTCGGCGATGACGCTCATCCTCCTCCTGTTGAAGTCGAAGGGTATGAGTTGTAGCCGTCTGTAGGCGGCGATCCTCGCGGGCCCCATCTTCCTCAGTACGTAGTTGCAGATCGCGGAGTCCAAGGGCATCCCTGAGGCCTTACCCCTCTTGATGCTCACGTCGCAGGCGGCGGCGGCGATCTCGACAACGGTCTCGGAAGGTATGTTCTCCGCGGTAAAGAAGCTCTCGACGTTGACCACGTTCTCTGTCAGCGTGCCCGTCTTGTCGGTGCACAGGACGTCCATGTTACCTATGTCCTCGATCGCCTCCAGCCTCTTGACGACGACCTTCCTCTTGGCCATCTTCAAGGAACCAAGCGAGAGGCTCACGGTTATGACGAAGGGCAAAGCCTCCGGCGTTATGCCGACCGCCAGGGCCAGGGCGAACAGGAGCGAGTCTATCGGAGGCCTGTGGAGACTGAAGTTCACGATGAAAACGAAGGTGGTCATGACCGCAACCACCTCGAGCAAGAAACCGCTGAACCTCTTGATGTTCTTCGCGAACTCGGTCTCCCCGAATTCCTCGTAGAGATATTTTGCCGACCTTCCAAAGAAGGTTCTCCTTCCCGTGGAGACAACGACGCCCTTTGCAGTGCCCGATAGCACGCTCGTGCCCATGAAGGCGAAGTTCGAAAGCTCTTGGGGTATGGGCTTGGCCTTTATCGGCGCTGCGGTCTTCTCTACGGGGAGAGATTCCCCGGTCAGAGTGGACTCGTTCGTGGTGAAGTTCTCGCACTCGATAAGCCTCAGGTCAGCGGTCACCACGTCGCCGACCGTGAGCTCCACGACATCTCCGGGGACGAGGTCTCTGGAGTCGACGACGAGCCTCTTGCCATCCCTTATGACCTTCGCGTGGTACCTAACGTACCTCCTGAGCTTCTCGAGGGCCTTCTCCGACCTGCGCTCGAGCAGGAACCCAAGGGTTGCGTTCGCGAAGATTATACATGCGATTATCAGGGCATCCGTTGTCTCGCCAGCCAGCGCGGCTACAAGTGTGGCCGTTAGCAGTATGTAGACCAGGGGGCTCTCGAACTGCGAGAGGAACAGGCGAAGGGGGGTCGCCCTCCTCACGGTCTCGATCTCGTTCGGGCCAAACTCCCTGAGGCGCCTCTCCGCCTCCTCCTTCCCGAGCCCGTCTGGCGTCGTTCCTAGCTCCGAAAGCGCCTGCGCTGGCTCAACCTCCCAGAGGCCCTCTCGCATGTCGCTCAGCCTCTCATTGACAGCTTTGGTTCGTTTGTGAGCTACCCACGGCTGAAGCCTGTGGGCTTCCAGCGTTTAGAGCAGGCTTTACGCCTGTCTCCTCATATGCTGGTTCGGGGGGCTCACGGCTCCCCCATCCCATAGAGCTCATTGCCCTATGGGCTATGTTCACGCACGCGTTTAAGTCTCTGTCATATTCCATACCGCATCTCGGACACCTAAAGATTCTATCCTTAACTTGGGCAACATGCCCGCATCTATGGCAGGTTTTTGACGTGCCTCCTGTTTCCTTTTTCGTCAGGTATCTGACCTCTATGCCTTCGAGGAGGGCTTTGTATTCTATGGTGGCTTGAAGCTTTCTGAACGGTAGGCTGTGGAACCGCTTGTTGAGCTTCTTGGACTTCTTGAAGCTCCTTCGGATTCCGTTTAGGTTCTCCATTACTATTACTGGTTTAGGGAGCTGTTTAGCGTATTGGATTATCTGGTTCGCTGTTATGTGGAGCTGCTGGTTGACTTTTCGTTTCTCTTTACGTCCAAGCTGCTTAACCTTCTTGGGAAGCCTCTTTTCCTGAAGCCTTCTCCTGACATGTCCATATATCCCCCTTATGCGCTTGATCTCTCCGCCTCTCCAGAAATGCCCCTTCATAGGCTTGTCGGGGTTGCTTTTCGTTATCACTACTGCAACAGCCAAATTGCGTTCGCCTCTGTCTACTGCTATCACGCTTTCAGGTTCATCGGGAACTTCAACAGTCTTCTCTAGGACGAAATGAGCATACCAACACCCATCACGCTTAACCATCTCAACTGTTGCGAACTCCCACCCGCCCCTAAAGGCTTCCTCTATTCTCTCTTTCTGCTTCTCTCCGAAGACTATCGGCAGGCTGACCCTTTCCCTCCTGTTTAGGCTCAGCGTCAGCCAGTAAGGTGTTAGAACGTTTGTCGTCTTAGAGAAGCTGTAGCATCTTTTATCGAAGCGTATGGATATTTTCTTGAGCCTTAAAACGCTGTCTTCTTTCTTAGTTTCCTCGAAGCCTTTTAAGACCTCAACAGCCTTATCCCTTGCAGTCTGGATTAAAGCCGTGTTCAAGTTAAAGCGTTCTTTTGCTTTCTCATAGCAATTTTCGTGCAAAGCACTCTTAGACTTAGAGTTGAAGCGGAGATACCATCTCACAAGCCTAAAGTACTCGCTGAAAGCTCCATTTAAGGCTAAAACCTTTAGCCTATTAGGCCTGAAAACCTTTCCAACCACGCAAACCTGAACATCCTTCTGCATGGGGAACATCCCAAAACTACTTGGACTTTTTAGTTTTTTAACTTTTCGTCATTCATCCCACCCATAAATGGTGTGGGTTTTCTGACGAAACTTTGATAATCGTCGGGTATATGGGTTTCAGGACTTTCGCAATAATGTATCACAAGGACCGCGAGGCGATAGAGGACTTGATCAACGTTTTAGATAGGAGTTTCTCAAAAATGTACAGGATTGTAGCCGATTCGCCAGCGGAAATAGTTAGGATAGGCGACAATACTGATTCAGTACTAGTATCCCCAAGCCTATTCGAAAAATACTGCCTTCCGTACTATAACAAGTACGCCGAGGCCCTTCACGAGAGAGGGAAAGTAGTTATTTCGCACATGGATGGCAGGCTTAAAGCGCTTAAGATTTTGATAGCTGAAACTAGGCTTGATGCCATAGAGGCCTTCACACCCCCGCCGGCGGGAGACCTACCGCCCAGGGAGGCCAAGGAGGCTTGGAATGACAAAGCGATATGGATGAATTTCCCGGAGGGAGTGTTCCTCAGAACCCCTGAAGAGATAGAAAACTACACTATAAGGTTGCTTGAGGAAATTGCTCCTGGGAAAGGCTTCATCATAGGCGTTACTGAAGACATTCACCCTGACCACTATAGAAAAGGTATTGAAACAGTGACGAAAGCACTCTGCAAGTATGGCGGACTGCCCATAAAACCGCCTCTGGCCGGGTGACTAGCGCGCGCTACCGAGCTGTTTACGACCTTCGAGTCATCTCCTATGCTCGAGTAGGGGCCCGTGTAGGGCCTCTCCATGTGACAATCTCTGATGCCTAGGCTCGACGCGACGGCGGCTCGGTCACCAGCGTCATAAGGCTTGCCCTCGTCAGCGCACGAGCAAGCGTCGATTTCGCTTCAGGAGTCCAGCTTTTCCAAGAACTCCCTGAAATCCCTTGAGTACAGCTCTCTTTCATTCTCCCAAGCCCTTNGAAAGGCCTCTAGTCTCTTCATCCTCCGCATCCACTCAACCCACCCATCCCACTCATCGTGCTCCATCCAGTCCTTCTTCCAGCACAGGTAGACGTTCTCGAATAGTATCATGAGCATGTTGAAGTAATTCTCGGCCTGAGGCACATCCTCGTAGTTGGCTCTACCCTCCAGGACCTCCCTTATCCTCGGGTTGTCGATCAGGAGCCTTTCCAGGTCCATCGAGGCCCGGGAAGCCTCGAGGTAGGTTTGATAACCCAACTCCTTGCCCCGCCTCCTGTACTCTAGAAAAAGGAATGGCACCCCGATGAGTATGCTCAAGTTCGCTAATATCTGAAGGAGCTCCACAACTCCGATCAAGCCCTTAGCACCATGGGGACACCTTAATGGCTTCCAAAAAAGCTTTTTGCTCAAAGGACAGGAATAAAGCAAATCCCCATGCGTAACGGTGCGCTATTCAAGGTTTTCGTCTCCAAGAAGCGTTGGCACCGAACTCGAATTTCCTTAAGAGAAAAAGCTTAAGTATACAGAAATAATTTGTATACAAAGAATAATGTCTACAGAAGTTCTATCCATCCGGGTAAGTAGGGAGCTGAAAAAGGAGGCGGAGAAGTTAAACATAGACATAAAGGATGTCGTTGAAAGAGCGCTAGTTGACGCGATAGAACAAGCTAGGAGGAGAAAGCTCGAGGAGGCAATTGGGGCGTTGCTGCCAAAGATGGAAAAAATCTCCGAAGAAGAGTGGGTGAGGGTTGTGAAGGAATGTCGCAGAGAGCAGTAGAAGCAATCCTAGACACCTCCGCGCTATACCCGCTGCTGAAGAGGTTAGGTGTGGCCTCAGCCTCTTTGTTGTCGAGGTTGACGACCCTCGACCTGACCAAGTATGAACTTGGTAACGCCCTCTGTAGGGAGCACAAGCTGGGGTTGCTGAAAAGCTGGGAGGATACCATGGAGAGCTGGTCTCAGGTAATGGAGGGGCTTCAGGTATGCTCGGTCGACGTGCAATCCCTTAAAAACGTGGAGAAAATCGCGATCGAAAGGGACATGACGTTTTACGATGCCGCGTACGTATACGTGGCTGAAACGCGAGACCTGAAGCTCGTAACGGAAGACGATGACCTGTTGGATAAGTGCAAGAAATCCGTGAGTTTGGACGGCTTTCTGAAAACCGGTGGTTTCAAGCCAACTCGCGAGGCTTCTGGAGGAGTTGGCTCGCGTTAAGTATCAGTTCTGCGAATTTCCTTCATAGAAGCTTTAGCACGACTGTCGGCTTACGAAAATAGCTGTCCTGTGTTGCATGAGCGGCGCTAAAATAACCCGACCTGACCTCTAGACATAGAAGGGCGTGTCCGGCAGCCTGACTAAGAAGGGGCCGTGGACGTCCCTCAGAGGTTCGGCGTTGTCCTCCCCGATACCGACAACCTCACCGCCTCGCCTCTCCACCGTGTTGTAGAGGGTAAGCGCCCTGCCGATCGTCGTGTTGACCACGGTTAGGTAGTACTCCTCACCCCTGGACTGTGACGGCATCATCCTGCCCGCAGTCCTAGTCGTCCTGGCTTCCCTCGACACCACCTTCGTGAAGTTGAGGCTGTAGCCTAGGGGGAAGCTCGAACCCCCACACTTGGCGCAGTTTTTGCCGCTCGCCTCGTAGAGCAGCTCGTAGACGACCTGCCCGAACCTCATCTTGACGATACTCTCCGGACCGACGATCCTCGCCGCCACGAGGGGCATGTCGTCGCAGCTGGAGCACCAGACGAAGGGCGTCAGCGTCATCTCCAGCCCACCCCTCTCCCGGATCGAGGACTTGCACGCATCCCTGCAAGTCTGCACGTAGGACACGATGCGGCCCCATAGTTTCTCACTGTCCAGCTGGACAGGCGTTGACCTCAGCGCCTCAGATGTTGCCCTCAGGCGGTCGTAGTACTGCTCAAGCTTCCGCTTGCCACCGCCGCCTATTGCCAGCCATCCAACCCTCGCCTCCGGGAGGGCCTTCAGCCCCCTGACGCCCACGTCCTCGACGGTCGCCTGCATTATCCGGTTGTCGAAGTCGGGCCTGCCCCCGATGTTCCTCACGATGACCTCCGAGAGGTAGGCCGTGGCTACCTTGATGAGCTCGTAGTAATCAGCTCTGAGCGTGATGACCCTTACGTCCTCCAGCTCCTCGTAAAGCTGTTCCTCGGCAGCGCCGAGGCTGCCCCTGCTGTAGTCGAGTTGCACTCCGTCCCTCCTTGCCCTCGACGCGAACTCGTCCGCGAAGGACGAGCACCACTCGGCCCAGATCTCACGCCCGTCACCAGCCATAGGTATGGCGTAGCCTAAGGGTGCTTATCTGTCTTTGCGCCTGGCGTCCTCATACCCCATTAAGGACGTGGGCTCTATGCGCTTCTCCGGAAATGCTTTTTAGGGAATGCAGACCACAAGGGGCCGGAGTGGAGAGAGCGCAGCTTTCGGCGAGCGAATATCTGGAGAGGGCGTTCCGCTCTATCAGGGAGGCGGTCAAAAACGCCGAGGCTGGGAACTTGAAGGCCGTCGTTGTATTCGGTTCCGCTGTCAGGCCCGAGGACTTCGTGATCGGCCTCAGCGACATAGACGTTCTGGCGATAACCGGCAAGGAGCCGAGCAGGCCGGTCTGGAGCTTCACCGTCTTCGAATCCGATGTCGAGGTGACTGGGATGCAGGTCGAGGACCTCAAGAGGTGCTTCGAGCTCGGGGTCCCGCTGGCCCTCATGCTGTACAGGGAGGGGGTGGCCCTGGAGGACGACGGCACCTTCGCCTCGATCGTGGCCGAGAGGCCGAGCGTGACTGAGCGCACCTTCGCCATACTGAGGGGTTCTGTGTTCGCGGCCCTGGGCTTGGCGTTCGAGGCATACCTCCAAGGCAACTACAGGAAATCCGTCTCCCACGCTTACCATGCGGCCAGGCACTTGGCCAGGCACAGGGCCCTGAAGAGGGCTTCCGAGGCATGCGCGTTCCCGCTCTCCGACCGCGAGGTCAAGGAGGCTTCTGCAGGAGCCCTGCGCGACCTATTCGCCAAACTTGTCGACCTGCGGAGGCTGGAAGTCGCAAAGGGGGATTGCAGGGAGGCCTTGGAGAAGGCAGTCGAGGTCATAGCCTCGGAGCTTGGCCTGAAGGCACCGTCTTTGTCCTACCTCGAGAGCAACGTGCGAGGCGAGGTTGTCACCGCGGTGGCCATGGAGGTCGGCGGCTCCGTTGTAATAAGGGTCGAGGCCCTGACGCCAGACGGGCCCAGGCGGCTCGAGGTGGGTGCCGGGAGCGCGAGGGAGATTCGGAGCTTGTTCGAGTAGCCGGCGTGTGCAGGACGCATCAAGCTTCCGACCTAGGATGAACTTTACAAAAACCTCTGTAAGGAAAGATGTCTCGTCAGAAGCCTTATTTAGTCAACGCCGCCTTAGGCAGACCATGGCCCATAAGAACGAGGAGGCGGCCTCGGTTGCCAAGGAGTCCTCGAAGGCCCTGGCCAAGGTCATCGTGTTCGCGGTGCTCTACGTCGCCGCATCGGCTGCGGTGCAGTACCTCATAGCGGAACTGCTGCCCAAGTACGATGTCAGGATCGCGGACTATGCGGTCTACGTGAACATACTGCTCGCCCTCGCCTTCGGCTACCTCATAGTCAGCGGCATCGCCGGCTTCATCTACTGGACCCTCAGGGTCAGGTACGCTCACCCGACGGCCGCGGCCGTGAGGAACGTGATCAAGATCGTCGGCGTCGGCGCGCTTGCTGCGGCCATATCGGGCGGCGTCGCGGGCGGTGCCGCCGGAGTCGCCCTCGGCGGCTTCATGGGCATGGTCGTCGGCTTCGCGACGCAACAGGTGCTTGGCCAGGCTGTGTCGGGCCTGTTCGTCCTCATCGTCAGGCCCTTCAAGATAGGCGACGTAGTTGTTATAGCTGGCGAGGAGGGCGTTGTAGAGGACATCGCCACCCTTTTCACAATAGTCGTAAAGAGCGACGGGACAAGGGTCCTGATACCCAACAACACCGTGATAGGCGGGAAGATATACGTGAAGCAGAAGGCCTAGCCTCTTGGCTTTTTAGCGCGCTCGTTTNCNGCANCAAGACCGCGGGCTCTCTGGCAACGGTGAGAAATGANGGCATTCGAATCTGGCCTTCAGGCCTCGGTTTCGGAGGGCGAACTAGAGCCGGGTGTTGCGGATCCCAAGCCGCTCCTTGACCAACGCCATGTCCTTCTCCAGGTCCGTAAGCCTCCTGTCGAGCATGGACCTCAGGTCCTCCCTGAGGCCGTCCACCTTAGCCCCCCAAGGCCTCGACCTTAGCGCCTGCTGCATCGACCTTCTCCCCGAGGTTGTCGATCTTCTCTCTCCAGGTCCGTAAGCCTCCTGTCGAGCATGGACCTCAGGTCCTCCCTGAGGCCGTCCACCTTAGCCCCCAAGGCCTCGACCTTAGCGCCTGCTGCATCGACCTTCTCCCCGAGGTTGTCGATCTTCTCACCTACGGTGTCTATCTTAACCCCGAGTTTCTCGACCTTGACACCTACCGTGTCGACCTTCTCCCCAAGGCTGTCTATCTTAGCACCCACGGCATCCACCTTAACCCCCAAGGCACCTACCTTCTCGATCGTCGTATCCTGTTTCTCAAGCATGCGGTCTTGTTTGCCGAGCATCTCCACCCCGACCTCCACTATCCTACCGAGCTGGATCGTCACGAACTCGTTTCGAAACACCTCTATGCGTTTCACCGGTCCCTCGTACTCCTTGAACTCGATGCCGGAAATCTCGGCCTCCTCGGGCGCCAGCCTCCTGACAGCTTTCACGAACTCCTCGCACTCCTGCTCACCGCCCTCGTANAGGGCCTCGACGCGATCCCCGCCGACGTTTCTCGCCTGGAAGCCCGTCAGGTTCGACTCGCTGGCCAGGTTGAGAAGGAATAGCCTGTNCCCTACGTCTTGCACCNTGGGCCCGCTGACCACGACCTTGCCTCTTCTCATCCTCCCTAAAGATCTACGCCAACGAGGGCTTAAAAGCATAACTGCTTCAGAAAAGAGCATAGCGCGAGAGGCGTCAACTTCTAGACAAGGTTCGCGGAGGACCTCAGCGCGTAGTTTGCTGAGGAGAGAAAACAGAGCGCGAGGAAGAGCCCCGACTGCAGCCTGAAACCCCTTTCCCTTATAACCCTCGACGCGTCGTAGGCGCCCTTCGCCGTCATGAGATGTACGGGTAACACGTAGAGCAGCCTGCTCTGCAGCACGTAGTCGTAGAAGAGGAACGGGAAGGAGGTGACGAATAGGGATGCCGAAAAAAGCGCGCTGAGGTCCTCATCTCTGCTGGGCAACAAAACTGCTAGCATGGCGAGGGCGAAGTAGAGGGCGTTAGATGTCAGCCCGCCCGCGAACACCTCGAGCATGTAGCTAAGGTTCCTTTCGAACAGGAAGATGTTCAGGACCCTCAGGCCGGAGGAGGCTGTCCCCAGGCCGACCTCAGCGCCCGTCGTACCTACGCCTAGGAAATTCCTTTTAAACAAATCGAACAAAAGGCTCGTTGCAACAGGCAACGATAACGAAAGGGCTTTGTTGACATCGAGCACCTTTCGCCTTAACAAACCCTCGAAAAGCATCTGATGTAACAGGAGGGCGAANAGGACCGCGCAGAAGAAGTACCAGGTCCAGACATGAGATAGCTCGGCCAGGATGAGGAAGGCGCATGNCCCTAGCAAGTAGGATGGCTCTCCAAGGTCAGCGTAGCCGAATGCGAAGCCCAGGGCGAGAAGCGCCATTGAGGTCGCGAGCCAGTTGGCATAGTAGCCAGCGTACATGCCGACAACCGTTACTATCGATGTGCCCGAGAGGAGCGCGGAGTAGGCGGCCAACCTCTGGTCGTAGGTTATCCTCACAACGGCGAAGTAGCTGGAAATGGCCAGCAGCAGCGAGAGCAGAAGGGGGAAACCCTTCACGACCAGTTCAGGTGCCAAGCCAGTCGGCGCGGCCAAAGAGTACATCGTGAGTATCGCGAGCGACCTCTCCGACATCCTGCCAAACACGTAGCGCAGGAGTTCGGTGCCCCCGAGACCCAAGGCGGTCCTCAGGTAGCCCTCGTAGAAAGGCGCGTCGACGCTAACGTATTCGCCGCTCTCGTTGAGGGATGGCAGGTAAGCGTAGACCGCTATTAGCCAAGACATCGCCACGGCCGCGAGCAGAAGCAACGCCTTAGAATTTGCGGTGAGCTCTTCCCCCTCAGCTCTTTTCACAAGGGGCCTTGGCGGTGCTAGCTTGAGGGTGATGCCGCCATCTCCGAACGACAGGCCCCTTATCCTTAGTGCCCAGTGGTCGAAGGCCGAGAGCGACCACGAGAAGAGCAGCATTATCACTAAGAGCGGGTTGAGCTTCCCAAACAAGTAGAAGAGCCCCGACTGCAGCCGCGGCGCGTTCTCTGGAAATCCCTGGCCGAAGTGCGGATATGTGATCCAGTAAGCAGTCGAGAGGACCTCTAGGGTTAACAAGCACACGAGCAGGCCGGACAGGAGCTTGCTCATCGTCTTTGTCCTGTAATGGAACGCTATCACGACTGCCATGACAGCGGGTGCGAACGTCGTCAACGCGTAGCTCGGGGCGAGGGCCCCTGCAACCCATGCGCACAGGGCTACGAAAATCTCCGGGGTGCGACCGCGCATCAGAAAGTACAGCAGGAAGGAGAACAGGGAGATCGTAAGGAAGAACCTGAAGATGAGCTCGTCGGCCTCCGCAGATATGAGGTACAAGTTCATGACCTGCTCAGAGGTCAGCCTGTGCACCAGAGGGCGGTAGCTGAGCTCCAAGGAGTTAACCAGCTGTAGCAGACATAACAGCAAGGCCATAGCTGATGCGATGCCAAGTGCCCAGCGTGCTAGCTCCAGCGTCCGAACACCGGCTCTGGCCAACGAGTTAATCACGGCGATTAGATATTTAAATCACTCGCCAGCTTCAGGGAACAACCATGCAGGCAAAGGGTGACGAGGTCGTCATAACCATAACCTGGGTCCACATAGCGATAGCGGCGGTGGCGGTCGTTGTTGCTCTTGCGCTCTGGAGCCTCGCGGCCCCACTCCTGGGGCCCGGCATGAGGCTCTCCACCAACAGGCAGGAGTACAGGCCCGGCGAGGAGGTTGTGTTGGAGGGCTGGGTCACGGAGGGCTTTCTGAAGCCCTTGGCGTCGGCACCTGTCGTGATCGAGGTCAGGGGTGGTGAGGAGCTCGTCTGGATCGACCAGGTCACCACGGACGGCAACGGGCACTTCACCTCCTCCTTCAGGCTCAGGGAGGACACCCGCGATGGCATCTACGAGGCGTTCGCCAACACGGAGGTTGCGATGGGGGTTGCGCGTTTTACAGTCAGGCGTTAGACCAAAATATGTATGCGCTTTTGAAACGAAAGTATTATATACCCTTACGAATAATCAAAAGTCGAAAATATGAGAATTAGGGGTCGTGCGATACTGATCTCGTCGATCGGCCTTTTGCTGCTGGCGGCTGCCACGATAATGCGCACGAGCGCGAACGGCTACAAGTTCCAGATAGTTAGCGTCGTCCTCCAGACCGAGGANGGNNNGCNNAGCACGAGTTTCGCGAGGGGGCACATAGTGGTTGTCAACGTCACCTTGCGCAACATAATGGCGTACACGTACGAGGCTGAGCCTTACATGGTGGTGGTTAGGATGACCTACGGCACAACGATGTACGGCTTCGGAGCCTTCAAGGGCAGCCTGCTCGCGGGCGAGGAGGCGAACGCCGCCCCCGGCATATACATACCGACGGGCGCGCCCACGGGCAGCTACAAGATCAAGGTCTTCGTGTGGAGCAACTGGCCGAGGTTCGGGGGCGAGGCGCTGGCGGATCCATATGAGTTAACTTTCACGGTGACTCCCTAACGGGGGAGCTAAGATGAAGACCCGTTACCTTTTCGCCTGCGCGCTCCTGCTGATCTTGATTCCGGTCGTGTATGCGGCGCCCGCGGTGACGACGGACAGGTCATCCTACAACCCCGGCGACACCGTGGTAATAAGCGGCTCG
>JGI24721J44947_10010799_pt1 | contig 11524 bp, 9 predicted proteins | sample YelNatPaOPGAMG01_FD_44947 | JGI IMG/M metagenome (IMG submission 44947)
AGACACAAAATAAGTAAAGTTTTCCAGAGAAACGTCCGGCGGAACTGCGTGGTCTACTCCTGGAAAGTAGCCTTTAGTTTCTACTAGCTTAGGAACTTTTGACACAAGCTCTTTTTCGATAGCACCTTATCTTTTGACAGTTCTCTTTTATCTAAGACAGTGATTAAATGTATGGTGACTAGGGGTTTTGTAAAAAATCTAAGAAATTTTGAGTTCAAAACAAATAAAAACCTTAATTTAGCTAATAAGTAGACCTTAGCGTAAAACTTATAAGGAATTTTTCCCTCCATATTGTGGGAATTAAAAATGGAAGTAAAAATTGGGAATAAAGGAAGAATAACGCTTCCTCTAAAACTAAGAGAGTTACTTGGGCTTAGAGAAGGAGACTTCTTAACGGTTGAAGTCACAAGCAAAGGTATACTTCTAAAACCTAAGGGGCCATCGTCAAGAGAATTATGGGGAGTTGCAAGATTAGAGAAGGTCGAGATAGAAGAAATAGAGGAGTCCTTGGGGAGGGAAAACTAGATGCCTTTTGTAGATGCAAACATTTTTGTATATCATTTAGCAGCAGATCAAAAATACGGAGAAAAAGCTAAGAAAATTATAGAGAGGATAGAAGATGGTGAAGAATCNTATACATCTACGCTCGTTATAGCTCAAGTATGTAGCTATCTTAAGTGGAAGAAGCGAGAAACCGTGATACCACTATTTTTATCTTTCTTGAAAGGACTGACATCTCTACAAAAAATCGAAACTAGCATACTAGACTTTGAAGAAGCAAGAAATATACAGCAACAATATAACTTACCATGGACTATGTGGGATGATATAGTGATTGCAGCACAGATGAGGAGAATTGGTGTAAATAAGATATACTCAAACGATAATGATTTCGATAAAGTACCACAAATAAAAAGAATATTCTAAGTATTAAATCAAACCTATAGGTGAAAACTAGATTCTATTAGTTATTTTAAAGACCTTTGTTAGAAAGTAGCTTCTTAGTTACTAAACGACGTAAACTTAGCTTCAAAGGTTATTTACTTCGATTGAGAAAGATAAGCCATTAACTGTTTCCTAATTTCGTTAAACTTTGAAACGTCTTTCTCGTAGTCTGTTATTGTTCTAACAACTTCGCTTGCTAGTGCTCTAGCCTTAGTAGGATTTTTTTCTTCCAGCATCTTAAGCAGTTCATAGTCTTGAATTCCTAGTCTCAAAACTTCAAACCTTATAGAGCTTAACGGACCTTCTTTTCCAGGATATATTATAAAAGCATCACCAGGAGGTAAGTTGTTGGGTTCTACATTCTTAAATGGGTCTTCAGACCAATAGTTTAGTCCCCAGTGAAGATAGCCTGAAAGGTTGTACTTAAAGTTTATCCAGTGCAAGACTCTAACTTTTATTAAGGGGTAATCAATGAACCTGTTTGGGTACTTTCCAGTAGGAGCGAGACAAGTGTAGAACCAAACTTCTTCCCCCGCTATTTTTCTTTGATTGTAAAAAGCTTGGTTTTCATCAAACTGATTCAGCAGTGGAACCCAAACATCTAAAGCTCCAACAAGTTCTTCAGTGGCTTGGTTTGCCTCTATTATCTTAATTTTTGGTGCTAGTTCCTTAACATAACTAGCAAATATTCTGTAGCTTTCTGAGTTTATAGGAATAGGTTCATCGGTTAAGTGCTGCACGTAAATGCTAAGCCATCCTTTTTCTTCTAAGTGTTTCTGTAGTTGAGGAAGAAACTTAGAAAGAAAGCCATAGTACTCTTTGGAAGTTACGTTCATGGAAGGCAATTTGTAAGCCACTTCTCCATTTTCTTTGTAAACTGTTACTTCGTAAGATAAAAAGTCCTTTGCTTCCCATTCTTTTCTGTAGGCAAGGTGCCCTCCTTCAATTCTTCCAACTATACCTTCTTCAACAAAAAGGTTAACCCAGCGATCGAAGTTTGAAAAGTCGCACTTAATAGTTCCGTTCGACGCTTCTATAAGTTTTATTAGTTGAAGTATTGGAGTTATAATTACGTTTTGGCGGTACTTAGAAATGAAACTTGCATAACTTCTAATTATCTTCCAGTGCTCCTCGCTCCATGGTTTTACATTATAATAACTAGCAAGGCCTTCTGCATTAAACCAATTTGTTAACCACAATGTTCTTTTTGAGTTAAGTACGGCAGGATAAACCTTTAAAGTAATTTGTAGTGAAGCATTTGCTTTTTCTGAAAACACATATATTTTTCCTGTATAGTTTCCAGGAGGCGCATCCGATGGAACAAAGATTGTAACCCAAACTGGTTGAGTTTCTCCAGACTTTAAGTAAACAGAGTCAACGTCTAACAAAGGGTCTGGAAAGTCGAACGGAGCCAGATGAACTAGTTCTTCAGCAGGCGTATTTGGTGTATTCTTAGCAACTGGGATGTAGCCAACAAAATTTGTAGAAAAATTTATTTTGAACCCATTTGGCCCCTCGAGCGGTTCAACTTTAAGATGAATTTTTGGATTTCCTTTTTCTACGGTTATGGCAAATTGTGCCGCAGCGTACTCGTTTCTTACCGCTTCAACGTAGAGAGAAGTTTCCGCGTTTGAAGTTGGCTTTGTATCCTTAAATATCTTTACAAGTGGATCTGAAGCCCAAACTAAAAATTTCTCCTCAGAGCTCATTTGGTTAATCCAAAGTAGAAATAAGAATAAAAAGATTACTGAAGCTATAAGAAGCATCAAAAACTTTATCTTTTTCAATTTGATGATAACGTTACTGTCATAACTTAAATATTTTTAGNCAAGAGAACTAAGCATGTTGTNCAGTTAATTTTTTTCGACCTACTTCGAGTAGAAATGCGCAAATTATTTAAAAGTAATGTTCATAATAGTTTCTTGTTCGTTAGAACTTTGGAGATTGTTCCTCGGACTCACAAATCTAGTTCTTTGAAGTAATAAAAGAGAAATTCAAGTTGTAGGAAAAAGAACTGTCTCCGATGATTGCTTTTTGTAGTAAGAAAGTTTGTAGACTAGATCACGTTTAGAGAATGGCCTAACTTATTTCTTTTTAGCTAAGAAGAAGCAATAAAACTAATTTAAAAACTTAAGGGTGTAATAGTATGGAGCTTAAGTTAACAGAGTAAAAGAAACATAACTAAAAAATTTATATTTTCTTCTGTGCTTTCTTCATCGATGCTAAAGCTCATTACTAGAGTTACACTTGCTTTAACTTTAAGCCTTATTCTTTTTTATTCAATATACTCATTTTTTCAACCTATAAACAAGCAGTTTGCAAGTATAGTAGCTTATGGTTTATTCTTGTCTTCGCCAATACCAATTCTTTTAGTATTCTACAACAAAACAAACTGGGCCAAAAAGGTANTTGTTGGATCTTGGTTAGTGTATATTTCTATAGTTTTTGCAGTTGCACTTTGGGAAACTTTTGAACTACTTTTACTGCAAAACTTAGGTTCAATTCTTATCTTTGGCAGTTTAGTTCTAGCAGTCTCATTTTTCACACTTTACAAAACTGATAAGCTCCTCAAACTTTTTAATTACGTTGCAAAACTGAAAGGAAACAAANCAGAGACTAAGAAAGAGCTTTATGCACTAGAAAACAACAAAGAGCCTCCAGAAGAACCTGTAGAGCATGAGTTCTTAGCTTCTAAAAGAAGCGAAGGAGCAAGCTTCGACCTAGACCAGCAAATAAGTTCTCTAGACGTGCTCGAATGCAGCATAGTGCAAAAATTAATCAAAGATGGCGCTATTTCTTCGAAGAAAGATTTGCAACAAGCTACTAACGCATCTTACAAAAGAATTTTATCTTCAGTAAAAAGACTCGAGGAGGCAGGTTTAATCGAAGTAAAGAAACAAATTATCAGGGGAAAGAAAGGAGCGGTAGTTAGACATACCATTGAACTTTCACCTAAACTCCAACTTGAAAAAACAAGAGTAGAGTCTTTGATTAAGAAAAGGCTAAAACAGCTCGAGAAGTGGGGATTCTCAAGTTTTGAGCAATAAAAATCTTTAAGGCTTTATCTTTTTGTAAAGCTAACTTAAGTTGCTTTCAGCATAAGTTCGTTAGTTACAACTGCTTCTTCATTTAGCCTTTCTGCTTGAACACTTTACTTAAGCAATATGAAAGCTAAGTGCAGGCGATATGCAAGCAATATTACATCGGAATAACTAAATTGCCTAGCTTGCTCTTTTAGCTAAAGAAATGGACGAAGAAGTTGAAAAGAAAAAGCTAATACTCTACGAGTACGAAAAATACTCAAAGGACATAAAGTTTAGATATACAAAAGTAGCTTCAATTAAGACAACTAAAAAAGTAACTTCAGAAAAGAAGTCTCAAGAAGTTCTTCTTGAACTCTTAGAAAAAGCTCATGCTTTGTTCTTTAATCTTTCTGTACTATGTTTAATCTTCGCTTTTTTAACTAGTTCAGGCGTACAGGTAACGCTTACAATGCTTTCAGCCCTTTCATTTCTCCTCTCAAGTTCTTTAAAGAACCTTTACTATGATCCAAAGCTTACCTTACTTAATTCAAACCCTAAAATACTTTGCTCTAAAGGATTAATCAAAACAGGCTTCCTTTTCTTAAAGCCAGCTAATCCAACTAACTTAGCAGGAAACCGCAAACCTGGCATTTCTGCGGCTCTCGTTAACTTAAAGCTTAGCGGAGGCATAATAGTAACGAAACAACAGTTAATTTACTTCGTTAAAGCAAGGTCTTTTTTCCTTGACAACCTAGTAAAGAACTTAAAATCAAAGGCAACAGGCTTTTCGTCAGCCTACGAAGCCACTTACAACGTTAGACTTGTTGCCATCGATGCTCCAGAGCTTTTTACGATGCTAAAAACGGTAGCTAAAGAGTCTGAGACTCCATTAAACGAAAAAGGCTATGCTATTAGAGCCTCATTGCTTCTTGGAAGGTACAAAATTAACTTTCTTCCAAGAATTCCACTCTTAAACTCTCTAAAGTTAAACGAGAATGGTTTGTTGTTAATAAGCTTCTCCCCCATAAGCGGAGTTCTTGAAGGGATAAAGACTTCACTAGCCAAGCTACTTTTCTTTAACGAAACAAAAAAATTACTTAGCAAAGAAGGTTTTTCTAAGAATAACTACTTTAGTATAGTCCAAAGAATTCTAAGCTACGATGTACTTTTTAACCTAAGTTTAGTAGTGCTAACGTTTAGTGAGGACGAAGTCCTACATCAAGAGAACGTAGAAAGTACAGAAGCTAGCATAGGAATAGAAGACGAGCAACATTACTACGATGAAGAAAGTAAAGAGTTATTTAAAGGCTTTAAAGTAGCATCTCCAAGGTTTGTAAAGCTTAAGAATGTAAATCCANTTTCTGCAATCAGAAAGTTCTTTTCTTCTGAAGGAATACTTATACCTCCTCTTGACCTAGAGTACTTAGTTTATCCTTTACCTTACCTAAAGAGCTACCTAGCTATCCCAAAGCCATCAGCAACAGTTGGAAACGTAGAAATAGGCAACACGTTGGACGAAACACTCAAAGACGCCTATCCTTACTTCTTAAGTTCAGAAGACCTTTATGGAAACGTACTTATATTTGGAACAACGGGAAGTGGAAAAAGCGTAACGGCGGCAACGATTGTTAAAAACCTAAGAGAAAACGCGCTCATCTTCGACTGGAATGGCGAATACTCTAGAGCTCTTGGACCACTAGGCTTTAATATATATAAAATTGGAGAATACAGCTACAATCCCTTTGAGAGAGCCGGAGTAAGCAAAGAAGATATTCCCTTAAGACTTGCAGAACTTACAAACAGCTTAATTGCATACGCTTACCATCAGCCCCTTACTCCAACTCAATACAGCTTACTTATTGAAACATTCAAAGAAATGGAGAACTACAGTATTAGAATACTAGTAAAGAAGGTAAAACAAAAGATAGAGAAGGAAAAAAGAGCAGATTTGTTGAGAGCATGGGAAAGTCTATACTCTAAGTTACTGCCAATAGACCAAGACTACTTTATTCCTTATGGAAATATCGTACACTGCGACCAAATAATAAACCAAAGAAGTATAATAGACATGCATCTTATGAACGAGTATAGTAAGTTATTCCTTGTACTAAGCATTCTTGAAAATTTATATCTAATGGCTACGAGAGGCAAGCTTCTTGAAAGATTATTTGTAGTTGTTGACGAAGCTCATCGTCTTCAGTTCAGAGCAAACAAAGAGATTGGAGCAGAAAAACCAATCGTTGGAATTCCACCACCAGTTGTTGAAAGAATAACACGAGAGTGCAGAAAGTACGGCCTCAACATGATACTTATAACTCAAGTTCCTTCAGGAGTAACTGAAGAAGTTCAGGCAAACCTTGGCGTAGTAATTTGNCACAGAACAAAGGGAAAGGAAGCAGAAGTTGCAAGCTCAATAATAGGACTAAGCAAAAGGTTTGGNGAAGCTTCAGTAGCAGGTCTGCTAAGCCTTCCAACTGGCTATGCGTACATCGAAACAACTAGAGCACCTCTTCAGCTTGTTCATATAGCAAGCAAAGAAAGAGAACTAATTTCTAGGATGGAGGTGAAAACATTGGTGCTTTAAAGGAAGTCTTATACAACTTATAGTGAAAATTATGAAGCCTCGAGAGAGGCCGATGGAGGCACGGGAGCTACAAGTAGCTTCTTCCTTCTTATTTTTATGTCCTGCACCCCCTTATGTGCAGCACGATTGCACTGCTGAGGTCGGCTGAGGCACATGAGGGGGAAGAATGAACTCTTAGGATTGTGCTTAGGCTCTTCCTTGCTGGTCTATGACCGGGGATGAGCTGAGTATAAATTCCTAAGGGCGACCAAGCAGGACATAAAACTTGAACTGCTTTACTAGGGAGAAAAAGGTCTAATTGTCCTGCGAAAAAATGCTTTACTGGAGAGAAAAGGATCTTTTTTGATTTTTCATCCCTCCTAAAAGCTTTCGCAAAAGGACGAGGCCGGTTTGACTCTGGCGCCCTCCACATCTATGGAGGGAAAAAGAAATGATAAAAAATGATCTTTTTCTCTCTAGTAAAGCAAAAGAGCTATACAACAAGTATAAACTAACGCCTGAACAAACTTCAGTGCTTGTAGGCAGTTTATTTGGAGATGCATCTTTAATTTTAGGCAAGAAAGACAGAACTCCAAACTACTATGAAAACCATGCAGTAGAACAAACAGAGTACTTGAAATGGAAAGCATCCATTCTTGGAGCTCAGGTAAAGTTTAGAGTTATGTCACACGGCTACAACAAAGGCAAAACAGTTCCCTACATCGAACTTAGAAGAAAGGAGTTCATAGATTTTGAGAAGATGTTCTACGTAAAAAGAGAAGATGGAAGGAGGAAGAAAGTCGTTACTGAGGAGGCATTAGAACTACTAGTTGGGTCTGCACTTGCATTAGCTGTTTTCTATATGGACGATGGAGAGTATAGTGTATTTTCAAACCAATGCATCTTCAATACGTGTGACTTTACCATGGAAGAAAACAAAAAACTTGCAGCAAGTTTCGAAAAGTTGCTTGGTGCATCTGTTAGGATAAAGGTAAAGCGTAAAAAATATCCAAAACTAGCCTTATCATCAAAAGCTACTGATAGATTCATTGCCATTGTAAAGCCGTTCATTCATTCTACAATGCAGTACAAGATCGATCAAGATGTTTCTCACTACTTTAGCAAAGAAGTAATAGAAAAAATCATAAGAGGATATAAGGAACAAGTTCCAGCAGTAAGGATTGCTGAAGAAACAGGATTAACTCCTATGGAAGTCTATGTAATTGCACATAGATTAGGAGTAACACGCAAGTAACTAAACAATAAGCTAGAAGTCTAATTTTCTTTAACAGAAAACGTCTTAAAACTCTAAGGAAGAGGCTGGTAAAAGCCCCTGTGCCTTCTAGTTAAACTTAGTCTTTTTTATTCCTTGTTCGATACAAAGATGTTTCTATAAGTTATTAAAGTAATTAAAATTGAGTTGAAACCTCGGGTTCTAATATTTAAACCTTTGAGCTCCTCTAGATCTCTCTCAATTTTTACTGACTCTTGCATTTTAGTTAGCTTCTTCAGCGGCTCACATAAAGTTCAAGTCAATAAAACAAGCGGAAAGAAAGGGCTTGGATAAAGCAGAGTTCTATTAAAAATGATTTTTTAAATTTAAACCTAATTTACTTTGGCATTACTTAGTCATTTGACGATTAAAGTGATTGTAAAAAAGGCAACATCCTTATACTAAGAACCAACAAAAACGTAAGCAACAAAAATGGCTTTTTTCCATACTTTTTNTGAGAAAAGTTAAGCTATTGAAGGAATTCTAAAAAACATTATTATGTTTTATAAATATTTTATTACTTCAGTGGTACATACATAGACGATCGACTAGCCCCAACTCCAGGTTTTCCGTGCACAACTTTCTTGTTCGTGATTGCAAATTCTCCCAAGCGGTGCCCTATCATTTCAATAGATATCTTTACTGGAACAAACTCCTTTCCGTTGTGAACGTTTATCGTCATTCCAACCATTTCTGGTAGTATCACAAGTTCTCTCCTGTGTGTCTTTATTACTGGCTGCTGACCAGTGCTTAGCATTACTTGCCTTGCTTTTCTTATCTTCATAAGAAGCTTCCTAGTTTCAGGGTGAAGACCCCTCCTCAAAGAACGCCTTGCGCCAGAAGGAAGTACCCTAACTAACTCGTCCGGCGTCATTGCTAAAAGTTGCTCTAGCGAAAAGCCTCTGTAAGTTCCTCTCTCCATTTCGAGAGCTCTTGTTAGCAAAAGGTATTTTAAGCTTTGCCTCAGAGAAGACATTTTATTGTTTAAAACTTAAGTCTTTTGACCAAACAACTAAAAATAAGCTACGTTGCCTAGAAAAACTTAACTTTCTTCTACCAACGCTTTACATTAAAAATACACCTCCGAACATAACTTGAAGACGAACCCAGAAGACTTCTTCTAGATTCTTTGGATTACCTTAGAAAGGCTAATTTTTGAAGATTATTCCTGTTGTAAAATGGTATACTCGCAAGTATTATACTCATGAGTATACTCTATATGAAACCTTTTGGAAGCTGAAAGACTCCTTAACTTAAGGCTTAAAAGAAAATCTTTTCCTATAAGTTGCAGTTTTTATACTGACAGTAAATATGGTACAGTTGGCCCAGTGATTTTTAAAGAGCTATACAATATATATAGTAGGAAGCTAAGAAGTCGCTGAAAGTAAAAAAAAGAGTAACTTAATTATGGCGGACTTGTTCAACTAAATTTTCTGAAGAAAATTGAGAAAAACTACTTTTAAAAGATAAGCTCAAGGGGCTCTAGGGCTAACTCAAATATGACAGTAAGAAAGTTTAAGCAAAATATTAGATTTAAAAATGCTAGTTAATAAGGTTTAAAGGTTTATATTTTCTAATTTTTTACATAAGAGAACGTAAGAGGTGAAAAGGATGAATAAGAAATCAGGCAAAGTATCAACTCAACTAATTGCAATAGCAATAGTACTGGTAGTAATCGTTGCAGGAGTAATTTTTGTTCTTGTTCAAAAACCTGCTACAAAACCTCCTGCTAAAGTAGTTCCGGATACCATAGTAATTGACACCCAAGAAGACATGGGNGAACAAGTTGGTTTGTTTGGTTTGTACGGTTATGGATCTACTATTTGGGCTACTTACCANCCTTTAGTGTGGTACAACTTGTCAAACCCNACGCAGGTTCTNCCTCTGCTCGCAGAAAGATGGGAAGTTTCTCCCGATGGTAAGACATATACATTTTACCTGAGGAAAGNGGTAAAGTTTCACAACGGCGACCCATTCAATGCTTATGCTGTTTGGTGGAGTTATTATGCAAGTTGGGTTTTAGGACCCTCTTGGATATGGTCACTATCTCTTAATATGAGTGGAGTGACTGCAGATGATTTAAACAAGCTTACATCTTTAACCAACCCTCCGCCAGATGTTGAAAAGGTTGCTAAGAATCCAAACAACGCAATTCAAGTTATAGACGACTACACTATACAGTTCCACTTGGTTAAGCCATATAGGTGGTTCCTTGCAAGTCTTGCAAGTGGAATAGGTTTAGTTTGCGATCCTTTACCAACAGTTAACCATGGGGGTATCAAACCATTGCAATATAATACTTATACTTCAGCAAACTACACTGGTGATGGTACAGGACCGTACAAAGTTGTTGAATTTGTTCCTCATGACCACATAATTTTGGAAAAGGCAGAAAACTACTGGGGTAACAATCTTACAGGAACAGATGCAAAAATACTAAACGACACAGGCTATCCTCCAGGATTTGTGAAGAGGTTTGTATGTAGGTATAGACCTGATCCACTAACACGTGTAAGCGATTTAAAAGCAGGCGTAGCACAGATAATAACTTTGGATCCTTCAGACTTTGGGCTGGTTCAAGGAGTATCAAACGTAACATTTCCTGATGAATGGCCTCTAAATATACCAGCTCCAAATCTGGTTTTCGCCACGTTCAACACTGTGACTGGTCCAACTTCTAACAAGCTTGTGAGGCAAGCCATTGTTCATGCAATAAATTATTCCGCTATCCTAGAGAAAGTGTACTTGGGGCGAGGCACTACTGATGTCTTTGGACCAAACTGGATTGGTTTTCCATTTTATAATCCAGAAGGCTTACATAACTACGAGTACAATATAACTTTAGCTAAAGAACTTTTGGCAAAAGCAGGATACCCTGATGGAAAAGGTTTACCACCAATAAGAATGGATCTTCCTTCTGGCTATAAATCTTTGGAAGAAATTGCTTTAATCGTTCAATCTAATCTTGCAGACATTGGAATCCAATTAGACATTGTGCTTCAATCGCCAACAGTGTTCTATTCTAGCTATTCGCTACCAAATACTCCATACAATTCTACTTGGCATCAGATTGGTCTTTGGGGGGTTTATTCTCCTGACTTCTATGCTCCTAACGACCTTCTGAACACAATGCTATACGAAGAACCAGAAAATCAAATGTTCAACCCTGCTGGTTACTACAATCCGGAAGTAAATAAGTTACTGGTAGAAGCTATGTATTCTTTAGATGACAATCAAATAAGAAATGACTATGCAAAAGTTTACAGATACATATATGAAGATGTACCTTATATATACTTCTGCCAAATGGATTTCGGTTATGTTTACTACATATCAACTACAAACATTGCAGGTATTAGATACGACCCAACATGTACTGGAGTTACAACATACCCTGTGTTGAGCTTAATTCATTACGTAGACCCCTAAGAAGAGAGGGACGCTACACGTATGCAGAAGGCTCACCCAACAGTATCTGTAGATAAACTGGAAGTGACGTATAACACAATTTATGGACAAGTAAAGGCCTTAAACGGAGTTTCTTTGTCTATACTGCGAGGAGAAGTATATGGGCTGGTGGGCGAGAGTGGTTGCGGCAAAAGTACGTTAGGACTTAGTATTAGCGGACTTCTTCCCATCCCTCCAGCCCGTATAACTTCTGGTAATATTTTTTTTAAAGATTTTTCTATTAACCATTTATCTGATGATGATTTAAGAAAA
>JGI24721J44947_10010800_pt1 | contig 11523 bp, 13 predicted proteins | sample YelNatPaOPGAMG01_FD_44947 | JGI IMG/M metagenome (IMG submission 44947)
TTCAAGAGCCCTCTCGATCCGGAATTCCCGAATTTCCTCGAGCAGCGGTCCGATCTCCTCCGGCGTGAGATCCCGAACCTCGAGGGAGACGACCGCCGAGCCAGGGGGCCCCTCCCTGAGGGCTTCGATCCAGGGAGAGCGCAAATCTTCTGAAATCAGGGAAAGAATCTCGACCGAACCATCGGAAAGATTTCGGACCCAGCCCAGAATTCCTCTTTCGTCGGCCCTGGCTTTGACAAAGGCGCGAAAGCCCACCCCTTGCACCCGTCCTGTCACCCTGATTTGGAGGACGCAATTGTTCATAGGCATGATCGACAATCTAACAGTGTGAAAACCGGGAACATCGGCGAGGAGGCCAGAGAACGGGAGTTGCTGGCGAACAGAATAAAACAAAGAAAATGGTCGGGGCGAAAGGATTTGAACCTTCGACCCCACCGTCCCGAACGGTGTGCGCTACCAGGCTGCGCCACGCCCCGACAAAGCCCCTGGTCCGAGGATCTCCTCCACGGAAGTATGAAAGACGGTCCTACTATACACCAACGCCGGGCCTCATGACAATCCCGCCAGCCCTTTGGCCCCGGGAAGGAGGCAGGAGGACCTCCTCACTTAAGGTCCTTGTGCCGGCAAGAATCTGTGGCATTCTTGTCTTTGACAGATCGAAACAGATCCATTCTTCCTCCGGGAGTCTTCCATGGAAATCCCCCTCAAAATCCTCTTTCACGGCCTCGAACCCTCATCGACACTTGAGACCAGAATCCAGGATAAGGTCCGGGGTCTGGAAAAATTTCATTCCCATATCATCGGCGGAAGGGTTGTGGTGGAGCGACTCCAGAAACACTCCCAGCAAGGAGACCTTTACACGGTCCATCTCGAGATTACGGTCCCTGGCGCAGACATCGCCGTAACAAGGGAACGCGACGCCGATGTCTATATCGCTCTCCGGGAGGCTTTCGACGCGGTCAGGAGACGACTCGAAGATCGGGAAAGAATGGACCGGGGACAAACCAAAGCCCACGAGGCCCAGATCCGAGGCCAGATTGTCCGGATCTTTCCGGAAGAGGGATTCGGGTTCATCCTGTCCGATGAGGGCCGGGAGGTCTATTTCAACCGGGACAGCTGTGTTCATCCACCCTTCAACCATCTGGACATCGGCGACACCGTCCACTTCCTCGTGGTCGAGGGAGGCGAGGGCCCCCAGGCCCGAAGGGTCACAAAGAAGGAGAGCCATGGGAAAAGAGGTGGCCCCCAGGAAGAATCGGCCCTTCCCTGAAGGAGCGCACCTCCCCGCATCAAAAGGGGACCCCTACTTCCCTCACGAAGCCGACATCGGAATCGCGACTTGCGGCAAGACCCTGGAAGAGCCTTCGTCCCCGCTGCGGAAGCCGCCTTTTCTCTGATGACCGATCTCTCGGCGGTCCACCCCCACCAGGAGGTTGACCTGTCTTTCGTCGAGCCGGATGAAGAACTTGCCCTGGTGACCTGGATCAACCGTCTTCTGACCGAATCGGACATCCGACGACTTGTGTTCGGAAGATTCAAACTGGAAAGGAATGCCGCGGGCCTGTGGCATGGCCGGGCCTTCGGAGAATTCTGGAGAGAGACCCACCCCCGAGGAATCGAGGTGAAGGGGGCAACACTTTCGCATCTTTCGATAAAGCACGAGGGAGGCCTCTGGACCGTCCGCCTTGTGGTGGACATCTGAAAGGATTGTGGTGCACATCTCCCGCCTCGAAAATCTTGGACCCGGCCGGTGGGGTTTATCTCCGGGAAGGGGGAAAAACGGACCCCTGTCGTCCTGTTCGGAACGGAGCCTCTCATCCGCCAGATGGATGACAAGGTCCTCGAACAGATCATAAACACCTCCCGCCTGCCGGGACTGGCCGGGTCAGCCCTGACCATGCCCGATGCCCATTGGGGTTGCGGATTTCCGATCGGAGGGGTCGCGGCCTTCGACGCCGGTCAGGGAGGCGTGATTTCGGCCGGGGGTGTGGGATTTGACAACTCCTGCGGGATACGGACCCTTCTGACCGATCTCACGGAAGAGAAGACCGCCCCGAAATTCGAATCTCTCGCCGACGAACTATTCCGGCGGGTGCCGGCCGGTGTCGGCCAGGAAAGCTCCTTCCCTTTCTCTCTTCCTGAACACGGATTCGGGGAGAAAGCCGACCTCGACCGGATCGAGGAGGGCGGGTGCATGCCGGAAGCCCGGCCGGAATCGGTGTCGGAAAAGGCGAAAATCCGCCAACAGGAAGAAATGGGAACGCTGGGCTCCGGGAACCATTACCTGGAGGTCCAGGTCGTCGACAAAATCCAGGATCCGAATGTGGCCAAGGCCTTCGGGCTGTTTGAAGGACAGATCCTGGTCTCACTCCATTGCGGTTCACGAGGGCTGGGACACCAGATCGGAACCGACACCATGATGGAATTCGTCAAGGCCGCCCCACGCTGGAAGATCGTCCTTCCAGACCGGGAGCTGGCCTGCGCCCCGATCCGGTCGGAAGCGGGACAGAGATACCTCGGAGCCATGAACGCCACCATCAATGTCGCACTGGCGAACCGCCAGATCCTTTCACAGACCGTCAGGAACGTGATGGGAGAAATCTTTCCGGGAATCGTCCTCGACACGCTCTATGACGTGTCACACAACACCTGCAAGGAAGAACTTCACAGGATCGGAGACCGATCCCGGCCCCTCTTTGTCCACCGAAAGGCGGCAACACGGGCCCTAGGGCCCGGACACCCCTCCCTTCCTTCGGTCTACCGCTCCCCGGGCCAGCCTGTCTTCATTGGAGGAAGCATAGGGAGCGGCTCCTGGATCCTTGCGGGGGTTTCCCAGAGCGAGGAGCTCTCCTTTTCCTCCGCAAGCCACGGGGCTGGCCGATCGATGAGTCGCCACGAAGCCCTCCGCCGCTTTTCCGGCCGGATGGTCAAAAAGGAGCTCTTGAGCCGCGGGATCCATATTCGCTCGAACTCCCTTCGGGGAATCGCGGAAGAAGCGCCCGGAGCCTACAAGGATATCGATCAGGTGGCGGAGGCGACAGAGATTGCCGGACTGGCGAAACGTGTTGCCTTTCTTCGCCCCCGGGTCTGTCTCAAGGGATAAGATTTCTTCTTGCCCGGCTCTTTCGGGACCCGATCCCAGGGGATCCGGAGGAGAAAATCAGGAAAGGGACGGCAGGACCGCCCTTTCGGCCTTTCCCCCGAACCCCCGCCTCCAGGGTGGACAATCGAGGAAAGGGTGGTATTTTGAAGCTGTGGGAGGTCGGGAACGGAGAATTCACCGCTTCCTCCGCTCACGCAAAAGGCCCCTTTTTAGGGGCCTTGATTTGTTCGGACCAAACTTTCTCCGCCATATTCCGGAACATCCGGGCATTATCCAGCATGTGATGGTCGTTATTGAAAAAAGCATGAATAATCCTGGGAGACAGGGCCGGAAGCGAGGCAATGACACGGGAGAGTTCCTCCTCTGAATAGTCCCCCGAATACCAGGCGGTTCTCCCGTGGAATCGAAGATAGACCCGGCCGTTTGTCCCGAAAACATCTCCGGAAGAATCGGGAGAATCAGGAGTGACGATGACTCCCCGAAACGGAAGGGAGTTCAAATCCGGGTCGCTCCAGGAAGGATGGCGAAACTCAAGAGCCATCTTCCGGTCGTCGAATTCCTGGAAAAGCAAGGTCAACCGGTCCCGGAAGGTCGTATCAAAGCGGTGAGGAAACTGGAACAGGTAATAGGACACAAAAGAGTCCAGAGGGCGGAAAAGATCCAGAAAGCGTGAAAAAACCTTTCGCCCGGAGTCATCGGCAAGATGGAAATGGGTCACACTCCGGTGAACCTTGACCGACCAGGACAGCTCCGGCCCCGTCTCGCACCAGAGGCCAATCTGGCTCTCCGAAGGAAAACGGTAAAAGCTCATGTTGAGTTCGACAGCATTCAGGCCGCTGTGGCCCACATACCAGGCGAGATCTCCTCCCGCGTTCCAGGGATAGGCCCAGCCGGAGGTCCCCACATAAATGAGGGGGGAGTCTTCCACCGATCACCCTCCCCCCGGACGGAAGGCCCACGAAACATGTGACGAGAAAGGATCCTTGCCCATGAACTCCTCCCTTGCCGTCCGCATTCCCTCCGGTCATGTCATGACCCATGGACTCCTGGGAATTCCTCCCCAATCCATGGGACTTGTCCTTTTTGCCCATGGCAGCGGATCCTCCCGCCATTCCCCCCGGAACAACTTCGTGGCGAGGGTCCTCAGAGAAGCCGGGTTCGCTACCCTGCTCATGGATCTTTTGACCGAAGAGGAAGAGGCCCTCTCCGAAAGCCGGTTCGACATCCGGCTTCTGACAGAGAGGCTGGTCAATGCGGCCAATTGGGCAAAAAAAAGTGAGGAGACGGCCAATAAGCCAATGGGTTTTTTCGGGGCCAGCACAGGAGCCGCGGCGGCCCTTGAAGCCTCAGCCCTTCTCGGATCGGAAATATTTGCCGTCGTATCCCGCGGAGGCCGGCCTGACCTCGCCAGCTTTTCGGCATTGACCAGGGTCACAGCCCCGACACTTCTTCTGGTGGGCGAACTCGATCGGGAGGTGATCGACCTGAACCGTAGGGCCTTCGGCTCCCTCCGGTGCGAGAAGAAGCTTGTCATTGTTCCCGGCGCCACCCATCTCTTTTCGGAGCCCGGGACTCTGGAGGAGGTCGCCAGACTGGCTTCCGTCTGGTTTGTCAGCCACCTTCCCCCGAACGGCTGAGAATTTCTTCGACCTCCGCGTCCGAGACCTGGGGAAAATTTGAATAGAACTGGCCCACCGCACGGAAGAACTCCGGGACATAAAGACAGATGAGCTCGTCGGCATAGGGCCGGACCTTCTCGAGCGTCTCCTCGGAGGCGACCGGGACCGCGCAGACAAGCCAGGAAGGGTTTTGGGAGCGCAGGGCATGGAGGGCCGAAATCATCGTCGCTCCCGTGGCCAAGCCGTCATCGACGGCGATCACGATCCGTCCCGCCGGATCGATCGGGGCCCTGAGAGGCGTATAACGCTCCCGGCGCTTCCGGATCACCGAGAGCTGGTATTTCTTTTCCGCCTCGAGGTATTCGGGATCCCCTCCGGCCTCTTGTGCATAGGGGGCGATGTAGGTCCATCCCGACTCCGCCACCGATCCGATGGCGAACTCGGGATTTCCGGGAGCCCGGAGTTTCCGGACTAGGACCACATCGAGATCTCCCGAGAGCTCCCGGGCCAGGATTTCCCCGATCGGGACGGCCCCCCGCGGGATCGCCACCACAAGGGGATGGCGTCCACGGTACTTTGCCAGAACCCGGACAAGCCGGTGGGCGGCCTCGATGCGGTCGGAAAAGATCATGACATGCCTCCCTTCCCGGAGATGGCCGGGATGACCCCTCACCGGCCGGAGGCCCGGTTCACCCGGACCAGGCGGCCTGTCGTGGCCCATCATACCCCATCGATTGCTCGTTCGTCTCCCCTCCGCCTCCTTACCTCAAAAAGAGGCTCCAGAGGAGGCTTCCGAAGAGAGCATTCTTGATCGAGTAATAGACTGACCGGTTCCAGGCCTTGATCCGTTTGCCCAGACGGCGTATCGCATAGATCCCGCCGAACAGCCGGTTAGAAAGGCTGACCGGCTCCCCCTCCATGTTTTTGGTGAGCCCCTGGCGAAGCAGGAAATGTCCTACGCTCCGGTTGAACCAGGTCGCCGCAAAAGGCCAAAGCTTGCGCTCGACGTCGCAAAAGAGGATCAAACGCGGCCTGTCGGTCAGGTTCTGGGCGGTGTGAAGGTAGGTTTCGTCGAACAGGATCGCTTCCCCGTCCCGCCAGAAGGCGGGAATCCCGTCCACCACAATTTTGCAATCGGGGGAGTTGGGGGTGCTGAGCCCCAGATGGTAGCGCAGGGACCCGGCATAGGGATCCCGGTGAAGAACAAGGTCGGAGCCCGGCGGAAGCAGGGCAAACATGGAGCCCCGGACTGAAGGAACCTTCCCGAGGAGCTCGACGGTTCGGGGACACCACCGCTTTGCCGAGGGCAGAGTGTCGCCGTACCAGGTGAGGTAGAATCTTTTCCATCGCTTCGGAAGAAAGAGTTGAATCCCCAGTCGGTATAGCCCGAGGCCGCTTTGATCTGACCGGACTCAAAGAGTTCCAGAGCCTCGTCCCGGATGGTGGTCCAGTTTTTGGTCAGGATCTCGAGCTCGGGGGACTCCTTCAACGAAACGTAGGGTGTTGTCGGCACCCGCGAAAAGAGAAGCCTCAGGACTTTGTCGAGGGAAAAGGAAGTCGAATGACCGGTGAGCTTGCGACAAATGATACATTGGAGCTTTCCTCGGTCATGGGTCACAAGGGTTGATCCGGCAAAGAGCGCCAGAATTCCGATTTTCCAGGGAGACAGATGAAAGGAAACGGCGTGATGGAGCATGGTCATTCCTCAAAAATTGTCTTCGATAGCGAATTTGCCTCCGGGATCATTCCGGGAAATCGCCTTGGAGGTCCCGTCGAGGGAATCCTCATCATGATATTTAGTTTGATGGCAAACAAAGGCAAAAACGATTTTAAAGGGCCCGCCGGAGTCTGTCAATTCCTGCAAAATCCTTGACCAGGAAGACACTCCGAAGGCCTTTCTCTCATTTATTGTATGCAGTGATTTTTTCCCTGGGGGGAGAACTCCCGAATCAAACCTGAATTGTCAGGGCGGGGGCTCTCTCTGGATCCTTGGCCCCCGCCTTTTAACTGACCTGAGTTTCCCTTCATTCCGTGGCGATCGGAATCGACTTGGGAGGAATTCCGGGACGCTTTTCGATGCGGATCTTTAAGACCCCGTCCTTCATGGTCGCCTTGACACTGGCCGGATCGGCATCCTCCGGAAGGGTGAAACTTCTGAGAAAGGAGCCATAGCTCCGTTCGATCCGGTGATAGCGGACTCCTTCCTTTTCCTCCTTCTCCTTTTTGCGCTCGCCGGAGATCGTGAGGACCCCGTTTTCAACGGTGACCTTCATATCCTCCTTTTTCACCTCCGGAAGCTCCGCCGTGACCAGGTAGGCCTTGTCCTCCTCGGCCACATCCACCGAGGGGGACCATTCAAAGATTGTCGCCTCCCCATCCCCCCGGGTCATCAACTCCTTCCCCCGGCGACCGAACCAGGGGGCCATGCGACGGCCGAACTCCTCGAACTCACGGACCGGATCCCACTTCAAAAGACTGCTCATCTCGATTCTCCTTCCATATTGTCCGTCCTTAATCCCGGATCCAGGCAGGGCACCCTTTCCCTGCCCTTTCCTGTTAGCCTTAAATCCTCCGAAACCGGACTTTTATGCCACAGAGGGGGCCGGTCCTTCCCTGACAAAGAAGCCGGAGGTTTCAGAGGCCCCATGAATATTTCCGATCCGCTCCAGAACCATATCCAGCAAATCGCCGCCCCACGAGAGATCCTTCCGCTCATACCACGACATGTCGGGCCACCAGGCTCTCTCTCACGGACTCCCTGTCGAGCCCGAAAAGATCCATCAAGGCCTGGGCGATTTCCCGGGCATATCGCGCCAGGTCCCCATGATGGTGACCCATTCCTTTTTTCAAAGGCAGCCGGGGCTCGAGCCGCCCCAAAAAGGCTTCGTAGTCATGGTCGGGCTCGGTAATCGGGACACTTTTGGCCCAGGAGAGGGCCTTGTCGTAAACGGTCTTTTCGACCGCGAATCCCCGGATCCCCTTTGCCAGAGGATCCCCGTGGCCTTTCGTCAGGACGATGGCCGTTCGCGGGCAGAGGAAAAATTGCAAAAAATCCTCGCCGACTCCGGAAGATTGCAGGTACTCCCAGACAGAGAGGACCTCGCAGGAAAGTTTTCCGGGATTTAAATCCCACCGCTCGAACATCTCGAGGGCCTGGAAGGGATCCACGGGAATTTGCGTCCCCTCCTGATCGACATAGAATTTTGAGTTGACGAGAACTTCAACATTATGGTCCGCATAATAGGCCTCCGCCAGGGCCTCGTATCCGGTCAGGGAAATCGTCACGGCAACCTCCTTCCATGGAGGATTAAAGTTCGATGAATGTCCCCGTGTCTCGAACAGGAACTGTCCTCACCGGTAGCAACAGGGGCAACGGGCGTTGTCTTATCCTTTCCGGTCATATTGCTTGTCTTTTCAGGCGTGAGCCATCTCGTGATGGGCGAACACTGCCTTGAGAAGAGGATCGAGGGAATGGAGAGGGAGCGTCATCTTCTTTCGTCCCGCTCCGGAGGAAGCGACCGAGACCAGGTCCCCCAGCGAGAGGAGTCCCACCAGGCGGCCCTTTTGGTCGACGACAACAAGGCGCCGGACCTCATGCTCCCGCATGAGATCGAGAGCCGTCTCCACAGAATCGTCAGGGTGGCAGCTCCAAAGCTTCTGCCCATGGATGACGTCCTGGACACGAAGCTCCCAGAGGGACTTGTGGTTCAGGAAGGACGACATGGAGATATCCCGGTCGGTCACGATTCCCACGGCCTTTCCCTGGGAATCCACCACCGGAAGGCTCCCGATGTTGTCCGACCACATGGCATTGGCTACGGATGCCAGGGTTGAATCGGGATTTGTGGATTTCACCTCTTTGGACATGATCTCCCGGACATCCATCACCACTCCTTTCAGAAATTTGTTTCATTTTGCCCGGGGGAGGAGAGATCGCCCCCGAAGGCGGGAGCCATCCTTCGGATGGCTCCATTTTCCCTGGCCTTCCGGCCCCGCCCCATCCGGATCATCTCCAGGACGAGGTCCAGAAGAATTCCTCCATGCATGACCTCCCACTCTCCGAAGGACCGGCTGGAAAGAGGATTCATCAAAGAGCGCCAGACCTTCCGGCTCTCGACTCCGAAGAGAAGGATCAGCTCTTTTGCGATCTCGACCGAATACCGAAGAAGCTCCACATCCGTCTTCCAGTTTCCCGGGAAGAGAAGCATCCGGGGGTATAGGGTGATCAGAAATTTCTCGAAGTCGTATTCCCGCCCCACAACCGGTGTCTGCATCGCCCGGAGGGAGGCCTGCTCGAAGACTTCGGTATGAATGGCAAAGCCCCGGATCCCCTCCCGCAGCCAGGGACCCTGAAAGCGATTGAAAACCAGCACTGTATGGGGAGAGGGATGGACAACGAGAGATCCCAGCGCTTCCGCCTCAAGAAGGAGATCCCACACCCGGGTGAAGTCACGGACAGGAGAGAGCTTTTTCTCTCCCTCCCCTTCTCTCTCCGGAGATCCGATCGATGTCCTCCTCTTACTTTTGACCCTTATCCCCGATTCGAAGGAGGCAGAGGAAGAGGCCTCCTCCATGCCGCCTTCGGAACCTATGGCAGGCCGACGGGCCTTTGTCCCATTGAGTCCGATCACCTCTTCCTCCCTCCCTGGAGAATGGGGCATGCGGGCTGATCCCTGCCCTTAACCGAGTTAAAGCCGATTGCGGGAGAGGACCGATCGGTCCCTTTCCCGAAAACAGAGGGGAATTTTTCAGAAAATATAGAGACCCTTGTCCTGGACTTCGGGTTAATGGGCCCAAGACCCATCCCTTACCCCCTAAAAACCAGAATCCTCCGGAGGGCCAGGACAAATTTTGAAAAAGGAGAAGAAGATCTTCTGGCTCCGGAGCTCTTCTCGATGGCCTTGAGAAGGAGCCCGTCCAGGGGAAAGAGATTCTGAACCAGCCCGTTTTTCTGGAGAAAGACCACAGCCCGCGTTTTCGATTGTCGTCCCATTGCCGACCTCCGATCACGATCAGATTCGACCTTCCGGAAAAGGAGCCGGGAAAGAAGATTGAAAACATACATCTCCTCTTCCCCTTTTTTCCTTTCATTTCAAGTTTCTTCAATGTTCCATATACAAGATCGATGCCATATTTTTTAATCCTTTACCAGAGAAGAGATAGAAAAGGATTTTCGGCCAAATCCGAAAGGGCTTGTCTGACAAAGTGAGGGAGGGGTCTCCTCCTTTGTCTTTCAACTCATGATGGTTATGGAAATTATGTTGGAAATGCCCCAAGTGTGTCCGAAAAGGGATTTTTACAATTCCGGACAATGAGTTCCGGCCCGAAGACGGACCCAAACCCGTTTCGGGGCTTTTTTTCTCGCCCTCCGCTCAAGTGGCCCCCTTTCCTGCGTGTCTTGATTTCTGGACAAGGAAAAAGAAGGGAGGAATTCCAATTCGGGAAACAAACTTAAAACTTCCTTTATTGGCAAATATTTTAAATCGACACCATACTTTGGGGGCAGTCAGGAAATCTGGACACCGGAGAAGAATAGATAAGGGCCTGAAATGAGAAAGGAGGAATAACACGGAAGATTTGGATTGCGAAAGGCCTCTCCCCGGAGGCGGCCCGGGGAGGACCCGGAGGCCCAGGTGTTGACAAGACCGGGAAAGACCCTCCAGAGAACGACTTTTCGGGCCGTGAGAGTTTGAGCCCCCTACCCCCCGGAGAGCCCGGCATCGGCGCTCAGCCCGTATTTTTTGAGAAGGGCATAGAGGGTGGTGCGGGTGATACCAAGATCCCGGGCGGAGAGGTTGACATTGTGGTGGTTTCTGTGGAGAGTGGCCAGAATGATGTCCCGCTCCACGCGGTTTTTGATCTCCCGAAGTGTTTCGCCCGGGCTTTGGGAGGACTCCTTCTCATCGGAAAGCCCCAGGTCTTCCGGACGGATGAAAGGGCCGTCGCTCATGAGAACGGCGCTCTGGACCCTGTTCATGAGCTCCCGGACGTTTCCTGGCCAGGAATGCCGAAGCATCTCGCGAAGGGCGGCGGGAGTGAAGCCCTTCAGGAGACAGACCCTGTCTGTTGTGAACTTGCGGAAAAAATACTGGGCTAGGGCAATGATGTCGCTCTCCCGCTCCCGCAATGGGGGAAGGGGGATCTTCAGGACATTCAGGCGGTAGAAGAGGTCTTCCCGGAAGCGTCCCTCCCGGCAGGCCTTTTCGAGGTCGACGTTGGTTGCGGCAATGATGCGGACATCGACGGGAACTTCGACCGCGCTTCCCACTCGCTGGATCTTTCCCGTTTCCAGGACCCGCAGAAGGTTGACCTGGAGCGAAAGGGGCATGTCCCCGATTTCGTCTAAGAGGATCGTCCCGGTGTGGGCCGATTCGATATGGCCGATCTTGCGGGAGAGGGCCCCGGTGAAGGACCCCTTTTCGTACCCGAAGAGTTCGGACTGGATCAGGGTGGAAGGGATCGCGCCACAATTTAGCGCGACGAAAGGTCCCCCTCTCCGGCAGGACCTCTCGTGGATGGCCCGGGCCACCAGCTCCTTTCCCGTTCCGCTCTCCCCCGTGATCAGAACCGAGGCATCGACGGAGGCCACCTTCCGGATCCGCCGGGCCACCTCCTGCATGACGGGGCTTGTTCCCACGAGGTCGAAATCCGGGGATCCCTCGTTGATGAAGGGAAAATGGTCGGCCAGGAGACTGATCCGGTCCATTCCCTGGGCATGACCCATCACGACTTTCAGTCTTTGAGGATCGACCGGAAGAAGATGAAAATCATGGCAGACCTCATGGATCAGCTTGAGAACAT
>JGI24721J44947_10010805_pt1 | contig 11519 bp, 8 predicted proteins | sample YelNatPaOPGAMG01_FD_44947 | JGI IMG/M metagenome (IMG submission 44947)
GCTCCACTTTCCCGAGCGAGAGGTAACTGTCATGCACCTGCTGGGCGCTCATCGCGGTAGAGGCCACGTCGGTCACGACCACGTAGCAGCCCGCCAAGTCGAAGGCGCGGAGGATCGCCTCCTCTCTCCGCTCCAGCTTCAACTGCGTGCCGTCCAGCTTGATCTCTACCAGACCGGTCAGCTGGTACCGCTCGATCCAGGCGGCCATCGCACACTGCCCCGCTTCCCGTCCCGGTTATAACCGTACGCCCCCAATTCGTTCTTCTCTCCTTCCAGATAACTGCTCGTCACGTCGTAGAGAAACAGCCGCGGCGGCTGACCTCGCCGGGTGAGATAACGCCGAAACAACGCCTTCTCGACCCTCGCCTGCCGCGCTGCCAGATCATCCAGGGCGGCATACAAATCGTCTTCGTCGAACTTCCCCAAACCCGGCACTTCGGCCACCGCCTGATCTTCCGCCCAGCGCACCGCCGACAAGCGTGAACCTTGGTGGGCCACACGGGCCAGCACCAGAAACAAGCCCAGTTTCGCCAGCCGACTGTGACCGAGCGCCCGACCGATGCCCGGACCTTCCGCAATCCTGTGCAGCACAAAGAGCAGCCGAAAGACCGGTCCCAGTTGAGGGGCCACGGAAAGGTCGGCGGCCTGGTCAAATTCGCCCCGCAACAGGCGGCGCAGGGCCTCGATGCGCGCAGCAGGCCAGTGAGAGAGGTTGGCGAGGGTGCGATTCTTGACTTTGCCGTTCTGGCGGAAGGATTCGCGCAGCAGGAGGGCGGGCGGGGAGCTGCGGTTGGGGACGATGGCCACGTACATGTGCTATAAATATCACTCAATATAACGCGTTAAGAGAACTCATAATAATACATGCCTACGCAAACCCCTGCGAATTCTTAACTAACTGCCTGAATCGCATCAACTTCAGCATTTTACTGTGCGGGAAGATCCGTCGGTATCGCAAGCAGCTGGTTCCGATTGCGGGAACCGCAGTCTGTATGACCATTTCACGGCTCCTGTTCTTCAAGAGTTTCTGGGCCTTCTTCCATTGTAGGTCTGCCCTTTCCGTGGACGAGTTGACGACCCCATGCCGTCAAATTCTAGAAAGCCCGGCCACTTAGTGTGTAATCGCGCTGCGCTTTCGGGCGCGCCCCTTGCGAAACAGAAGCAGGAAAGGCAAGCAGCAGAGAGTGAGAATCGCCAGCAGGCGGAAATCGTCGACGTAGGATAAAAGCATGGCCTGCTGGTGAAGGATCCCGTACATGATTCCGTAGGCGCGTTGGGCCGCCGGCGCGAGCCCCGAGTGCCGTGCGAGGTACTGTTCAAGCCAGCTGAAAAGATTGTGAAAGGGAAGATCGTAGGGAGTCATGTGCATGGAGAGCACGTCTTGGTGGCGCTGGCCACCACGGACGAGCATTGTGGTGACCATGGAAACTCCGAAACTGGCGCCCATGTTTCGCGTCAGGCTGTAGAGGCCAGTACCTCGTCCCATCTGCTCGTTGGGCAGCGTCTCCATGGTGAGGGTTGTAAGGGGGACAAACAGAAACCCATTCGCGAAGCCATTGATGATGTTCGGCCAGACAATATTCCAGATACTGACCTGCAGGTTCAGATGACCCAACATGAACAAGGACGTAGCGCGGATGACGAGACCGGTGGCAATCAGCGCCCGGCTGTCAATTTTGCCGACCAATTGACCCGCGATCAGCAGCGAAAATACGGCGCCGATGCCGCGCGGCGAAACAGCCAGGCCGCTGTCATAGGCCGTGTAACCCATCAGTTCTTGCAGGAAGAGTGGCAACAGGGTCGTCGTGCCGTAGATCACCACGCCGATGAGCCCTATCAAGAAGGTGCCCACAGCCAAGTTGCGGTTGCGAAGGACCTTCAGATCAACCAAGGGATGCGAGGACCGCCATTCGTGAATGATGAAGGCCAGCATGGCGACCGCAGAAATCACTGCGAACCAGCAGATCCAGTCCGCTGCGAACCAGTCGGATTCCTGACCCTTATCAAGAATGGTCTGGAAGGTGCCCAGCCACAGCGCTAGAAAGCCGAAGCCAATATAGTCGATCGGTAAATTCCTTTCGCGGCGAGCGTAAGGCGGGTCTTCGACGAAGGCATGAATCATCAGCACGGCAGCGATACTGACTGGGATGTTGATGTAAAAGACCCAGCGCCACGAGTATTGGTCTGTAATCCAGCCACCGAGCGCCGGCCCAATCAGCGGGGCAAGGATGATCCCCAGCCCATAGAGTGCCATCGCCTGGCCGTGCTTTTTGCGCGGGAAGCTCTCCAGCAGGATGGCTTGCGAGACCGGTTGCAGTCCGCCTCCGGCGGCCCCTTGGATGACACGCGCCGTCACCAGCATGGCGAGGCTCGTCGAAGCCCCACAGAGCGCGGAGGCAAAGGCAAAAACCGAAACGGAAATAATCTGGTATTGCTTGCGCCCGAAGAAATTGCTGAGCCAGCTGGTGGAAGGAAGAACGATGGCGTTGGAAATAAGATAGCCGGTCAGAACCCAGGTGGATTCATCCACGCTCGCCGAAAGGCTTCCGGCGATGTGCGGCAGTGCTACAGAAGCCACCGAGGTGTCGAGCACCTCCATAAAGGTGGCCAGCATCACCGACGCAGCGATCAGCCACGGACTGTAACTGGGCTTCCATTCGTCAGCCATGACCGCGTGCGATTCCGGGAGAATTACGCAGCACTCCCCTTGTCACTCATCAGCCTCAGGTGTCAACGGACACGCCATGCTGAAATCCAAAACGGGCTCGCATTCGGCGGAGGGTTTGGGCTTTATAAGGCAGCATTTACTGCTGCCAGCCGCCGCCGAGAGCCTGATAGAGCTCAACAAGTGCAAGGCGCTCATTAAGCTGTGCCTGAACAAGGTTCAATTCCGCCGCAAAGTAGTTTGTTTCACTCGTCAGGACCTGTAGATAGCTGGCCCCACCATTCCGATAGAGCACCATCGAGAGGCGATTGGCCTCCTCTGCTGCCTGGGCAAGCTTTTGCTGCTGGCGGCGATATTCCCGGTCCTTCTGGTAGGCAATAAGCGCATTTGAGACCTGCGCAAAGGCCTGCTGGATTGTCTGCTGGTACGTCAGAACCATTTGTCGCCACTGCGCCCGGGCCAGCCGCACACCGGCGCGCAGTGCTCCAGCTTCGAAAACCGGTTGGGTCACGTTCACAGCGCCATTCCACATTTCTCCTGATGTGCTGATGAGCTTATTGAGCGCGAAGCTCTCAAATCCTCCTGTTCCAGTCAGCGAGATGTCAGGGAAGAGCGCTGCTTTCACAACGCCGATCTGGGCGTTTGCAGCTACCAGGTTCGCCTCCGCCATGCGAATGTCCGGGCGGCGCTCAAGCAGTTCCGAGGGCAACCCCGCGGGCACTCTCGCTGGGGTCGGTTGTTCAATAAGTGGGCGGCCGCGCGGAACCGGGCCCGGGTTCTCACCGAGCAGAATACGGATCAGATTCTCCTGCTGCTGGATTTGGCGTTCCAGATCAGGAATCGCTTCGGCGGCGGCATCGACAAGCTCTTGAGCCTGGCTCACATCAAGTTGCGAGGCAGAGCCGTTTTTCTCGAGCACAAGAATGAGCTGAAGTGAATCCTGGCGCGTGGCGAGTGTGCGCTTTGCAATTTCCAGTTCATCATCGAAGGCCCGAAGCTGAAAGTACGCTGTCGCGACACTGGAAACCAGCGATGAAAGCACAGCTCGCTGCCCCCACTCGGTGGCAAGAAGCTCAGCGCGCGCCGCCTCGGTTTCCCGCCGGTATTTACCCCAGAAGTCCAGGTCCCAGATTACCGAAAGATTCACGCGCCCCGCGTTGATCTTATAGGCTGGAAATATCTTCGTGACCTTCGCATTCCGCTGGCTGAAAATCCCGGCGCCGATGTTCGCGAATGGAAACTGGTTGGCATGCGCGATGTCGAGCGTTGCCTGAGATTCGATCACGCGCGTGGCGGCAATGCGCAGGTCGTAATTTCGGGTGACGGCGGTGTGGATCAATTGCACCAGGACCGGATCCTGAAATACCTGCCACCATTTCTCGTTTCCCAGCGAAGCGGCCGTTGCTGGAGTCATTTGCGCACGATAGACCTGCGGCACACTGACAGGCGGACGCCGGTACTTCGGGCCGACCGTGCAGGCGGTCAGGAAGATGAGCGGTCCCAGTAGTAAGAGCTTTTTCATTCAGTCGATCCCGTCAGATGCTTCCTCAGTGGCCAGTTGGCCTGCCGCCTCGCCCTTTTTAGCTCCTGACAGCCGCTCCACCACGTAGAAGATCACGGGAATAAAAAAGACTCCGAAGGCGCTAGCCGCAAGCATTCCGCCCACAACGGTTGTTCCCATGATCTGGCGGGCCACCGAACCAGTTCCCGAAGCAAACCAAAGCGGCATGCAGCCCATGATGAAAGCGAACGAAGTCATCAGGATCGGACGCAGCCGCAACCGCGCACCGCCGAGTGCTGCCTCAGCCAACGATTTACCCTGCTCATACTGCTTCTTTGCGAATTCGACGATCAGAATTGCATTTTTCGCCGCAAGCCCGATCAGCATAACCATTCCGATCTGGGAAAAGACATCGTTATCGATGTGCACCATGTAGGCCGGGTAGAATTTCTGTACGAACAGTCGTCGCAAAAGCACCGCGCCAAAGGCGCCGCAAACAGCGACAGGTGTGCTCAGGAGCACGCTGAAAGGCAGCGTCCAGCTTTCGTACAATGCTGCGAGAATCAGAAAAACAAAGAGCAGCGACAACCCAAAAATCGTTGCTGCGGATACGCCCTTCTCCGCCTGCTTCTCCTGGAATGACATTCCCATATAGTCGAAGCCCATGCTGGCCGGCATCGTCTGATGGAACACCTGCTCGAGTGTGTCCATTGCCTGCGCTGAGCTGTAGCCGGGAGCAGCGCTGCCGTTAATCTGCGCAGCATTAAAACCGTTGTAGTGCATCACGAATTCCGGCCCCAGTTCTGGATGGAACTGAACAAGCGCCGAAAGCGGCACCATTTGACCCTGATAATTCCGCACATAGAAGTGCTTGATGTCATCGGTGTTACCTCGAAAGGCCGGCTGACCCTCGATATACACCTGCCACTGCCGCCCAAAGCGATTGAAATAATTGACGAACAACCCTCCCAGGAAGCCCTGGAGCGTCGTATAAATGTCTGGCAGTGCAACGCCCATCTTGAGCGCGGAAGCACGGTCAACCCTGGCGTATTCCTCCGGTACGTCCGGGAGAAATGTTGTCGAGATGTTCGCGATTTCCGGCCGCTTTCGCGCCGCCGCCAGGAACTTTGATAGGTTCTCCGCCAGGTAAGGGACCCCGTGCCCGCCACGGTCCTCGAGGACGAAGGTAAACCCACCTGAAGTTCCCACGCCGGGAATCGCAGGTGGTGAAAAGCTGAAGGCTGTGCCCGCCGGCAGCCGCCCAAGCTCCTGGTTTAAGCGGTGCTCGATGGCCCAAACTTCCTCGCTCATTTCTTTGCGGTCATCCCATGGCTGAAGTGTGACAAAGAAGAAGGCGTTGTTGGTTGACTGAACGTAGCTGAGCAAGCTGAAGCCGACCACGCTTGTCACATAACGCACGCCCGGCGTGTGCATCAGGATATGCTCAATTTGCCTTGCTGCGGCGTCAGTCCGATTGAGCGAAGCCGCGTTTGGAAGTTGAAGGTTGACGTATGCATAGCCCATGTCTTCTTCCGGCAGGAAGCCTGTTGGCAGCTTTTCACCGAAGAAGGCGGCTCCCACCGCAAACAGCGCAAGAAGCAGCATTGCAAAGACGCTCTTGCGGATTAATTGCTCCGAGATGCGGATATAGCGGTCTGTCGACCGGGCAAAGAAGCGATTGAACCAGCCGAAAAACCACTTGAGCGGACCACCCCGCGACTTTCCCGGACGCAAGAGAAGCGCCGCAAGCGCCGGGCTGAGACTTAAGGCGTTGAACGCGGAAATGACCACCGAAATGGCGATGGTTACCGCGAACTGCTGATAGAGCCGTCCAGTGATGCCCGGAACGAAGGCCGTTGGGACAAAAACCGAGGAAAGTACTAGGGCGATTCCAACCACGGGGCCCGAAATTTCCTCCATGGCGCGTACAGCCGCAGCCTTTGGCGTTAGCCCCTCCTCAATGTGGCGCTCGACGGCTTCAACAACTACGATGGCATCGTCCACAACCAGTCCGATGGCCAGAACCAGCCCGAACATTGAAAGTGTATTGATGGAGAACCCGAAAAGCGGGAAGACCGCGAAAGTTCCAACCAGCGAGACCGGCACGGCCAGAAGAGGGATCAGAGTTGCGCGCCAGTTTTGAAGAAAGACATAGACCACCAGAATAACGAGCAGCAGGGCGATCCCGAGTGTGATCAGGATCTCCTTCATTCCCGCGGTCACCGCAAGCGTCTGGTCCAGCGAAACGGCGTAGCTCATATCCTGCGGGAAGCGCTGGCTCATCCGAGTCATCAGGGCTCGCACCTCCCGGGCGTCGTCCACAGCGTTTGAGCCGGGAAGCTGATAAACGGCGATAACTGCGCTCGGCTTTCCATTCAGCCGGCCCTGGAGCGTGTAGAATTGGGTCCCGAGTTCCACCTGGGCAATGTCGTGCAGCCGCACGACTCCGCCGTTGGCGTTCTCGCGAATCACGATGTTGCCAAACTGCTGTGGGGTAACCAATCGGCCCTGGGTCCGTACCGGATAGGTGAACTCCTGACCCAGTGGAGACGGTGGGCCGCCAATTTGCCCCGCAGGGTTCACCGTGTTCTGCGCATTGATCGCGTTGACGATATCCGGAACAGTGATTCCAAGCTTTGCCATTTGGTCGGGATCCAGCCAGACTCGCATTGCGTACTGTCCAGAGCCGAAGATCTGGACATTGCCGATGCCGGGTAGCCGACTGATCGGGTCATAGAGGTTGATATAAGCGTAATTGGCCAGGAATTTTGCATCGTAAGTGCCATGGGGCGAGTTGAGCGCCACAAGCATCAGCGGAGCGGTAGTTGACTTTTGAACGATGACGCCATAGCGGACTACGTCGGCGGGGAGTTGCGAGGCAGCCTGGTTCTCGCGCATCTGACTGAGAATCAAATCCGTGTTCGGGTCGGTCTTGACCGCAAAATCCACAATCATCGTCATCTGATTGTTGGCTGTGGCACTCAGCGAATACATGTAGTTCATGTTGTCCACGCCGCTCATCTGCTCTTCAATGGGCGTCGCCACGGATTGCGCAATCGTCTCGGCGTCGGCGCCGACAAAGGTCGCCTGGATCTTGGTTTCGGGAGGAACGATATTGGGAAATTGCGAAATCGGCAGACGCAGAACAGTAACCGCGCCTACCACAACTGTGAGAATCGCGATGACGATGGCCACAATAGGCCGGCGTATAAAAAAACGTGACATGGCTTACTGGTTTCCAGCCGATACAAATGGTTTTGGTATTACCGGCATTCCGGCGCGTGCTTTCATCGTCCCCTCGGCTACCACGCGTTCACCTGGTTTCAGTCCGGAGTTAATCACCCACATCGTGCCGACCGTCTGGCCTACCTGGACTGTTCGAAGCTCGACACGGTTGTCTGGGCCCACGACGGCCACCCGGTAACTCCCCTGCAATTCAGACACTGCCTGTTGCGGAACAAGCAAGGCCCCTTTGAGGACTGCGATCTGGGCGCGAACTCGGCCATAAAACCCCGGACGCAGTAAATTGTGCGGGTTCGGGAATGATGCGACCACCTGGATTGTTCCCGTCGCCTCGTCAACCTGCCGGTCAATGAACAAGATTCTGCCGCGATACGGGTACGTGCTGCCATCAGACAACATCAATTGCAGCGGGATCATTGAGGCATGCGACAAGAAGTCTACTTTCCCAGACGCGCCTCCGCCGGCGATCTGGAGATATTGCTGCTCATTGATCGGAAAATACACCTTAATCGGGTCCACCTGGGAAACCGTCGTGAGCACGGTGGAAGACCCGACCAGGTTTCCAACCTGCACGGTGGCGATTCCGGCGATTCCAGGAACTAATGACCGTACTTTTGTATATCCAAGATTGAGTTCTGCCTGCTCAACAGCAGCCTTGCCCGCCTCGACGGATGCTCGCGCCGCCAGTTGCGTCTGCCGGTCGTTATCGAGTTGGCTGAGAGGGATCGCGTGAGCCTGCGCCTCGGGCACATCGCGACGGACGTCGAGGGTGGCTTTCGCCAGTTGTGCCTCAGCTTCCGCCAACTGCGCTTTTGCCTGGTCGAGCGCGGCCTGATAAGGGCGGGGATCGATTTCGAAGAGAACCTGACCCTTTTGAACCACGCCCCCCTCGTGATAGTCCTGCCGAATCAGGTACCCGCTCACTTGGGGGGATATCCGGGCATTAAGGTAACCCTGGAGTGTGCCCACCCACTCGCCGTAAACCGGCACGTTTTTCTGGATGACTGGTGCTACTTCAACAATCGGCGCAGTCTGCGATGGCAACGGATCTGCCTTGTTTTGGCATCCGGTGAAATAAAGCGGCGCGAGCACGGCCAACGCGGTTATCCTCCATCTTGTCAGTTTCGTTCCTAGCAACCGCAATGACTATTCCTCCTCATTGTGCCGTCGAGAAATACAAACGTCGGCAGGCAGCGAATCCCCATTCGGACTCAGGCCACGCTGGGCAGCACATCAAAGCTTGAAAATGCGGCCTGGCCGTCGAAAAATCTCCATCAGGTTCCCCAGACGCTTCTGCGAATCCTCAAACATCGCTACTGGCAGAATCTCTTCCGCAGCGCCCGGAGTGCGCGCTGGATTGCCACACAGTCTTCGGTCGGCAGCGCAGCCATTACGTCCTCTAATCGTCTTTCTGTGGCTCGCCTCGCCGAACAGATGATCTTCCTCCCGTGTGCGCTCACTGAAAGAGATACCGAGCGCCGGTTTCCCGGTGGAATGCGACGGTCCACCAAGCTTCTCCGCACCAACCCTTCAACCAGCCGTGATGTTGCGGGCAGCGACAGCCCGAGAAATTCCGCCAATATCGTGAGAGACACCCCGGGGCTGCTGCTTAGGAATACCAGAGAGCGAAATTGCGGCACGGACAGGTCAGGACCTCGGTACCGGCGCATCTCGGTGCGAATGAACCGCATAACAGCCGGGACCACTTCCAGGATTTCCGCAGCGCAACTATGCGGGGTGGCCGCGATCATTGCATGATGCAATTGTTGCATCCAACAATTATGTGACAATCTACGCCCACTGTCAATTGCCATTGCATTCACCACGCCTCCATAAGTGAACCCGTAAGAATCCCTTATCGTCGAGGCAAAACATGAGGATGTTTTCGCCGTTTTGACGGGGGGTGTACAACGCTGATGGAATCTGCCTGGTCAGAAACTGAGACCGGCGCGTGATCGAATGCGGCGTCATTTCCGTGCTGCGGCTGCTCTTTGCTATTCCGCTTGTCGAAGCATCCGATATCGACGAGGTGCGGCAAACCGTGCATCGTAGCCCTTCGACAATCCGGAATCTCTCAAGGTCCGGCACCGGAACTAACGCTTCACTGCCATGCCCTTACGACATGTTTGCTGCGCCTTTTGGTCAGGGCAGCTTCCACAGACCCCGAAACCCTGCCCACCTTAAAGTACACGACCTGCCGCCTCTATCGAATCCTCATGACCAAACATCTTCTACCGGCGTTGGGCCAGCAGAAGCTGTGCGATGTTGGTCCCATCCACATCCAGCAGTTGATCGGCCAAAAACAACATCAAGGATATTCGCCACAAACCCTCGCCCATTTCCGCAACTTGTTGAGCAAGCTCTCTGGGACCGCACAGCGATGGGAATGGGTGCAGTCGAACCCCGCCCGGGGCATTGAGCTTCCACCGATGGAACGTCGCCGGAAGGCCCGCCTGCTAACTACCGACGAGATTGCCAAACTGGCTCAAACTCTTCACGAGCCTGCGCGCACGATTTTTCTTATGGGAACGTTGACGGGTCTTCGCATCGGAGAGCTCTTGGGACTCCAGATTCAGGACGTGGACCTTGTTCAGACCCGCGTCTCCATTCGCCGTGATGTCTATTGTGGACGAGTGGGTAACCCCAAAACCTCCGGCAGTGAGCGCCAAGTTCCGCTTGCCGCTCCTCTCATTCCTGTCCTCAACGCCTGGCTTGCGAAGAGAGAGGGCAAGTCAGACTGGCTGTTCCCAAGCGCTGCAGGAACACTGCTTCGGGATCGCAACCTCCTGCGGCGTCAGGTTTGGCCGGCCTGCGCCCGTCTTGGGATCGAGCGGTTCGGGTGGCACTCACTCCGGCACACGTTCAGTACGTACAACGGCAACGCTGGCGTCGCTGTGCCCGTCCTGGAATCGCTACTCGGGCACGCGAGTCCTGAGACCACGATGATTTACACGCACCCACTTGAAGGCGTCAAACGCCAGGCGATCGAAAACTTGGCGAGCTTGTTGTTCCCTAATGTTCCCCAAAAAGGGAAAGTGTTCGTGAAAGGAAGTGCGCTAATTCAATGAATTAACGGAGCTTAGGTTGGTACGCCTGGAGGGATTCGAACCCCCGACCTGTTGCTCCGGAGGCTCGCTTAGTAATGGTATCTCGTTGATTTTGCGGCACGGTTGGCAACGCTAAGTTACTGAAAAACACCCTCAGAACGGTCAACTTGTACCGATTTTGTACGTGCGTCGGAACAAATCGGCATGTAGCAGGGGAATGAGAGAGTCCTACAGGAAAGGAGCAGCGAACCATCCTGGCTTCGAGTTTTGCGGCGCCCGCCGCGAGGCGTCCGTCGAAGCGTAAACAGAGGCATCCGCGGGCTGGGTATTGAGCTTCGAAAACAGGAGATTCGGGGTGCCAACTTTTTGTACAAATGGCGAAGGCAATACCAGCAGGGGCGTTGATCGCGAATCCCTACTGCGGCCCCGCGTAGTCAGAGACAATAGGGACGAGAACGGAAACGACACGGCCGATGAAAGCCCTGAAAAGACTGCGGGCTATTCCAGGATTTCGGATCAGGGGTGACGAATGCCCACCCATCTCCATCGAGTGCGGCGTCTCACAAGCAACTGGGCAATGAAGCAGTCCGTAGCGCTGGCATCTTGCCGGCCAAGGTCGCCAGGACGGTGGCGCTACTGTGTAAAGCCGCTTACGAGAAACCACCGGAGTGGCCGGATTGGGCGGAACGTGAAAGTGGACTAGCGTGGAGAGAGATTGATGAAACTTTACGGGCAAGCCTCTAACGAGCAGAACACTGAAAGGTTTATGTCAGTGGACCGATAATCCGACCTGGACTGTCGAACGTGATCCTGCGCAATTAGGCGGGATGTCAGTATCTTGCCCAATGTTTACCCGCCCGAAGCAGTAGTTCCCTGCCAAATTGGGTTGAGCAATTATGACCGTATCCGTGAGCAGAACCGGACTGACAGGCAAGTTCATGCGGGGTATAAAGGCAGTGGGCTCCTAGGAGCGTGTCCGAGAATTGCGGATTTTTCTTGAATTCACAGGCGGGGATGTGGCACAAGAACGGACATGTCGAAGACCTACAAGCCGTACCAACCG
>JGI24721J44947_10010811_pt1 | contig 11514 bp, 9 predicted proteins | sample YelNatPaOPGAMG01_FD_44947 | JGI IMG/M metagenome (IMG submission 44947)
CCTACACCTACACCTACACCTACACCTACGCCGTTGCTGACACCGACACCGACACCGACGCCGACGCCTTCACCTACACCTACATCATTGCTGACACCGACATCGACACATGCCTCTGCGTCTGCGGGGACACCAACTGTGGTGCCAACGCCGTCGTCGACAACAACGATTCCAGGGAGCACACTACCAACTCACGCCGTATCACCCTCGAGCATTGGAAGCCCTTCACCGAGTTCTGGTGCCGCGGAANCCTTGACACCAATGCCGTCATCGACAAGCACTGGATTTAGCTCAGTAGTGCCTTCGCCATCGATATCGACTGTGCTGACTGGGACGTTGAGCCCCTCTCGTTCAGCCTCGGCTGGAAGCAGCGCAACGTTCCACGCATCACCGAGCATTACATTGCATCCATCATCAAGCATAAGCTCGCCGGTTACCGCGGCACCGTCTCCGAGTTCGGAACCACTGACACCTTCACCAAGTGCGTCGCATTTGCCAACGAGCTCGCCGAGTACCTCGGTATCACCGAGCCCTTCACCAAGTGCGTCGCATTTGCCAACGAGCTCACCAAGTACATCGGTATCACCGAGCCCTTCACCAAGTGCGTCGCATTTGCCAACGAGCTCACCGAGTACCTCGGTATCACCGAGCACGTCCCCGAGCGTGTCGGCAACCTTTACTCCGACATCAGCACCGACGCCACCACCGACACCCGCTATTACAACAGTATCTCAGGGCACGTACCTTTCTGTCACCTCCGCAGAGGTTTGTCAGTCTGCAGCGTCAGCGATCGCCGCTGCAGTTGCATCTGCTCTCGGCGTGCCGGCATCCAATGTTACCGTCTCGAACAACTGTGCTGCTGCTCCGACCTCAACGAGTTCCTCACGTTTGGGACTGTTGGCTCCTCTGAGATGGTTCTCGGAATTCATGGGGGATCGAGATTCTACCAAGATGCGCGTTACCACATCGACTACAGTCGCAGTGAATATTCAATTCACCGTCTTTGTGGTCGTGGCAGTTTCAGAGGCCAGCACTGTGCAGGTGAAACTCGCGAGCTTACTCTCTGTCACGAGTATCACTACACTTAATCTGCCGAGCGGCGCGGGAAAGCCAGTACCTCCGCCAACACCAACCCCCAACCTCACAGCGCTCCCGAATGGTAGTCCGCTTCCGACCAACAAGATAGTCTTGCCAGACAATCCGACCATTCGGATCGCGGTCGGCGTGAGTGCTAGTTGCTCGGAAGTTATATCCACAGCACAGCGCGTCTACTACTATGCCTTTTTGGACGTCGAGTCTTTCACGGAGACAGATGTTGTGGTGAATCTGGCGAGCTCTGGCTCCGGCACAAGTCGGCGTTCCGCACAACCTCTGCTCATGGTGCAGGATGATGGCAGCCAAAGTCTGCTTTATAGCCAGCCACGCAAGGGCAGTTTGCATTTGTCTATCGAGACAGAGTGCTCTATCTACGTTGCCTGCTCGATCGTTCCCGAGTATGCACCGGCAAACTGGCAAGAACGGATGTACCAGGCTTACGTGTATCTGCAGAGTTTGTATGTCAGCGCTAGCGAGACGACGACAGTAATCTCGCCGTCGCTCACCGTGAGCACCGTCGAATACGAGCAAGTAACGTCCGTTGTCCTGGAACAGAGCACCAGCATCATTTATGTCCCAGTACAGATCTATCCGCGGCGAGTCTTCATTGAGACAGCGTTTTACTGTCGATCTGCATTCTTTGGTACGCAGGTTCTGAGCTGCAATGATGTCAAAGTGGCGATCCTGAACTCGTGCAACGATATTGGCATACCGAGCGAAATCGTAACGATCCATTCGTGTGAGCAAATCGATACCTGGAATGCAGTCGTCCACATCCGCTTGGAGACGTTTTCCACGTACACGATCCAGTACACGTATGCCATTCGTGACAACTTCGTGAATAACTACTTTTGGCAACGTGTTCAGCTGTATCAGTCCAAGTGCGGCGGTGGCGAACTCTATACCGATATCGTTCAGTACTCGCAGCTGGTAACCTCGACCGCTGAATACGTATCCGCGGTTGCTCCGGCTCCCGTGAAATGGGTCGAGGTGGTCGTCAAACGGCCTCCTGTCTGCATTGTTTGGTATGAATGGCAGATTGACGTCGAGGTCGTCGAGCAGATCAACGTTTGGACGTGTGACCAGATTTCGTATATAGTGCAGAACACATTAGCAAGCTCGTGTGGTCTGGTGCCCACTGCGGTCGAGATCACCAACTGCGAATGTCTCTCGACTTCCACAGGCGGCAGCGCTCCTTCTAGTTGCAGTGGAGTTCAGGCCCAGAGCAATGGCCTCGTGACCTACACGAGCTCGTCAAGCTCCGCGACTGGTGTGCGCTGGCACGCCAATCGCATCTCTGTACGTGTCATGTCGTCTGTGGTGGAGTCCTTATCCGTTTACTCGACGCTGCAAAGCACAGTGCAGTCCGGTTCATTTGGACAGGTTGTTGCGAGCGAGTATACTCGGCTGGAGACGACCACGAGCGTCTCCACGGAGACGTACATCAGTGTCGCGAGGGCAGCATCGAGCCCGAATATCACCGTTCGGGTCACGCCTACCAAGAACATTACCTCCCTGGACTTTTTGGGTAGACCATCGGAGCTTCCTCCTCTGTACTCGTTGGCACAGCCAAGTCGCCTATTCGACTTGAATGGAACACTTTGCGTCAGCTCGTGCCGACCGGCGGGCATAACGGCGGAGAACGCGACGACCGCAACCTGCTGTAACGGTAATGGTGCCTGCATCAATGGCGTTTGCTACTGTGTGCCGGGCTTTTCGGGTCTGCTCTGCGAAGCATCGCCAACGCCGGCAGCATCCCCGGTTCCGGGGCCGGCGAACCTGGCCGCTTTCCCGTCACCACCAGCAGGCAAAGCAGCGATCAATGTGGCCTTCCAGATGGAGGGCGTCTCCGTGGAGGACTTTACAAACGCCACCCGAAACGCTCTCTTCCGTGATCGCTTCGTATCGGCTGTGCGCAACATCACAGGTATCCAGGACGTGAATGTCACGCAAGCGGCAAGTGCGAATGGAACGATCCCATACGCATTACGTGTTCCGCTTAATGTGACAACCACCGGTGCTGTTCAGCTACTGACACTGCCAAACAACACGAAACCTGTTGAGAACCTCATGAGTGTCTTATTCGTCTTTGGGATGGTTAGGTCTGTATTTCCACCGAATGGTACGGTGACGGCAGTATCCGTGCAACAGCTCGTGAACACTACCAGCACCAGCACCAGCGCATAAGCGAGCGGGTTCACGCACGGCGGAAGGCTGGGTCTGCGAGCGGAAACAACGCGACGCGCAGACCAGAGGAAAGCACTACTGAATCTCGTAAACGCTTTGATTTTATACTAGATATGCACCAGCAGCGTTCAACTGTCGATATGTCTGCGCACTAGCATGCACGCGTGCTCTGCGCACGACCAAGGTCGCACCCGCCCTACGAACAGCTCCGAAACGCTTTCGTTCACCGCGTTCGATTCGGCAGCGAGGCCGTACCGACCCCGGTTGCCTCAAATACGCACACACAAGTCGTACATGCATAGCAGCAGCGGCAGCCGTTCGTGTGCGAGTCCTGGTGCCTATTACACCAGAACTGAAACAGGTTTTATTCTATCCCAAAACTATAGGAATGAATGGTCCTCCGATCGACATGGAAACGCGCTCGTCGTTCTGCTCAGCGATACTTTTGGAAGCCGATCTTGTTCGCGTGCTCGCGGAAGCAGCGTCGACACATGTTCAGTCCGTACTTGCGGATGAGTCCCTGGTGCGCCTTACACACCCGACAACGACGGGATCCCTTGCAATGATCCTTCGGATGGCTATTCCATATATCTGCGTGGCCCATGTTTCCAAACGCTCCCTCGCACTACCGAACGTGCGCTCGCTTCACAGCACCGCAGCTGCTACAGAGCGCGAAAGCCGTGCCCTACGATGCGAAAAGCGATATCGCGGGATGGCGCTGAAGCGACGGCGTGGGCGCCGCGGTGCGATGTCACATTGCACGCGTGACACATGCGTGCAGCGCAGCGGGCAGCTGGCCCGATCGCCGGCGGTTCGTGTCCAGGCGATCTTGCAACGCCGCGCATCGAGGCATCGCACAGGGATTCTCTGGACGGGCGTGCGCGGTGCCCAGTGACCTGGGCAGCAATCGCATTTCGTCGACAGATGCGATCCCTAGGCACAGAGGCGTGATGGAGCCTGCAATCCATGGAGTGCAGTGCGCTTGCGTCTGGTGCCACACAGCGCGCGAGCGGTATTGAGGTGCTTTGCGGGTGTTTAGCTTTTCGGGCGGGATATCGAGCGATACGGAGGTGTCGGGCGCCTGGGGGCATGTATCCAGGAGCGCAACAGACGCTTCCAGAATACGCCGGATACCAGAGAGACGCATACTGTTTTGATTACTCGGCTTCGAGATGCACGCGCACTGTCCAGCGGACTGGCGGATGCGGACACGACCGGTACGGCGGTCAGTGCCTCGACGCGGGCGCCAGGATCACGGTACTGTATCGATGCTGGTCGCCAGCTGAGGTGACCGCGGCCCAGAAAACCCGGATTGCTGGTACGGTCAGGCGTCGACTGTGCATCATGGTGCAAAATGAATCATCACGATGTTCACGATGCCGCATTCGACATGTGCACGATGGAGCTGTGCATCTGAGAGCCACCTGGTCACTGGAACGCGTGCTCTATCCGAAAAACGCGAATGCATCGAGGACTCCCGCTGCATGCACCTGAATCAGGTCGATGACGTGAGGCACTCCCGAGGAGCTTGTGCGTTGCTCGGAGAGTGAACACGCTGTTGCTGCGTTCGTGGACGCTCACTGACCACAGCGATCGATATCGTTCGGAGAATCGCTTGAGCAGGTGCGATACGCAGGGCTTTCTTTTCGGTTTTCCCGGTGACATAGATATCGACTTTACAAGGGACTAGATTTGGTCACGTACGACACCAACAAGCGCACGGATAACATCGATTACATTACAGAGATTACAGAAACAATTGGCGGCTTTTCGTACACAGGAATGTCTGCAGCGAAGAACAGCTACGAAATCTGCCATATACGCAGAAAACGGCGCCTCATAGCACGCCCGACGCTTGACTTGCCTCTGCTGCGCCGCTCTGCCCCGGAGGTACCGGTACCGATACCGGTGTATACTCCTTACCCAGAGCGTTCAAGCCGTAGTCAGCGAGCGACCTCAGCATCGAGAGGAGACGGACGACCAGCGACTTGGCGTAGCGGTAGAGAACTGTGCGTTCATCGGCCAAGAAAGTGCCCGCCTGGTCGCCCACGCGACGAGCGCCAGCAACTGAGGCGTTCAGCAGCTCCACGACCTGGACGCGCACACGGCACGCCCGTGCTCTCAACTTGCGAATAGCTGTATCCAATGAGTCCGCTGCTGAAACAGGACTACATTCGTCTGGTTCCGCTCCTGCACCGGACGACTGCTGTGCGGCATGAGAGGCAGGCGCGCTCTCCCCGAACCGGTGCAGCATACCGTCCAGCACGCTTTCCAGTTGGTACAGAAGCGCCACAAACACGCGCAGGGTGAAAAGCTCAACGCCCTCGAGGCGCGTCACCGCCGCCCTGACGCGTGGCTTGACCTCGGTCTCGTACGCCGTGCGCACGCGAGGATCGTCGACTACCCGCTGAACGCGCCGCTTAACCGTCGTATAGGCTGGTTCGATCCGCGGAAAACGCGAAAACTCTTCGTCGAGACGCTGAACCATCTCTTTTGCCTTTATATGAATACCGTTCTCCGGTGTTGTGCGATCGCTGCTACTCGAGTCTGTGGTCATGGCTACGAGTTCGTACCTGGCTGGACGTCACAGCGCAAGCGCTAGACGCACAATCGAAACGCTCGCAATGGCGATGCGCTGGCGATCGGGATGCGCGTGACGCGTGACGCGTGCCGGCCGGTAGCCAGCCGCTGCGCACGCGCAGGCGCGCCTCTCAGACGCCTGATGGCGATCGTAGCGTCCAACATCGAACTGACCGTTATATTCAAAAAAGTAAAGAAATGTGTAGCTTGCGATGCGCGCGCATTGGCGGCGACACCCGGCACACAGCGCCCCGGTCCATGCGCTGCAGGATACGAGCGTGCGTGTGCGTGCGCTGATTTACTTCGATGACAAAACGTCTGTAATTGACCACGGATCCCAGACTGCCGGACGGATGCTGGATTTGGAGAATGTGTCCATCGTGACGCATCTACCTGCAAGTTCCGTTACTTGTACTTCCTTTCGGATGCACTGGTCGTTTTGTTCGCTCTAATGTGCGCCGAGTGCCTGCTTTGGGCACCAGTAATGGCGCCTCAAACGCTGGGGCCGATGCATCACGGAAACAGAACAGCGCTGCCATACAACTGAGGGCGCCAACCCGATGCAGGGCGGGATCCTGTCGTCAGTTTCTGCTCCACAAGACTACGACGCATGGCTGCATGCATGCCAGCGCTGCACGACGATTCGGGAAACGTGGTTTTGAGGCTGGTTCTCGGGTGCCGAGTCGCTCCTCGGTGGACGTTTATCGCATGCACCGCTGATTCCTGACGCAGGCGTTTGCTCGGGATCCACCAGTGACGAGGTGCGCGAATCAGTGGACTCGCGTGCGCCTCAGGTACGCGAGACCTCGTACTACCAAGAAGACGCGGGCGGTGCTGTTCATGCACGGGCGCTTGTGCTGTGCTGTGCCGTGCCCTGCGTGAGACGCTCCTGACGAGCGCCCCGCCTCCCGTGGAACCTTCCCATCCCGCGTCCGCCTTGTTTCGTTTCGGGATTCAGGTGGGATACTCGTACTCAACGCTCACGGGTGTGTGTGTGTGAATCAAAGCGAGCTTACGTTCGGGGACGCACTTCGCGAACCTATCCGCCAAATGGACGCTATCATCGCAAGTGGTGTTCGTATACCACAAACAGAAATGGCACGACGTTGCATGGAATGACATGCGCGTACCGCAGTGCACAGCGCAAGAACGTCCCTGCCTGCTCAATGCGTTAGGTAGCGGCATATCTGTCCAGGTACGCGATGCGTAGGCGTGCTGGTTACCCAGTTTACGCTCAGCCAGTGACTTGCGGTTGTGCAGCGTTCCCGCAGCTGCTGCAGCGCTTCTTCTGAGGATACCACGTAGAGTCGCCGCAGCGTCCAAGCTGTCCGGTTTCTCGGTACGTGGAAAGCTCGCGTCTGAGTCGTGCCGGGCCCAGACACCGCTCGTCCACGTCGTTCGATCCTGTTCGCAACCTGCGTCGGCAGCCGCACCAGCCACTGCAGCCGCAGACACCAGAGTCATTCTTAGGGAGCATGTTTGCCCTGCTTTCGGATTCCATTTCCCGAATTCTAACCAGTCGGAATACGTCTGCCACAACAAATGACACCCGGATACACTGGCACTAGGCCCCGAGTAAGTGCGCAGGTCCCGACGCAACGCCGCCGAGCGGCACATGCCGGCACTGCGCCGCTTACAGTAAACGTTTATAGCGGCAGTACGCAGCACCACCGAGAAACACAAGGCCGCTTATACCCACGAGGCCGCCAGTGACGCTCAAGAACGCGAGCTGACTCTCTTCCAGCGTGCTGTGCAGGTTCATCCCAAATATGGCGGCTACCAGCGCACCCGAGCTCAAAGATACCGAGCCCAGCTTCAAAACCAAATCCAGCCGCAAAATGCGATTCCTCAGCGCATCCAGTTTGATCTGCACAAAGTCTTCGGTACTCTGGATCGCTTGCGTACGAGAGGCAATCTCTGAAACCAAACTATCGATTTGTTTGAGGTAGTTCTCAAACATCATCTCTACCTCCTCGTGCTGATCAACACGTCGTCGATGACCGCTCTCCGCTTTGGTACTCAAATACATCTCTGACATATCCTCGTCGCTAAGTAGCACCTCATTCAATGCGTTGCGCAGTTGGGTCGCCCGATTCTGTAATTCGTTCAGTTTGTTCTTGGCACCAAGCAAACGATCGAGCATGATCACATCAGGTGGGATCGAGGAGGCATCGCCAGCGGTACTGTTCGGTGTGGTGCTGGCATCCGCAGCAGCGGCCGCTGAGGCAGTCGCTCCCGCAACGTCGTCGCTGGAGAGCGCTCTAAGCAAGGACTCAATGCCAGGAACCAGATACCGCATCTCACGCATGAGGCTGTTACAGACATCCACCAGGATGGATTCCAAAGCTCGCAGCTCAAACGGCAACGCGGGACGCGGACTCGACAGTGCCAGGCGAGCGTGCAGCTGCGGGAGGAACGCCTCGACTGCGGGTTGCTCGGGGTCGAACAGCGTGACCCGATCAGCTTCGACCACAGCGCGGATGTGTTCGAGGTGAATCACGATTGCGCTCTGTCGGGCGAGCACGACTGGAGCNTCATTCCGGAACGCTGGATCGACGACGCGCAAGTCACGNAACGGTAAGCGAAGCCGAGCAGCGAGTAGTGCCTTTGCAAGTCGTCGCTGGATGAAGGCGTGCGGGGACTCGGCGCGAATCTCGAGCGCCAGCAGCTCTGCAGTGGGTGCACTCGAGCTCCCGAGACTCGCCCAGGGCTCTCCTTCCGACGTACTCTTGCCAGCATCTGCGGTAGTTCCAGTAGGTTGTACGGGCTGCAGCGTTTTGGCGATAATGGGGGCCTCACGCTGCGGTACGCTGCCGCTGCTTGTCCAGCGCACTGCCGGTGCTCGACCGTACGCCAGCAGGGAGCCGAGTCCGTAGAAACCTGCCTGGAGCAGTCTATTGAATCGCCAGTCGAGCACTGATTGACGCGACTGCTCCACGACAGACACCTGTTTCCTGCACGCTGGCGTCCCTGCGTCCCTCGCAGGCAGCAGCCATCGTCCGCGCCACGGTCCATAGTTCCGCCACGGCCAACGTTGGTGGAGGCGCAGAAACATTCAGACCGTCGCTTCGACGAATTCAGATCCAGTAACGCCGATGCCAAACGAAGCTTCAACCCATCATTTGAGCGTACCAAAGTCGCAGCGTCCCTGAAGCGGTCTGTTCGAGATGCGCTGCACTGGGCGACGCGCTCCGTTGGAGGTCCTCCACCAGGCACCGGCATTCCGGTCTGTTTCGCNTCAGCGCTANTTCCNCTGGNAAGACTGGTGCTTCTGGGGGGTTTTCCCTCGACGAACCGGACACGCTGGTTTCTCGTGCATACTTTGAATTTGCGGAAGCGTTCGCGCTGCCTATGGTACGTGAGTGCCGGCGGTTTACGGCGCAAAGCTGGTTTTAAAAGGCATGGAGCAAGTCGCTGCGGCACGGCGACCTGCAGCCGCCACGAGCAGTCAACGACAGGAGCCTGCGTCGCTGAACGAGACACGTCCCACGAGCTCATCATTTTTGAAGACTGAAATAGTGGCGGCAGTTTCTTCCCTTCTCGTTTTCTGGCTAGCCGGTAGAGGCCACCAAGCGAACACTGGGAAGCGTGCATCGCCACGGTGGCTCTGGCAGTTATCGCGGGCGCTGCGTGCACTCCTCGTGTACGAGGGCGTTCGTGTTGGGCTTGGCCAAGGTCAGTCGCTATGTCAGTGGCTGCGGGTGCAACACCAGCGTGCCCAACGACTAGCAGACGCTGTCTCTGACCTGGGCGAGGTCACTGCGGAGGCTGCTCGCGACCTGCGCTCTGCGTTTGCTCCCGATACTGCGGACGCAGCTGCGACCGAACGTCTGGAGCGCTTGCTCTCTTTGCTCTGCCGAGAACCCGTGCGGTCGCTTCTGGCGGACCTTGTGAGCGCTGCGGTGCGTGCAGCCCGTGAGCACGACACAGCACCGCAGCGGTCTCTGAGCCGGCCAGCGGCGGCTGCGTCGCCACTCGGGCTACGTCCATCATTGGTTGCAGTCTTCCGCGAGCTGCACTCGAAGAACACACCACAGGAGGGTGCAACAGCGAAGCTAGAAGGACAAAAGCGTCGCAATGGGCCTTGGGGGTCATCGAACGGCACCACCGGGCACTGGTCCACTGAGTGGTTGTCGCTGCTGATCGATAGCGGCGAGTCGGGGCTACGTTTCACCCAAACCATTGTTTGTGCCGCCGTCTCTGAAGCTGTTCGAGCGCATCTGGCTGCTGACCAGGAAGAACGTTCGCAGAGACGCGCGGCAAGTGGTGTCGCTGATGCTGCACGGTTTCGTTTCCTGTCGGTGCTTTTGAATTTCGCTTCCACCGAAGCGGGACGCCGGCTTGTCAGCGAGAGCGTCGCAGCTGCTGTTGCAGCTGCTATGCCTATCCTGCTGGAGGACGGCGGCCAGGAACGTCATCCTGACCATGGTCGCTCGATGGGGGTTGCTTCGTCTCCGTCGCCACGGTTGGCGAGACCGGCTGATGCGGCACGCGCTTTAGCAGTGACTTTTGCATCGGAATGCTTGCCGTCTGAAGCGACACCGGTTCGCGCGCTACATGCTTCACGAGACCGGGCACCTCTGCGAGACATAGCGAGTTCGGCGTCGGACCTTGATCGGACGCAAACGATGGTGGAGAGCTCGCCAGTGGCGGTGTCGACGACCGCTGCTAGCGCACCGACGTCGCCGTTTCTCGAACGAATCACCCGAGTGGCTCTGCAAGAGAAGGAGGTTTTAAAGGAGGTGGCCTCTGCGGCAGTCTCTGAGGCAGTACGCTCCTATTTGCTGACCATGAACGAAATGCACTTTCGTCAGCAGCAGCAGCAGCAGCAGCAGCGACTTGTGCGTCGACAAGAGTATTCACCATCGCCGGACAAGTGTCACACAACGCCAGACAGCGGTGCCATGAACCGAGCAGATGGCGCACCTGTTCAAACAGCTGCAAAAATGAATGACATGTTGTCCAGACGAGATCGTCTGGACCAGGCCTCAACGATTGCGTATCATCCTGCGCTACAGGGCAGTTTATCGTCAGCGCTCTCGATGGTGCCGCTGCATGCCCTTGAGAAGCTCATCAGTAGCGCACTGAAACGCCTTTTGATCGGAGGCTGGACGACATTGCAGCATTCCACGGCGGTATTGCAACCGCCCTTGGACGCGCCAAGATGGCTCTTCTGGTGAGGGGCGCTTCGATGTGGATGCAACGACGCCATCTGCGAGCCCGCAGCGCAGGCCTTGCCACCAGCAACAGCAAGAACAACGACAACAGCAGCAACAACAGTAGTAGCAGTAGCAGCAGCAACCACGAACCGGAGCCACTAACTGTTTCTGATACACAATGCCCGAGCTGCTTGTAGCGATTTGCGATTCGCCTGAGGATAGAGGTTTGTACCCATGCCTTTTACACTGCACCTTATGTGTTTTTGTATCTTTGCGGGCGGTGCAAGCATTCGTGTCGGATACACGTTCCGCTTGCAGTCCGTCGTCCATGCACGCACTTGTGCATGTGCGGCGTTTCACGTGTAGCGCCCTGAAAGCGCCTCGCCTGTGAACTCGCCAACAGGCTTTCTCTCTGATCGATCGTGTGCCTATTCTGACCATAGGTCCCCGATTGCTCAATGGATATCGCTCATCGGGATGGCGTCCATCAGAC
>JGI24721J44947_10010812_pt1 | contig 11514 bp, 9 predicted proteins | sample YelNatPaOPGAMG01_FD_44947 | JGI IMG/M metagenome (IMG submission 44947)
ACTTTACCTAATTTATGGTTGTCTAATATTTGGGCCATTTCTTTCTCAATTTCATTAAAACTATTATGCAGAATTAGTAATTCTTCAACAATCAAACGGGCTTCAATACTCAAGGCTCTCTCTGTTTCAGGTTGTACGCAATGNTTGTAGTTGTTTACTTTATCCAGTAATTTCTGAATGTTTTTCCTGTTTGTATAATTGTTTTGGTTTAATAGAGTAACGATTTCTTCCTGGCTTGCCTGTTTTAGTATTCCCCATCTTGGATATTTTTGAATCATTTTCCAGAGATTGAGCGAATCCAATGAGGAAAACAGAATAAGATACAGCGGAAAATAACTTTCCAGAACATAACGGAGACGGTTTATCAGTTCTACTTTGTTTTCTGTTAATCTATTATAGACTTCACACAAATCTATAGCCAGTTCAACTTCCGGTGAGTCAAAGTATAAAGGACGTAATCGCTCATAGTTTAATCTTAAGAATGATGCAATCGATTCGGAATCTTTACTATCATCCTTGGGTCCAGATACCCAGCGCGTTTCCTTGAACCGTTTTATAATTTTAGGATTAATTGAGTATAGTAAGTAATTTTTACCCTGTAAATACTCGACAATCAAACCGTGCCCTTTTTCCAAACCTATGTAAACCACATCATATTGTTTGAGATTGTTATTCAATTCCTCAAAACCATCCCAATCATTTGATATTTCAAAGCTCTTGATTTTNTTTTCATTTTCATCCATAATATGGATGCAGTGGGACTCGCTTGACATGTCGATTCCGACAAACACTTTCATGGTTTTACCTCCTAATAAAAATTCTCCCGCTGCAGCTCTTATATGGATTTCTCGATAACCCACTATAAGCAGTCAGGAGAAGCGGAGAAGCAGTTGTGTTGATAGCTCTGTTCAGAGCTGGACGTTTGTAGCTTTCTCCGCTATCCTGAATATTTTATTCTCTTTTCCCAAAATTACAATATATCGTAACATATAAGGAAGTTTGTCGAAGCGGGGGACTGGAGAGATGTTTCTCCACTTATTATATATTCTATCCATTTCTAAAACATCCATCTCCAATTCGCTGGGGAACATTTTTTATTGTGGATGCGACGCAGTCGGCAAATGCATTTGCCATCGCACTCATTTTTTCCCGTGCCCTTCCCTTGAGCAAGACCTGAGGAAAGGAAAGATGATGACAATTACCCTCTACCCTCCACAGCGGGGTTTTTGTATTGTAGCACTGGCTGGCAAGCCAGTGCTACTTTTACATTTTGCCTCGCAATAAATTGGAATTTTCTCTGTGCGCTCCGTGATCTCCTCGGAATGATGGGGAATGGAGAACTGTTGTCAATTTTTTGTATTATAATTATAATCTTTATAGCTATTTGGTATAAAAATTTTGAACAATGCCATATATATTAAACGGAGGTTAGTATGAAGAAATCTTCGTGGGATACTTCAGGGTACAATGGTAAGCAGGATGATATAAGAAGCATTAGTATAAAGCCTGAGCTTGAAGTAATAAAAAACATGTATTCGGATAGGGATTATTTTGTTGAATTAAAAACAGATGAATTTTCTACAGTCTGTCCAAAGACAGGGTTGCCGGATTTTGCAACCCTTATTATCAGATATATTCCCGATGAGTATCTTGTAGAAGAAAAATCACTAAAATTATATTTGACGGGTTATAGAAATCTTGGTATTTTTCAGGAGCATGCAACAAACAAGGTACTGGACGACTTTGTAAGTAAAGTAAAACCTCGCTATATTAAGGTAACCGCGGATTGGAATAGCCGTGGTGGAATTGCAGTACATGTTGAAGCAGAATGGAAAAAATAAGCATTACTTATTCTTTTTTAGCTGTTCCAGGATGTTTCTAACATTATTGATAAGTTCCTGGTAGCGGATATACATTTCCTTTTTGTCTTTCACCCTATCCAGAAATGTTTCCAGATAGATTTTAGCTTCGCTAACTTTCCCGGAGTTATACGCTAAAACCCCCATGGTATAGTAAAATCCTGGATCCTGAATGTTTGGATTTAGTCTCTGTAGATCCTTACCAAGCTTATATGCAAGATCCAGTCTTTGTATCTGAAGTGATACATTATATGCCCAGTTTATAAAACCCACATCATTTTGTTTTAGCTCAAGCATTATATTAAGCAGTGAATCTGCCTGGGTAATATATGGCTGATGCTGGATTGGAAATCCCCTTGCATAAAGTGTAAGAATAACATTTTGCGCTAACATTGAGTCCACAGAAGATGGCTTTTCTTTTATCTGCTTATTTAGAAGCTGGATTTGATTCTGAAGTTGTACAGTTGGAAATTGTTTTAATCCGATAAAGAAGTTTTCAATACCCTCAAAATTTTTCCATACGGGATGTCTTCGGTAGTCCAGGCGATATATTTTTCTATCAAATGTTACTCCAAGTATATTATATGTAATATTTGTTTCTGAAAGCGAAGAACGGTAATGAAGAAGCTCGGACTTAAGCTGGGAAAGCCTTTTTTCTGCCTCACGAATATTCATTTCTTCATTTTCAGGATTTTTGATTGAATCCTGAATTAAAAAGCTAAATGCAAGGGAGTAAGTTCCCCATGAATTTTTGTATAGATCTAAAGCCTTACTTAACATCTGACGGGCTCTTTCATCAAGATTTTCTATACCATTTTTAAGGAACACTACAGATATATTGTGTAGCATGGATATAGAATCGCTCCCATAAACTAAAGCGTCTTCATAATAACTCTTGGCCTTCTGCCAGTATTCTTTAATACTTTCATTAATTTTATTTTTTATATCCTCTCTTTTTTCCCTCGATAGAATTTGCTGTAGTTCCCCAATCCTTTCTCTGTATATTTCTCCCATCTGATAGTCATAATTCATTATGATTTCTCTTGTCAGATTGTCCCAGAACATTGCATTTGGGGCATCTTTCCATCTCAAGATTAAGAAGTCCAGATACTCCCCCTCATGGGGCTGGGGATACATCCTTATAAAACGAACAGAACTTCCGTTTCTATTAACAAGCCCTTCTTTCTCGAGAATACCTATCTTCTGAAGAGTATAGCTTAAATCAACCTGTCTATGAAGCCAGTTACTAAATTGAATTCTTGCTTCCTCCAGGGATATTTCTTTTTTAATTTCAAGCAAATCCACAAGGGCATATTCTATATTTTGTACCTTATACATAATGCCATATCTCTTGTAGTAATAGTCCCCCAGTGTCCACGGTTCAGGTCTTTGCCATGTCAGATACACGGGCCTATATCCCTGCCAGTATGGAATAAAATAAGGGTCTTTTGCATCACGGATGTCTTCATAGAAGGGTTCCTCGCTTGCAAAAAGATGGGTATCAACAAGATTCATACGTTTCGTTAGAGTCTGAGGATCAATATATCGCATGTCCCCATAAATGCGTTTGAATATATTTCCTTTCTGGTCATAAGGAGAAATATCCGGGCGTAATTTCTCTGCATAAGTAAAATAAAGAGAACCAAAAACCTGATTATCTCCACCTTCTGTCATAAATACAGAATCCTGCTCGGTACATACAAGGAGATTCTTTGCGTAGTCATGGTTTAGCCAGTTGAGATGGTTATCATTAAACTTATAATTTTTTACAAATGGAATTATTGATAAAACCACTACAATAAGTAGCGCTAGCACTCTTAAAGGTGTAAGCCTTTCGATACTATTTTCCTTCAGCATAACCATATCTCCTTCTCACCACTCTAAATTAAGCAGTTTTTATATTTTAATTTATTAGAAATAAATGTGCAAGGAATTAGCGCAGTGGTTAAAGATTCCGTTTCATTCCTGTTTGCACTATTGAAAAGACCTTTCCAGGGAGCTCTTTTTTCTCTTCCTCAGCAAGATCTCTTGTGATAATAGGTTTATGTATAGTTAAATATACCCTTGCACTCTGAATTTTTCCCTTTTCCTCAAAGAGATGATAGGCGCCATCAATCGTAATTGGAAGGATTGGTACTCCTGTAAGTTCGGCAAGTTTAAAACTCCCAGGTTTAAAGCGATTCATTTTGTTTCCCTTACTTCGAGTTCCTTCAGGAAAAACTAAAAGAGAGTTTCCGCTTTTAATTGATTTCACCCCTTCCATAATAGAACCATATGATTCTTTTAAATTTTTCCTGTTGATAAAAACACAATGTATTTTCCTCATCCAATCGCTGAATAGGGGAATATATTTAAGACTTCTCTTTGCAATAAATCCAGTTAATTTTGGCACATATCCTACAACAATAAGTATATCAAAGTAGCTTTGATGATTACTTACAATAAGCAAATTCCCATCAGGTACATTTTCAATTCCATTCACTTCTACCCTCGCGCCGGCAACAAACAAAAGCGCTCTTGACCAATTTCGCAAGCAAAAATGTACCCATCTTTCACGAAGCTCTCTTCTACCTATAAAGTGAAAAATATAGTAGGGAATATGAATTAAAACAGATAGTATCAGTGTTATAAGAAAAAACAAAGCAAAAATAACAGTATGTATCAAGTCTTCCTCCAGTATTAAGATAATAATAATTATATAACCTATACGCTTTTTTTACAAAAAATAAAAACTTACACGGCAATTCCCCTTTTTTGATTTGGTTACAACCCAGTACCAATAAGACCAGATGAAAATTTGATAAAACATACTCTTTTCTATAAAATAAACTTAGTTGTTTTTTATAGTAGGAGTGAGGAAATGTATGTCTTGAATTCTGTTGTTCTTCTTTTTTTGATGAGTCTTGTTCTCGGGATTATAATAGCGATTTTTGCAAAAGTTTTTGAAATAAAAGAGGATACGAGGATTGGTGAAATACTGTCAGTTCTTCCCGGCTACAATTGCGGTGCCTGTGGTTATCCGGGTTGTTCTAACTATGCTACCGCAATTGTTATGGAGCATGTACCTCCAAATAAGTGCTCACCCGGGGGACAGGAGGTTAAAGAAAAGATTCAGAAGATTTTGGATTCAAAAGAGTAAGAATCTGCCGTTGTTAAGATTGTTTATATAATTATGAATGGCATGATCAAAGGTTTTAGGATTTACCGAATCTAAGAAGAGGTGAGAGATGTATCCGACAAAAAATAAGAAGTTAATCAGCTGGGTAAACGAGGTGAAAGAGCTCTGTCAGCCAGAGGTTGTACATTGGTGTGATGGAAGTGACGAGGAATATAATAAGTTGTGTCAAAAACTTATAGACTCTGGAGTTTTTATAAAGCTTAATGAGTCGAAAAGGCCAGGGTGTTACTATGCAAGGTCTGATCCGAGCGATGTTGCCAGAGTAGAGGATAGAACTTTTATCTGCACTAAAACAAAAGAAGATGCAGGACCTACAAACAACTGGATGGATCCTGACGAGATGAAAAGAATAATGACAGGTCTTTACAAGGGATGTATGAAAGGCAGGACGATGTATATAATACCATATAGCATGGGTCCATTAGGTTCAAATATAGCTCATATTGGTATAGAGATCACAGATTCGGAGTATGTTGTAGTAAATATGCGTATAATGACACGGATGGGGCAAAGAGTGCTGGATATTCTTGGAGAAGGAGAGTTTGTTAAATGTCTTCATTCTGTAGGAAAGCCATTGAAGCAAGGAGAAAAGGATAATGGCTGGCCATGCGAATCTGATATACAAAAAAAATACATAACACACTTTCCGGAGGAGAAAACAATCTGGAGTTATGGTTCGGGTTATGGTGGTAATGCCTTACTTGGAAAGAAATGTTTTGCACTTCGAATAGCATCTTATATGGCAAGACAGGAAGGCTGGCTTGCAGAGCACATGCTAATTCTGGGGATTACCCCACCCAATGGTGAAAAGAAATATATCGCTGCGGCGTTTCCTTCTGCCTGTGGAAAGACAAACCTTGCTATGCTTATTCCTACTATTCCGGGTTATAAAGTGGAGACAATAGGAGACGACATCGCCTGGATGAAGTTTGGACCTGATGGAAGGCTTTATGCAATAAATCCTGAGTCAGGATTCTTTGGTGTTGCACCTGGAACTTCTATAAAATCAAATCCAAATGCAATGAAGACAATAACAAGGAACACCATATTTACGAATACTGCTTTGACTTTGGATGGAGATGTCTGGTGGGAAGATATGACAGAAGAAAAGCCTGCAAGACTTTTTGACTGGCAGGGAAAGGAATGGACGCCGGATATGAAAACTCCAGAGGGAAAGCCAAAACCAGCGGCTCATCCAAATGCAAGGTTTACGGCACCGGCATCTCAGTGTCCTTCTATAGCCCCTGAATGGGAGGATCCAAAAGGAGTTCCTATTTCTGCTTTTCTTTTTGGTGGAAGGAGGGCTTCGGTTGTGCCTTTAATTCATGAGGCTTTTTCGTGGAATCATGGGGTATTCCTTGGTTCTATTGTGGGAAGTGAAATGACTGCTGCCGCAATTGGGGGAGCGGGGCAGCTACGGAGAGACCCTTTTGCAATGCTTCCCTTCTGCGGTTATAACATGGGGGATTATTTTAAACACTGGATTGAAATAGGTAAAAAAACATCCACAGACAAGCTTCCAAGAATATTCTATGTTAACTGGTTCAGAAAATCCCCTGATGGGAAATGGCTATGGCCCGGGTATGGAGAGAATATTCGTGTTTTAAAATGGGTGCTTGAACGGATTAGTGGAGTGGGTAGGGCTAAAAAAACAGCCATTGGATATGTGCCTGAAGAGGATGCTCTGGATCTTTCGGGACTTAAAATCTCCGAATCTGATCTGAACGAACTTCTTTCTGTAAAGAACAACGAATGGAAGAATGAAATTCCAGGTATAAGAGAGCATTTTGCAAGATTTGGGGATAGACTACCCGATGAATTAAAAGAGGAACTTTCTGCACTCGAGAAGAGATTAGAAGAATAAATATCTTTTGACCGGCCAAAAGAAAGTGAACAAGAAAGAGGTTTTGCTTTCTTTCTGGTCGTTCAGAAAGAAAGTGTGAAGTGGCAGAAATTTTTAAAGGCGACATTCGCGAATGTCGCCTTTGGGATAGGGATAATCCATTATTTTGATATAAAAATTTTGAACAATAGAAAGGAGAACTAATGGAGGTTTTACGAAGTATAGAATAAAAAAAATTTTCTGGATTTTATTGGTTCCGGTTTTTCTTACTGTTGTGTTTATATCTGGTCCGAGGGTTTCTACAAAATATAGACTAAAGAAGTTTTCTATACCCGATGATGTTGATCTCTATCTTGACAGGTNAGAATCAATAGCTGGCAATATAATTCCAGGGGCAGAGAAGAAAATCTTCTGGGCAGAAGAAAAAGGTAAAAAGACAGAATATTCAATTGTTTACATTCATGGTTTTACAGCATGCCGGCAGGAGGTGTCTCCTGTTTTTGAAGAGGTGGCTCGAAGGCTTAAAGCTAATATATTCTTTACAAGGTTAACAGGGCATGGGGTTGATTCTGATTATATTACAAATGCTTCTTTTGAAGCCTGGATAAATGATACGTGGGAAGCATATGAAATAGGAAGGAAAATAGGTAATAGAATTATAGCCTGCGGTACTTCTACGGGCGCTTCACTTGTGTTATGGCTTGCAATGCAAAATCAACCAGAAATTTCGGCAATGATACTTATCTCTCCAAACATAAAACCCAAAAATGAAAAAACAGAATTGTTATTATTACCCTGGGGAAATATCATTTTAAAGTTCGCAGCCGGTAAATACATATATTTTCCAACCACAAACAAATTGAAAGCTCAGTACTGGTTGATTAAATATCGTTCGGAGGCATTGCTTCCTATGATGTCGGTTATAAAGCTTCTCAGAAATTTAAATCTTCGAAATATTTCAATTCCATCTCTATGGTTTTACACAGAAAGTGATGAGACCTTGTCGGTATCAAATATACTTGAAACTTATAACAATACCGGCGGTAAGAAAAAAATAATAAATGTAAAAGAAGCGAAAGAACATGTGCTCACCGGAAATATTACCTCTCCACAAACAACAAAGGAGGTCATAAGTAATATTTTGCTTTTCATAAAAGAAAATGAAGTAAAATAGTTCTATATCCTTTAAAAGCTTATTATGTTGCTCCCTTGTCTATGATTATCTTATAGCTTGTGCCTTGAGAAGGTATAATTTTAATATCCCCATGAAGTTGTTCTGTTAGAAGGTTTACAATTCTAAGACCCAGGTTATTTATGTTTTCAAAATTAAGCCCCTCAGGCAAACCAACACCGTTATCGGAAAATAAAATAGTATAGTGAGTTTCATCTTCTTTAAGTATTATTGTGATTTCTCCCTTACGTTCACCCGGAAAGGCATATTTAATTGAGTTGGTTAGTAGCTCATTTATTAATAGACCTATATAAAGAGCTCTCTTGAAATCAATTGTGACATCGGCAATTTCATAATTAAGTCGGATTTTATCGGGATAAATAGAATATGCACTAAAGATTGATTCGATTAAGTTTAGCAGATATGGTTTTATACTGAAGCGGGATATATCATCGGTCTGATAGAGTTTTTCGTATATTAGAGTCATGCTTTTAATACGGAGTTTGGCTTCTTCAAGTATGGACTTTAATCTTTGATCGTCAAGGGTTATAGATTGAAGACTCAGAAAGGAATATACAAGGCTAAGATTATTCTTCACCCTGTGTTGAAGCTCTTTTAAAAGCATTTCCTTCGCCTGGATATTTTTCTTTAGTTCTTCCTCATATTTTTTTATCTCTGTAGTATCCTGGATTAGACCAATTGCTCCAATTATTTTACCATTTTTATCATAGCTTGGAATATAAACCCCAGATGTATAGCCTGTTTTCCCTGTTTTTTCAACAAAGTAAGGAATATCCTTTGAAGTAACAGTTTCTCCCGATAAAGCCTTAAGTAAAAGAAGATCTATTCCATATTTCTTAAGATGAGGAAATACGTCTGTGGCTTTTTTCCCAAGTACAAATGAAGAAGGCAATCCTGTTAGTTTTTCCATAAATGGATTCCACACTCTGTACTTCAATTGCCTATCGTAAAAGATTATACCAATACCAGCGTTGTTAATAACTGCATTGGTTGCTTGATAGAAATTTTCAAGATGCTCTAGATTTTCTGGGACTTTATTTTTTTTACTCTGGAGTTCTATTAGAATAATTCCCATTAGAGATGGTTTTTCTTTCATTAGAGAATAATTGAATTCAAATTCTGTAAGCATACCTTTCTTTTTTATTAGACTAACAATGAGAGGCTTTTTGAGCTTGTTTTTAAAGATAGATTGATATATATGTATAAAATCTTTTCTCTCATGAGACGGCACTAAATCAAAAAAAGTTTTACTTTGTATTTCGGAAGATGATTTGTAACCCAGGATGCTTAAAGCTTTTTTATTAATAAAGAGCATTTTGCCTTTTAGATCCGTAAGCAAGAAAGCTACTGGAAGGTTTTTTATCGGAATAGAAAACGCTTTATTACCCCTCATCGTTTTCTCCGACTAAAAGAATATTTCAAATCCTATCTCCCCACCGTCCCGGAATATAGTAATATTATAATCACACTTTCCCATTTTTGTAAATATATTTTTAGGTTGTTGTGTCAAGCAAATTAAAATTTCCCCTTTTAATTGAAGAGGTGTCTTTAATCTTGATTATTTTCTTGAATAATGATACATTTAAAATGCTTTAATTAAAGGAGAAAAACAAATGAAAAAAGTCGCTTTTCTTCTATTCTTTATCTTTATTTGTTCTGTTGCGTTTTCTACCACCATTCTCTTTCCAGAATTTAATGCTTATACAGAAATGAATTCCCAGTCCTCGATGTTTACTTCCTACAGGATAGACCTAGTTTTTGATACAGGCTCAAAGTTTGGTGTAAAGGTTGGGTTAGGTTTTAAAAATTACAATATAACCTCTTTTACTTCTAATATAGTAAATCTCTCCTCTTTAAAAATATATGCAAGTCCAGCTGAAAATCTTTACCTTGGATATTTTCTTGGCAAGAATATTACTCTCGGATATACAGAGCTTGGCTACAGAGGTTTTCAGTTTCATCAAAGACCGAATTTTGAGTACATCGGCTACAAGGATCTTTCCGGCTCTGGATTAGAAATATATATGGATTTAATGGATGCCCAATTTCAACCGCATCTTTATTTATATCAACCTAATGACACAAACATAGTTAATATCGATACAGTTTTATATCTAAAGATGGAAAATTATACGCTTGAGGGATACTTTGGGATAAATAATGTAGATGTTTATACTGCCTCACAACAGAATACCCTTTGTAAAAGATTCGGACTTTTTGTAAAGACCGTTTATGGAAAACTTGATTTCCTTATGGGGCTTTATTCGCCCGATTCATTACTTTCGGAAATGCCTCCGGCAGATTCTTTTTATCTTAATATAACAGAGCACATAGTAATAGGATATTTTGAGCAAACATTGTCTTTATTTTCAAGACCAAATAATTATAATGGCTATGCAGAAAACATAAGCAACGATTTTGATTTTTATATTTCTGCAGGAGCAAAAATAGATAATTTTGGTGCAGGACTTGAAAATTCGGTTTTATATTCTTCAAATTATGAGCTTTCTGATAGAATGGGAATTTATGTTTATTTTACCATGGACAACATTATCTATAAATTTGGAATTTACTATAATCTTATGGGGAACGCTTTTTCTTCAGCCTACGGGGGCTTTATCAGCGTAATTGGAAGCATATGAATCCGGAGGGAAGTTATGGAGAATCTTGTTTTAAGGTGTAATCTACAGAGGTGTAATATAGATGGTTCTACGGATATGACACTTGAAAAGTGTGTGTTGAATAATAATACCCCATGTTACTACCTTATTGTTAGAAAGGGAAGTGAAGATAGACCGGAAGATGTATGGAAGAAGTTTGATTACTTTGTAACAAAGAATACAAAAGGGAGTAAAAAGGCTTAAAGAAAAATTTAAAGAAGTTTTTTAAGAGCCTCAACAGTATTTTCCAACTTCATTCCTCTGGAAGCCTTAACAAGTACAGTATCTCCTTTTTCTATGAAAGAAGGAAGACTATTAATTAACTCTTCCTGCGTGGGGAAGAAGTATGTAGCAATCTCGGGATTATGTATATTATCTGTGATATACTTTGCGTGATTCCCATACACTAATACAAGATCTGCCAACTTATTGTCGGATATGTGTTTCCCGATTGAAGAATGAAGATTACGCGAAAGATGCCCAAGTTCAAGCATATCTGAAAGGATCGCAACCCGCCTGCCATTTACTTTTGATAAAAGCTCAAGAGAAGCAAGCATCGATGAAGGATTTGCATTGTAGCAATCATTAATTATTGTACAAAAACCTTTAAAAGAAAAACCTTCTAAGTTTACACCTTTCAAGGTTGTACCTTTTAAGGTTTCACTTCTCCCAGAAACAGCTTTTATATTTTCAACTATCTCTGGAATTTTATCTCTGTCAACTCTGTAAAATTCCGAAACTTTTAAAGCACCAGCTAGATTTGAAAGATTGTGTCTGCCCGG
>JGI24721J44947_10010816_pt1 | contig 11511 bp, 11 predicted proteins | sample YelNatPaOPGAMG01_FD_44947 | JGI IMG/M metagenome (IMG submission 44947)
ATCTTTTTGTCTCTCGATAGCGCAAAAGAAGTTCTCGATGAAGCAAGCAAAGATGTGTTCATACAAGAGAGAGTCGCTAAAATACCCGCGCCGGCAAAGATGTATCCTCCCAGTGGCCCTCCGATTATTTTGGCCGTGTTTATCATGAAATTACCAGCATTTTGTGCCGTGATGGTGTTAACATTTAAGATGGCACTTCCTACAAAGAAAGCGAGAGTTTTAACTATAAGTACAACGGCCATGGAGATCATTATGGCAAGCGGAATAGTCCTCTTCGGATTTTTGACCTCCTCTCCGAGCGTCGTCACCGCGTCAAATCCTATGTAAGTCATGTAAAGGATACTCATGGTTTGAAACATCGGAACAAACCCGTTGGAGAAAAACGGAGTTACATTTTTCACGTCGGCAAATTTAAATCCGTAGATTATGTATCCTATTAGAATACCTACAAAGATCGTCACTATCGTGTTTTGGAGCAGGGCAGAATTTTTAATGCCGCTTATTTGATTTGACGTTACATAGACTATCAAAATCAAAGATCCTATGATGCCGGGCAAAAAAGGAATGAAGTAGTGAAGAAAATTTCCAAATCCTATCGCAAACAGAGATGCAGATAAGGCATACCCAATCCACAAAATCCAGCCCGTGAAAAAACCTATAAAGTTATTTCCAAAGGTTGCTCTCACGTAAGAATATCCTCCACCGGCTTCAGGAACAAAGGTAGAAAATTCTGCAAATGAAAAGGAAGTCAACAAAGTTGCTATGCCTGCAAGCAGAATTGCAAGGGTCGCAGATGGACCGGCCATCTTGAAGGTTGTGCCTGCAAGCACGAAGATGGCTCCGCCTATCATGGAACCGACGCTTACCATCGTTGCAGAATAAAGGCCAAGTGTTCTGTTAAGCTTTTTGCGCATTTTCATCCTCCTTGCTTTTAGCTTTAAACTCAAAGAACATCGTTACGATGCCGAGTAAAATGGGAAGATAGTATGTTGATATTCTCCATATCAAAATTCCAGCCATAACGGCTGGAGGACTTCCGTACATCGAAAAGACGAGATAAAAGGCTCCCTCAATGCCACCCGAAGATCCGGGGGTTGGAAAATAATAAACAACAAAAGAAAGCAATATGAAAATCGCGCTTAAAGACCAAAATGAAAGAAAGAATTGTGCTCCATTTTCGTAAGAGGCTGCCATTATAGATCTGTAAAGTATGTAGTAAAGAATTCCTAAATCAAAATTCCTGTTATTCCATCGAAGATTATCAAAAGTGGTTTTTTCATCCAGATCATGTGCATTGCATCGTAAAACTGTCTGACGTTGTATTCAAATTTTGTTAAGACCTCAACATCATCTTTTTTGAAAAGTTTAAAGATCCATTTCAAAATGTGACTTTTTTTCACGAAATTCACAAGGCCGATTCCAGCACGAGGAATAAGTAAAATTAAAAATATGGCAAAGGAAACAAGAACCCCGAGTAAGATTATTACCCATATGATCTGGCTTAAGACCGGAATTCCTATTTGAATGTAGAAAAGATATCTTTTCAACAACAAAATGGACGCGATAGAAAGAAAGATCATCATCGTGCTCCAGCGAGTCAAGATGATGGCCGATGAGATTTCTGGCTTTACCTTCCATTTTGAAAGATGGTATATCTGAAAAGGTTGGCCGCCGGCAGAAGAAGGCGTTATGTAGGTGTAAAAATATCCTAAAATTGAATTTGAAAGCGCTACCCGCCATTTCACACGTTCACCGAGAAAATGGGTCATTACCATTGTTCTGACGGTATCTATGAATATTATGCCAATAAAAAGCGCAAAACCTATGAGTATATCTATTGGGGATAAAAATAAAATCTTTAATATCTGTGTACTATCCTTGGCAAAGATCAAAAACACCGCAAAAACAGAGGCTGTTGATAATAAAGCTATGAAGAGACTTCTGTAAAGTTTTTTCCTTTCTTTCTTAGATTCACCGCTAACTTCTGAGCCCCCCTTTAAAAGGTTATTTATGAATCAATTCAATATATTTTATCATAACACGAAAAATCAACCTTGCATCACTGCGCCGGTTATCTTTTAAACAATTATATACTCATGATGTGCGTCAAGATCACTATAAATATTACAAAACTGTCATTACCACCCCCGATCAGGTCGAGGGTGACGTTAAGGATAAGGTTTATCAAATTGCGGGAATCTCCCTTACAAAAAAGGCGATTCCNGCTCAAAGGCTTTTCAAAACAATCATCGGAAAACAAAGATAATCGATTTAATTTTACGATTTTAAGATTAAATTTCAAATAATCGGAATATTTTACCAAAATTGACCGAAAAAGGCTGAATTTGGCGTTTGCATTCATTTGCTTTTATATGGTTTTATTTACTTGTATTTTGTTTTATTTGGAGGCGTAAAAATGAATTTAAAGAAAGAAGAAGTAAGTAAATTTGTTAAAAAGTCAGTAGATGAAGTTCAAATAGTCGATCTACACACGCACATCTTCGATCTGAGATTCAAAGATTTACTGCTTTGGGGAGTCGATGATCTGCTGACTTACCATTATTTGATAGCCGAAGTTATGAGACTTTCAGATATGCCTTACGATGAGTTCTGGAAGATGGGTGTGAAGGCTCAATCAGATTTTATATGGAAAAAATTGTTCATCGAAAACAGTCCTGTGAGCGAAGCCACAAGAGGAGTTATAACTGTTTTGAAATCTGTCGGACTTGATCCGGCAAAAAGAGATCTTGAGAGTTACAGAAAATTTTTCGCATCGAAAAAGGTCGATGAGTACATCGATCTCGTCTTTAAAATTGCGAGGATCAAGTATGTCATCATGACAAACGATCCTTTTGTGGAATGACGAAAGAAAGGTCTGGCTCAAAGATGAAAAGGGAGATCCAAGGTTTAAAAGTGCCCTGAGAATAGATCCATTGCTCGTGAAATGGCCCACGGCGTATCTCAAACTCAAAGAATGGGGATACGATGTCGGAGAAAAATTGACAGAAAAAACTTTTTCCGAAATAAGAAGATTCCTTACCGATTGGATAGAACGCATGAATCCCGTCTACATGGCCGCATCGCTTCCTCCTGAATTCAAGGTGCCTGCCGATGATGAAACTTCTTTGATAATAGAAAATGCAATCATTCCCGTATCTCATGATAAGGACGTGCCCTTTGCCATGATGATAGGTGCTAAAAAACTTTCTAATCCCGATCTCAAACTCGCGGGTGATTCCGTTGGTAAGGCCGACATAAACACCGTTGAATACATGGCGAGGATGTACCCTCACAACAAGTTTCTTTTAACGATGCTTTCGCGTGAAAATCAACACGAACTTGTCGTTGCAGCAAGAAAGTTCAGAAACATACATGTGTTCGGATGCTGGTGGTTTTTGAACAACCCGTCCGTTGTCGATGAGATAACGCGCGAAAGGATGGAAATGTTAGGGTTAAGTTTTACTCCCCAGCATTCTGATGCGCGCGTGCTTGATCAACTCATATACAAATGGGATCATTCAAAAAAGGTCATAGCGAACGTGCTTACGGATAAATATCTTGACATAATGGAGGATGGATGGACCGTTACCGATAACGAGGTAAAAAGAGACGTCGAAAAACTCTTCGGCGGGGAATTTGAAGAATTTTTGAAAAGGAAATTTTAGGAGGAAAGATGTTAGAAGAAACCCGAAAGGCGAAATTGATAGATCTTATAAAAGAAAAGGGCGAGATAACCGTTAACGAACTTTCCAAGGCTCTTGGAGTTACNGGTACAACCATAAGAAANGATCTTTCGGATCTCGAAACTCTTGGAATGATAGTTAGAACGCACGGCGGTGCATTGCTTCCTTCTCANACAAAAGTTGAATGGAATTTCATACAAAAATCTAAACAGCANGTTGAAGAGAAACATGCCATAGCCAAAAGAGCCCTTGAATTTGTGAAACCCGGAGACAGCATAATTTTGGACAGCGGCACGACTACGTTGGCAATTGCAAGAGAGATAAAGAAGACCCAACTTTTACCACTCACGATAGTGACAAACAACTTCTTCATAGCGGCAGAACTCGTTGGGACGGGCATTGATCTCATCGTGCTTGGTGGCATTGTCAGAGAAAACAGTTTCTCCTTGATAGGTGCATTCGCCGAAGAAAACATAAAGAAGATATACGCGGATAAAGCCTTTGTGGGTGCAACAGGATTTTCAAAGGATGGCTTTATGACTCCTAATGTGAATGAGGCAAAGATAAAATCTCTGATGATCTCGCAGTCGGGCGAATCCTTTGTCATAGTGGATTCATCCAAGTTCGAAAGACCATCCTTTGCCATATACACGACCTTCGATCAGATAGATCATGTGATAACTGACTGGAATATTTCCGATGAAAATAAATCTATAATTTTAAGTGCGGGCCTGGACTTGATCGTTGCACAGAAGGAGGAAATAGAATGATTCTCAAAGATAACATGATGACCGTTGTTCATCCAATGGCCTTTCCCGGTCGTCAGAATACCAACTCGATGCAGAGGGGAGAGCCAAGCGAGAAATATCTCATGGACTCTCTCAAAACCATAGCACAGGACAATTATTTTGGAGGAATAGAGATAACACGGATAAAGGATCCTGCTCTAAGAAAAAAAGCCATTGACTTTCTGAAATCCACGAAACTTCATACCTTTTTCGGTGCCCAGTTCGTTCAATCTCTAAACGAAGAAGGATACGCTCCAACGGATATTTCGTCGATAAATGAACTTGACAGGATAAACGGCGTGAATCGTCTAAAAGCATTGATCGATCAAGCGTACGAATTCAGCGCGGAAGGCTTTTCGTTCAGATCGGGACGTGATCCCGGAGTCGATCTTAGGGATGCAGCTAAATTGTCTCTTGTGAGATCCATTGACGAGTTATGTGAGTATTCAGAACAGATAGCCAAGAAGTTGAAGAGAAAACCAATGAATATGATCCTTATAATGTTTGACAGGATCAACGATCCAAGGGGCCGCTTTCACGATCAACTCATAGGCCCAACGCTTGAGGCAATAGAGATAGCAAGACGCTTAAGAGACGAGTACCATCATGACGAGTTCGGACTTCTGTACGATCTCACACACATGCTTCTTATAAAAAATACGAAATCGATAATCGAGCACATAAACCTTGAGATAACAAACGGAACCGGTGGTGAAACAACAAAATATGAGAATTTGATAAAAGAAGAAGACGTTGAAGAGCCGGAATTTGCCGAAGTTTTGCAATACCTAAAGCCTTATCTTTTGCACGTTCATATAGGCAATTGTGTGCTCGATCCAAATGATCCAAATTACGGTGATGCCCATGTTTCATTTGCGTATCCAAACGGCGCTATCAAATTGAGAGAAGTCGCAGACTTTGTCAAGGCACTCTATGAGATGGATTACAAAGGGCCTATCGGATTTGAGGTGTTACCGCGCGGCCGTGAAGGAAGTGTGCCAGTACTGCAGTATTCGAAATCATTCTACGATGATGCAAGAACGTGGCAAGATGTTGTGTACGGCGTTGGAAAATACAAATTCGTGACACGCGATTACTTTCCGGAGTGGGCGTTCTACAAACTCACGGACATGAGGGTCAAAAATCCCGAAATAATAGAGGAAACCTTGAAGGCAAGAAAGAGAAGAAAATCTCTTACAGATGATGGATATCTCGTCATCCTTGCCGCGGATCATCCGGCGCGCCGTGTAACGGGAGTCGGAGAGAATCCCACTCTGATAGGAGACAGACTTGAATACCTTGGAAGGATCGTAAGGGTTTTAACGTATGGATATGTGGATGGTGTTATGGCCACCCCTGATCTCATAGACGAACTTGCAATGGTAGATTACCTTTACAAAAAGTCTGGAAGAAAGAGTTTCTTGGACAACAAAATCATAATGGGCAGTATGAACAGATCTGGCCTTGCAGGAATTGAATACGAGATGGAAGACGTCATAACTGCCTACTGGCCAAAAGATCTCGTTAGATTTAATCTTGACGCCGGAAAATTACTCTTTAGGCTTGATACCGGAAAATATTCGAGATGGTCTTTGAAAACCCTTGAAGAATGTGCCGCGGCCGTGAGAGAGTGCAACGAATTGGGCTTGCCTGTTTTCATGGAACCGTTGCCAGTAAAAAAAGAAAATGAAAATTCCGCTTACGAAACCATTTTAGACGCTGATGAACTCATAAAAATAGTCGGTGTTGTTTCGGCAATAGGTGGGAGCAGTGCGAAGATGTGGATAAAGATTCCTTACGTTCCAAATTTTGAAAGGGTTGCAAGATCGACAACATTGCCCATACTTATCCTTGGAGGAGAATCAAAAGAAGATCCAACCTACACGATGGAAAATCTTTCAAAAGCCCTCGAAAGCGGACCGAATGTGAGAGGTGCGCTCGTCGGAAGAAATGTGCTCTTCCCAGGAGACGACGATCCGGCAGCCGTATCTTACGGTGTGTTCAAAACAGTTCACGATGGTTTGAGTGCGGCAGAAGCTTTAGAAGATTTGATAAAGTACAGAAGTGACAGATTCGATGAGTTGAAAAAAGTATTTGAAGAGACTTTAGGATGAGGTGATTGAAATGATTTTTGACATGAAAGATGAAAATTTGATCTTCGTGAGATTTGATACAAATGATGACTTTTTTGAATCGTTATATTCAGTTGTCGAGAAGTATTCGATGAATGCCGGAGTCATTCTTTCGGGAATGGGCATGCTAAAGGATTTTGAAATAGGCTGGTTCAACACTGAAAAAGATGTGTATGAAAAAATAAAGATAGACACCCCACACGAACTCGTGGCTTTGACTGGAAATATCGCAAGGAAGGAGGGAAAACCATTCGCGCACATCCATGTCGCGCTCGCAGGACCTGACAAAAAGTTAGTCGGTGGCCATCTTTTCGGTGCAAAGGTGAACATCACAAACGAGATCTTCATCTACAAAATAGATTCCATGAAGTTTGAAAGAGTTGCGTACGGATCATTCAACAGGCTTGAAGGAAGGTATTTGAAATAACCCGGAAGGGAAATGTTTAAGGAGGTGTTTGTTGTGAAAAAGGTATTATTATTATCTATAGCTACAGTGTTGTTGATTTCAATTGCTGCGATGGCAAACGTTGTTACGATTACTTTGTATGGTGCAGAACATTTGCAGGTTGCTGTCAATTTGTATGAGGAAACCCACCCTAATGTTAAGATAAATTTGGTGGATCTTCCTTACAGTGATTACATCCAAAAGATCGGCCTTGCAATGGTAGAAGGAAAACAATATTTTCCAAATATTTTCGAACTTACAACGGCTTACATGCCAATGGTTAAGCCTTATTTGATAAACTTAGCACCTTACATTCAAAGTGAGTTAAACATGACTCCTCAACAATATAAAGACTCGATTTATCCTTCAATGTCTGTATTCATGGGAGAAGGAGATCAAATATTAGCAGTACCTCTTGCAATGTCTTCCGCGTGTATGTGGATCAACAAACCAATGTGGGAAAAAGCAGGTATTCTCCCCCCACCATTGAATGGTCAAACTACTCCATGGACATGGGATCAATTTATAGATGCTGTTAAAAAGGTTAAAACTGCCAATAACCTTTCTTATGGAATGTCTTTACAGAAATCAGCAGATAGATTCTATCAATTCATATCTGAATATGGAGTTACAGAACTAAACAGTGACGGCCAATTTGTCCTTGATCAGTATCCTCAGGCTCCATCTTTGATCGATCAGTTCTTGAGTCTTTTCAAAGATAAGATTATACCATCCGGTGAATGGTTGGCAACAGAAAACCCAGATCAGGATTTTCTTGGTGGTGTAACAGCTGCTTATTGGGCTGGTACTTGGGTTACTTATGAAGCAACTTCTGAGACAAACAAATTCGTTCCAGTGTATATGCCAGCAGGTAGCCAATGGTTTGGTTTACCGGGAGGAGATTTCTTAGCAGTATTTAATACTGGAAACAAAGAAAAAGATCAGACCGCAATAGATTTTGCAACATGGATGGCAAACAAAAATGGTGAGGGATATCAACAATATGTTGAACAATCTTACACTTTAAGTGCCTATAAGGGACAGATTGTAGATTATGGAATCCCTGCCGTTAACGATTGGGAATCGACGGTGTTCATACCTCTCGTTTCAAGAGCTCCTGCATGGGCCATGACAGATAGATCTTCTCTTCTTTACAGTCGAATTTACGATCCTATTGTGAAGCAATTGCANCTTGGAATTATGGGACAAGTTAATGGACAACAAATAGTTCAAAATCTTAAAAAAGATTATGAATCCTTGAAGTAAAAATATGCTTTTCTTTTGCCTTCCTCNNNNGAGGAAGGCACTTGGAAAAACAATTTTACAATGTGGGGGAATTAATGAAAAAATTGCTTGTAAGTAATAGATTCATATTTTTAATACCAACACTGATCTTCTTTTCAATATTTGCAGTAGCTCAGATAATAACTGTCGTCGTCATGAGCTTCACTTCTTTTAATTTACTTGAACCAAATTCTTTCAAATTTGTTGGAATTCACAATTACGTAAAGGCTTTTCATGATCCATTTTTTTGGCCATCTTTGATAGTAACCTTTGAATTTATGGCTCTTGTTATTCTCATAACTATTCCCGTTGCTCTAATTTTAGCATTACTAATTTATAGAGAAAACAAGTTTAACGGTGTCGCAAGGGTGATTTTCTACCTTCCTTACATGACACCCGCTGTTGTTGCGGGTACAATGTGGGCATGGTTATTATCACCAGATACAGGTTTATTTAACGCATTTTTGAAAAACATAGGCATTGGACAGATCCCCTGGCTTACGAATCCAACCTTAGCCGTGATAACAGTTTCTTTAGTTCAAGTATGGGGATCAGTGGGATTCATAATGATTATATTCATAACCGCTCTTCAAAATATACCAAGAGAATTTATGGAGGCTGCCGTAATAGACGGTGCAAATAAATTTCAAGTATTGAGATATATAACACTTCCTTCTATGAGAGGAAGCATAATTTTGGCACTTGTCTTTATACTTGCATATTCTTTTAACAATTTTTCTCTTATTTACGTTTTAACTGATGGCGGGCCAGGTTATGCGACGTCAGTGATATCTTATTATGTCTATCAAACGGCTTTTTCTAACTTTCAAATAGGTTATGCCTCGGCCCTTACAATTTTTGAATTGGTCATTGTATTTGCAATAGCTTTATTAGTTATAAGATTTCAATACAGAGAGGAGAGTTAAATTTGATTGAAAAGCATAGAATCCTTTACAAGGCAATTACCATAATATTGATGCTGATTTTTTCAATTCCACTTATATGGTTGCTTCTCGGTTCTTTCAAGACAATGAATCAATTATATGGTCAACCATTATCAATTTTACCAAATCCTTTATCATTTAGTGGCTACACTGGAATTCAGTCTCATGATGTCAACATTTTGCAAGTTCTATATAATACCTTCTTTGTAGCTATCATCGCGGCAACAATTACAGTTGCAACTTCTATCAGCGCAGGTTACGCACTTGCTAAGGGCAAGTTTAAAGGCAGAAAAATTTATCACCGAACATTTTTAATGACTTTATACCTATCTTCACAGGTTTTGATGGTGCCTTTAGCGATGATCTTGAAGGACCTTAATTTAATGAATAATCTGTGGGGATTGATTGTCCCAGCAGGATTTTCATCTACAAGTATTCTTTTTGCGACTGAGTATATGCATAGTATATCCAATGAATTCATAGAAAGTGCACAAATTGATGGTGCTAATGAATTCACGATCTTTTGGAAAATTGTCATTCCATTATCATGGCCTTTAATTGCAGCCTTATTCATATTTTCCATAACTTGGAACTGGAATAATTTCGTTTTACCTTTAATAGTCATAAATAACAGTAATCTTTACACAATACAATTATCTCTTAGCAGTTTCTTCAGTGAACCCAACGTAGCTTGGAATGCAGTTTTGGCTTTTTCAGTAATAGCCTCTGCTTTACCATTTATAGTGTTCTTACTTTTCCAAAGATTGTTCATGCAAGGAATAATGAGTGGTGGAACAAAATATTAAGTGAAGGAGTTTACTGTTTATGGCAAAAAATGTTCTTTCAAATATCAAACAGCCCATTTTCCCAAATAAAGATTTTTCAATAATCCAATTTGGAGGAAAAGGTGATGGGATAACTGATTGCACACAAGCCTTTTCAACGGCGATAAAAGAATGTAATCGTTCTGGCGGAGGGAACGTAATTGTACCTGCTGGTAAATTTTTGACAGGACCTATTCATTTGTTAAGCAACGTCAATTTACATCTCGAAAAGGATGCGATCGTGCTTTTTAAAACAGATCCATCAGCATATTTACCGCCTGTTATCGTCAGTTGGGAAGGAATAGAAGCAATGAATTATTCTCCTCTTATCTATGCTTATGGCCAAGAAAATATTGCTATAACCGGNGAAGGTACTTTAGATGGTCAGTCAAGCAATGAATTTTGGTGGCCATGGAAGGGTAAAAAAGAATTCGGATGGGTAGAAGGACAACCCAATCAAGAGATAGGACGAATAAAACTTAAAGCGATGGCTTTTGATGGTCTTCCCGTTGAAAAAAGGATCATAGGAGATGGCGGATATTTAAGACCAGATTTCATTCAGTTTTTTAGATGTAAAAACATCTTGATAGAAGACATAAGTATTTTAAGATCTCCAAATTGGGAAATAAATTTAGTTTTATCGGAAAACATNACAGTTAGTGGAATCAAAATAAACAGTCANGGACCAAATAATGATGGAATTGATGTTTGTTCATCCAAAAACGTACTTATAGAAAATTCCACCTTTGATACTGGTGATGACTGTATAGTACTTAAATCTGGCCGTAACGATGACGGTCGCCGTGTGAATGTGCCAACCGAAAATGTTGTTATACNAAATGTCAACATAAAGGACGGTCATGGTGGTATCACGATTGGGAGTGAAATAAGTGCTGGGGTAAAAAATGTTTTTGCTGAAAACTGCACCATAAACAGTCCCAATTTATGGATAGCCATTCGGATAAAAAGCAACACAATGCGTGGCGGGTGTGTTGAAAATATAAATGTTAAAAATGTGGAAATAGGTGAAGTACGGGATGCCGTTTTTTNAGTTGACTTTTATTACGAAGATGCAAATGGTCCTTACATTCCAACCGTAAGAGACATCCATCTTGAGAATATAAAAAGTAAAAAGAGCAAATACGCAATTCATATAAACACAGATGATCTATCCAAGATCAAAAATTTAGATATCATCGATTGTGAATTTCTAAATTCAAGCGATGGAAATTTCATAAACGGGCATTTCGAAAATTTAAATCTTAAAAATGTCTTTCTTAATGGACAGAAGCTAAGTCCTGAAACACTGGAGGGAAAATGAACTTTGCAATAATTGGGACGGGTATTGCTGCCGAAATTCATGCTAAATGTATAGAAGAAATTCCAGATACAAAACTCGTTGCAGTTTCAA
>JGI24721J44947_10010835_pt1 | contig 11489 bp, 11 predicted proteins | sample YelNatPaOPGAMG01_FD_44947 | JGI IMG/M metagenome (IMG submission 44947)
CATATACAGCAAATTCCTCAGGCACCTGAGCCGAACAGTCCGCCGAGACGTCACCGCGAAAAACATGGTTTTCCTAACCGCGCTAAGCGCCTACACGCCTGAACCCATAAACCTGTTCCTGCGCGGCGAAAGCAGCATAGGCAAAAGCTACAACGTNGTCCAAGCGCTCAAGTACTTCCCGAAAGACGACGTGTGGCTCCTCGGCGGCTTAAGCCCAACCGCGCTCATCCACCAGCACGGCTTACTCGTGGACAAAAACGGCAACCTGATACTGCCCTCGCAGAAGCCGGACAAAGACGCGCCAGCCGAAGAGAAAGAAGCATGGACACAGCGAATGCACGACGCACGCTACCTCGTCGAGCTGAACAACAGAATCATCGTCTTCCTCGAAGCACCACACTTTGAAACCTTCAACATGCTTAGACCCATATTAAGCCACGACGCCCACCANATCAGCTACCGCTTCACCGACAAGTCAGGCAAGGGACAACTGCAGACGCAGCACGTAGTCATCCAAGGCTGGCCCGCAACAATATTCTGCAGCACACAGGAAAAATACGTGCAAGACCTCGCCACAAGAGGCTTCACCGTAACACCTGAAATGAACAGGAAAAAATACGCTGCCGCCAACATGCTAACCGCCAGGAAAGCCGCATACCCCTGGAGCTTCAAATCCGACTTCGACCACATGCTCCTCGCAGGCTACATAAGCTCGCTGAAAACATCGCTGGAAAACCTCGCCGCAGTAGACCCATACGCCGTCAAATTCGCCCAGGTCTTCCCAAGCCTGTCACCGCGGTCCATGCGCGACTTCAAACACTTAACAAACCTCGTCAAAGTCTCCGCGCTCTTCCACTACGCCCAGCGCCCACTCGTCATAAGAACCGTCAAGCCAGAACCAGACGCGGCTGCTGAAGCAAAACAGGAACGCTACATCATGGTGACACGCCGAGACTACGACTTCATAATGGCTTTGTGGAGCAACATTCAGGAAACCACAGAAACCTCCGCGCCAGGACACATCATAAGGTTTTACCACGAAGCCGTAGAGGAAACAGCCAAAGAAAAAGAGGAATTCACCGTCGAAGACCTGACGGAGAAATGGAACAGCCGCGCAGAAGAAAAGAAATCAAGCGACGCCATAAGACGCTGGACCGCTTTTCTCTGCAGCATAGGCTACTTGACAAGCACGCCAGACCCGAACGACAAGCGACGCCAACTCTACAGAACCATCCGCACAAGCGAAAAACCCCGCAACTGCACGAATCCGCAGTTTTCGTCTATTTTCACGCTTGAAACGCTTAACGCTTGGCTTGAAGAAGCAACAAAAATATTTGCACACAACAGCCTTTCACTCAGAGAAAACATAATCAGCGAACGCGAAGTCACCGTGGAAGAACTGTACGCTAAACACTTTCTAAGCGAAACAAACCCATGTGCAAATACCGCTTTACGCACAACAACCGCTTCTTCAACCGAAAACACTTCAGAAATAACCGAAAACAGCGAAATCAACAAATTACGGAATTTTCAAACCGTACACAAATGCCTCAGCTCCAGCGGCATGCACCCATGCGCCGCCTGCGGGCAAACAAAGCTGACAAGCTGGCAGGCTGAAACCTTCAAAGACGAAAAGGTCTGGCTATGCGAAGACTGCAAAGAAGCATGGATGAAACAGCAAGCAGGAGACACCTAACCCTGTGGCCTCCAACAATCAACCACCAGCATGCCCACAATGCGGCGGCACCAGACTCTACAGAGACGGCTTACGCTACTCACCCAACGGAGCAGCAACACAACGTTGGCAATGCAGAAACTGCGGCCACCGCTTCAGCCAAAACAAACCATCACAAAAAAATTTGAAGCAGTCAATAAATACCCCCTCCACCATACTTTCCAGCAGCCAAAGGAGCTGTGAAGCGCCAAGCAGAGCACCCTCCGCCGCAAAGGCGGCGAAAACCTTGGCCACAGTAGAAAACCCAATNAAAAACGGGCTGGCGGGAGCCACAAAACAGACAGCCGACGTCAAAGGAAAAATCGTGGAATACAGCTTCTGGCTGCTAAAACAAGGATACTCCAAATGCACCATTCAAGGACAAACCAAACTCCTAAAACGCTTAGCCAAACTCGGAGACCTATTCAATCCAGAGTCAATAAAAGAAGTCATAGCAAAACAAGAATGGAGCACAGGCAGAAAAGTCAACGCCGTCGACACCTACACAAACTTCCTCCAAATGCAAAACGCAGAATGGCAACCACCGCAATACAGGCGAATACGGAAACTACCGTTCATCCCAACAGAAAACGAAGTCGACCAACTAATCGGCGGATGCAACAAGCGAATGGCAACCTTCCTACAACTGCTCAAAGAAACAGGCGTACGCTGCGGCGAAGCCTGCAAACTAAAATGGACCGACATCGACATGGAAAACCCCTCAATAAGAGTAACACCGGAAAAAGGCAGCAACCCAAGACTGCTTAAAATCTCCGCCAAGCTGATAAGCATGCTCAACACACTGCCAAAAAACTCCCAAACCGTCTTTCCGCCAAACGCAGACATAATGCGCAAAAGCTTCCAAAGACAACGCAGACAAATCGCCTTCAAACTTCAAAACCCAAGACTCATGCAAATCAGCTTCCACACGTTTCGCCACTGGAAAGCCACAATGGAATACCACAAAACCAAAGACATCCTCCACGTCATGCGCCTTCTCGGCCACAAAAACATCAACAACACGCTTCTCTACACGCAGCTCATCGACTTCAGAGACGACGATTTCACCGCGCGAGTAGCCCACTCCGAACAGGAAGTCTGCCAGCTAATCGAGGCAGGCTTCGAGTACGTCTGCGACTATAACGGTAACAAAATCTTCCGTAAACGCAGGTGAAACCCTTAAAAAGGGTTTTTTACCGGGCGGGGTTCAGCGTAAACGGGCGGGGTGGGATTTGAACCCACGACCACCAGCTTAGGAGGCTGATGCTCTATCCGTACTGAGCTTCGGTAAAGCGTGCTTTGCGCTCTTTACCCGCCCTTTTTTCCCGCCCAGCAACTTTTAAGATTGGTTGAGCGTTATAAAGGTTATATTGGGTTGTTGAGTGTTGTTCGTGGTTGAGTTGTTATGTTTCTGCATGTAAGCTTTGGGGCATTCGGTGGGCGTTGGAGTGCGCTTTCGGCATCTGTGGCGGCGTTTGCGGCGTATGGTTTTATGTTTCAGTGTGTGCCTCCGGTTCTGAGTCAGCTGCAGGCGTTTTTCGGTGTTGGCGATGCTGAAGCAGGCCTGTTGATGTCGCTGGTTGTTGTTCCAGGGTTCCTGTTAGCGTTGCCTGCAGGCTTCTTGGTTGGCAAGTTTGGTTTTCGTCTTGTAGGCTTTGCGTCTCTCGTTGTTGTGGCTGTGGGCGGCTTTCTTACGGCTGNAGCTTCGAGTTTTCCGTCGTTGTTGCTTGCGCGTTTTGTTGTTGGTTTAGGTGGCTGTTTTCTTTCAGTAGGCACTCCTTCTGTGGTTTCAGCATGGTTTAGGCGTGAAGAGCTTGGCAGAGCTATGGGCGTCTATTCCACGGGTATGCCTGTAGCCACGACCTTAGCGTTTTTTTCAGCGCCTTTTTTTGCGGAGCGTTATGGGTGGCGTATGCCTTTCATTGTTGGCGCGGTGGCTTCTATACTGACTGCGCTGGTTTTTCTCTTTATTGTGAGGGATGACCCGTCTATGGGTAGCACATTTTCGCCGCGGGCGAGTTTCAGGACAGGTTTGCGTGATTTGGAAACGTTGAAGTTAGGCGCAGTTTGGATGTTGTTTAACATGGCGTCTATGGGCTTCTTTACTTGGGCGCCGAAGCTTTTTGTCCTGTTCAAGGGGTTGCAGCCTGTATACGCAGGTGTCTTGGCGAGTGGCGTCATGGTTGTGAATTTTATCTTTGTGCCTTTTTACGGGTGGGCTTCGGATCGACTGGGTAAACGGCGGCTGCTGGTTGCCGNGGGTTTAGTGGGCATGGGTGTAGCCTTGGCGGCTTTGGGTTATGCGTTGGGTTTTTGGCTGACTGTGTTTGTAGCGTTTCTTGGGTTGGCTGCAGGCGCGGTGCCGCCGCTAGTCATGGCGTTGACGTCGGAGAGGATGCCTGCCGCGCAGGCTGGGATAAGCTTTGCTGTTTTAACCATCTGGCAAAACCTTGGCGTAATGCTTACTGCGCCAGCTGTCGGGTTTCTGTTGCAGTTCACAGCGTCCGTCGCGTGGGCATTCATAGGCATTTCGTCCTTTGCGTTTGCAGCTGCTGCTGTAGCTTTGCTGCTTAACGCTGGATAGGCAGCGTTGGCTTTTTAGGCTAGCATTCTCCGCAGCGTGGCTTGCGCTGCCCCGAGTCTAGCCGCAGTGCGGTTCACGGATTAGAACAGCTCTATCGGTTTAAGTAGCTTCTGTAGTTGTTCCCTGTTTTGTGCGTACGCGCGTGTGGAGAGAGGTGGACATGTGTCTAGCGTTTTTTCTTTGTTGAAGAGTTTTGTTGCGAAAGCGTAGCAGCTTTGTTCTGAGCATTCGTGGCAGTTGGTTTTTGGCAGTTTCTCGTAGAGCGTTTGCGGGCTGAGCGTCTTTTTTGCTTCGAAAAGGCTGTCTTCAGGTTTTCCATGTGTTTTTTGGTACAATAACGCACGGTTTATGAGTTTCCTCGTGTCTTCCACGAGTTTTTCAGCTTCCTGTCGGTCTTTTACGTAGGTTATGCCGATCCTTCCGCTTGCGAAGATTGTGACCAAGTGTTGTTCCAGCCTGTAGCTTAATGCGCCAAGTTTTTCGGAGTACTTTGCGTTTGGGATGCCAAGGTAAAGTATTGGTAGTGCTTCTTCAAGTGTGCGGTCGGCTTCAGCTATGAATTTTATTCGGTCAGGGTCGGCGGCGCATGGGGTTACTTCTTTTATGACGATTTTTCGAACTATCGTGTCTGGGTAGAACAGTTCTATGAAGTCGTTTTTGCTCATTCTATTTTCACCGCTGGGTTTGACGTGTTTCCAAGCGGTTTTTCATAGTGCTGTATCGCCGGGCATGCTGTGTGTGCGGGGCTGAACATGGTGTGAAAGGCTTTATGTGCGGTGGTTGTGTGTGTGGCTTTGTATGCATCATTTAGTACGGTGAAAAATTTAAATTTTGCTATGAATACTTAAGGACTAAAAGACGCGTAACGGAGGAAGGCGACACATATGAGCGAAGGCGTCATAAGAGTAAAAACATGGGCTGAATTCAAACGTTTAGTCACTGAGCACAACCCTGAAGCTATCGTGTATAACGTGGAACAGAACGCTTTTTCAAGCAAAAGAGAATTGACAAGCCTCAGGCTCATATTGCCTAGCGTTAAGACGCAGTATGTTTTACTCGACTTCCCGAAAGGAGACGCCTTGAGGGAGACACATATACCCTTCCGCAAAGACAAGAACGGGAACCACTACATCGATGAGGAAGACGTTAAAAGGTTTCTTCGTAACGAGTTTAAACGTGAAGACTTAACGATTTGTGCTTACTGGACGATATAGCCGCATACTTGTGCGGCGTGGCGAAGCTTTTTATGCAACGCTACGCTGTGGGCTCTGCGAAGATTGTGCACGCTTTGTTTCTTCCCGTAGTGTCGGCTCTAGTTGAGCAGTTCAGCTTGGTGTGCTGAAGCGTACCTGTGAAGCGCTTAGTAGCGAATTAACCGTTTTCGGCGCATGAGAAGTGGTGTCTGAAGAATGTTAAAACGCAGTTAGCCTGTAGGTTTCGTAGTGTTTGCTGTTGGACTGTGTGGTTTCCGTGGCGTCGGCGACGGATACTACAGCAATATTTAAATATTTTTATCGTATTTATTCATAAAAGACCTTCATGAACGAAGTAAAAGTTGAAGTAATCGGGCCAGACCCACCGTGTGCTCGATGCCAAGCTGCTCGAAAAGTTGCAGAGAAAGTGGCGGAAAAACTGAAAGCTTCAGGCATCAACGTAACAGTCGCGAAGGCAAACGCGATGTCAAAGGATGTAGTGTCCAAGTACGGCGTGCTCGTTTCACCTGCAGTAGCCATAAACGGCGTCGTAAAAATCATGGGTAGAATACCGGGCGAAGCTGAAATTGAAAAACTTGTAAAGGATGCTGTTGAGAAGCGTGTGTAGCCTTTGAGTTTCAAGAAACCGCTTAAAACTGCAATCTTACTGCTTTTTGTCTTCGCAGTCGTTGGTTTACTAATATACAGTCGAATAATGGCGTACTCGCTTGCACCCACAATGAAGCCAGCGGACTTTCATGGCTTAGCCGTATGGGAGATCCCATTAGCATACTTGGCGGATTACTTTAGCCACGGCTGGATTTGCCTTTTGTTCGCTTTCACCGTGGCTGGGATAATCTACGAGTTTGTGCCAAAAGATGTTGTCATGAAATACATGNGTAGCGGAAGAGCCTCAGGTTATGCGCTTGCTTTGATAATTGCGCCTTTCTTAACAGTGTGTTCNTGTACGATGGTCCCCTTGTTCGCAGGCGTTCTCTACGCAGGTTCAGGCATAGGACCAGCAATTACTTTTCTGTTGATGGCCCCTGCAGCCAACATACTGTCGATTCTGCTTACTGGTGAAATGATCTCGTGGGAAGTCGCCGGAGTGCGGATACTCGCCTCCGTCGCCGTTGCCCTTACTGCGGGAATAATCATCTCTAAGACACCGTGGGGTAAAGCGATCGAACGGGAACACCAGCAAAACAGTGCAGACNCACGGGGCACCGTTGAAATCGTCAAGCCGCCTCTAGACGAGAGGCTCACAGCTTCACTTAAATTCGCAGCGTACTTGGCAAAGCAGATCCTGCCGTACTTCCTGCTCGGGCTCGTCGCCGTAAGCTACGTGGAAGCCTACCTTCCAGAAGACATCGTCGGTACATACCTAACAGGCGTAACAGGCNTCCTCTTGGCTTCCATCATAGGCGGACCTTTATACACGCCTACACTCGTCGAAATCGTGCTAGGACGAGGGTTGCTGGAGCTCGGTATGTCCAAAGGCGCGTTGCTCAGCTGGCTTATGGGTCAACCATACGACGTTGCCAACGCACTTGCAGTTTCACGGATAGCAAAGTGGAAAGTCGTACTCACATACATGTTGATCGCTTGGGCGGGCAGCGTGTTCTTCGGGCTTCTTTACGGTGCGCTGATAGGCTCACTGTAAAAGCTGAACGTGTAGGACGGGAAAGCATACGACCGCCATGAGTGGTTCATGGTTTCCTGTGATCTACGACGACAAATGCGACGGCTGCGTCAAAATTGGAAAGCCGCGTTGTGTGGAGTACTGCCAAAACGGCGTCTTCGCGTTTCAAAACGGAAAAGCTGTTGTTGCACACCCTGAAAAATGCGTAAACGGATGCGTTGCATGCGAAAACGTGTGTCACGCAAAGGCTATTGGTTTTCCGCAGCAAACAAGACCCTTCAAGCCAGTCGTCTCTGAAGATAAAGGTTTGCTGCACAAAACCGTATGCATCAAATGCGGCAAAACTTTTTGGACGAACAGGGACATCGACATCTGCATCGACTGTGAAGACAAAAAGCTTTAGCGTAAACTCGTATTGCCGGAGCCAAAATGCCACGCTTGGCACCGCTTTTTTCGGGGAAATCCTGAAAACGCTTTGGAACTCTGCCCTGGCTTTGGCGATGAGAGATGGCAGCGAACGTGTCGTTATTCAGTCACTGTTGCCCTGCATCGCGTTCGTAGGTGGTTGAAGCCTTTTTTCTCGGTCACTTTTGGAGCTGTACGAAATGAAGACGCGTGCGATGAAGGGCACTATAAGTCCGCAGAGCACACGGGTGAAAAGGGTGAGAAATACTGTGGCGCTTTTCAATTCGCCGAGCTGAATGGAATACTGGTCTGCATACGTGACGATGGCTGCGCCGATCACTGCCGCAGTAACCGCGGACAAAGCCATTCGTTTGTACTCTGTTGAACGCTTGTTCAGCGCGCCTGTTACGTAGCCTATTAGCATGGCGCTTACCACGACGCCGAGAAGACTGACGTCGCCTCTGCCTTGAACCGCGTAGACTTGATCAGAAAAATAAAGCGCATACAAACTGCCCAAAAGGAAGCCGGAGCATCCGCCGGCCCATCGGTTCCATAAGAGTCCGAAAAGCATCGGGACGCTAACTACAACTATGGCTTCAAGCAGTGTGTATTTCAAGCCGACGAAGGAAGTTGCTGGCGACATTCCCACGGCCATTATTAGTAACGCGACGACCGTGGGTGCAACAACGCTGTAGACAAGGTCTTTTATTCCAAGCTTCAACGGGCTTGTAGACATGTGTGCGCACACGGCTTTTTAGCCGCTGAATGTTTTCACAGCTATTTAAAGCTTCGCCCAAAACAATAGATTTAAATTCTTAAATACGTAATACCTCACCAACGTGAAAACAATGAGCACCGAAAACAAGAAAGAACAAGAAGCAGAATGCCCTCACGAATGGAAACCCGTTGAAACCACGCACCACGGCAGCACGCTGCTCCTCAAATGCTCAAAATGCGGAAAAACAAAGGAAATCGAACTCTTCCCCTAACCAGCAAGTCTAGAAACGTGCTTAAACACGGCAGGAGTCCAAGCCAGGCGCGCGTACTATTCGCATTTGTCGAAAACACTGAAAGAAACAGAAGGCCGAAGCCTTTACCGATCATTAAGACAAACGCGTCCTCACAGCACAAGACGCAGGCGCACAGCCAGCAACCGACGGAAACCCCGTAGCAGTTCAATCAACGAAAGAAAAAGGCATAGACCTCTCACGAAGCAAACCCGAATGTCTCACTGCGGAAATGCTCCAGGAAGCTGACGCCATAATCGTCTTGGGCTGCAGTCCATGAGGTTTCCGTCCTACCTCTCTTCTCAACAAAGTAGCAGAGTGAACGACCCAAAAGGGAAACCCATCGAAAAGGTAAGGGCAAACTGAGATGAGATAACGCAGAGTCAAGAAGGTTGTCCATGAGCTACAATCAACTGCCCTGAAACAGGGCATCATGGGCTGACAAACCTTTGTGGCTGGTCTGCTTCACCCTTTCGACAGCGTTAAGCGGATCTCGTCTCACATGCAGATCCTACTCGTCCATTCTGGCTTCTTTAGACAGGTCTCATGCAACCAAGCTTACGCGTATTCAATTTTGAGAATGCCTCTCCGTTGTTATTCAACTTCTCTCAGATGCAGCTTCCTCGTCTGTCTGAAGCGCTTTTTGTCTTCGAAACGATTTTCAGCTGATTTGAATGCGNAGGTCGTTGTTTGCGCTGTCCTATGAGGCTGGTGATGGAGAAAATTATTTAAGCAGTCTTGACGAAGTAGATGCTTCAGGGACAAATGATGCGTACGGACTATGCGTTGTATGCGTTAGCAGTCGTGTTCTTCGCGATAACGGCTGCTTCCATGCTTCTGCTGATGGAGACTTCTGAAAGGAACGTCTGGGTGGTTTCAACAGTTGTGTTGGGCCTTCTGATGCTTGCTTTGGGCTACTATCAGAAACCGAAAGCTCGAAGCGTCGCTGTCACAGCTACTCCTATGACCGCGGAGCAAGTTGTTTCGCAGCCCGCTGTTGAAGCGGGTTCAACGATGCAGGAAACAGTTCAGGTCACAACAGCCGAAGAAAGCGTTCAAGCTCCTGTAAACGTTTCTGCGCCGGCGCCGACGAAAAGTGTGGAAGCCGCCGCGGAAGGTCAGGGCAAAGTTAGCTCATTGCAGATAACTGAGGTTAAGGGCATAGGCGAAAAAAGGGCTGCACAGCTTCGAAGTCTGGGGATTAACACCATCCAGGACTTAGCAAACGTAGCGCCGGCTGAAATCGCCGGTAAGCTTGGCGTCTCTCAGAAGCTTGTTGAAAAATGGGTTGAACGGGCCAAGGAGCTTTCGAAGACTGAATAACGTGACGCCGTCGACCTTCAGGGCAGAAGCCTTACTATGCTCCTTTTTTCCAAACGTTTAAGCGCGTTGATGACTTCGCTGTCTTTAGCGTTCACGCTTTGCGTTATGTCCTTGACAGATGTGCTTCGACTTCCTACATGCGTCCAGCGTTGGTGAAGTCTCACCACGATTGCGCGTTCAAGTTTCCCGCAGCGCCACGTGGTATTCCTTACGAGAACAACAAACTTGAAAAACGGTTTCCTTGAAGAGTCCCTGTTATGCATGCTTTGGCACTCTGGTAACCCTTAATCGGTTTTCAGTTTTTAAGCCTTTATGTACGCGTTTTCAGCGGGCAACAATTCGGTTTTTCCACGGCTTTGCGNAGGCCTGGCGCCTGCTAACTTAGGGTGAAGTTCAACAAGCTGCTGGGCTGCAAACCCAAGTATAAACCTTAGCCAGAGCGTGACGAACCTTGAAAGCAGTGTGGCCGTAGCAGCTACGTCTGCAGGGANTCCTAGTCCCACGTAAAGCGTGGTTAACGTGATTTCCGGGAGTCCAACCTCGAAGGGGACCCCGACAGGTATGGATTTAACGGCAACTAGGATGGCGTTGCTTACGAGTATAAGCCCCCAGGAAACGGGGTTTCTGAGGGAAGCAAAAACGATGTATGGAATACTCATGCTGCAGAACCAGCTTAACAGCAGTAGAAACAGCGAAACCGCCAGCGGCTTTGGCTTTCGCGCATACTCGTGCATGGAGTTATGAAAGGCTCTTGTGGTTTTGACGGCTTCATCCTTTATGGCTTCAATATTCCAGCGACCACGTGATACAAACTTTACCAGCCGCATCAACAAGTGAACCGCTTTTAAGCCTAAGCCCTCGTTGAAGGCTAAGACAAGTAACGCGATTAGAAAAGCCGCAATTATCAGTGTACAAATGAGGATCAGAATCACGGCAGTGCCGCCGTATGCGCCTTCTGAGAAAAGAAGTCCCAAGCCTAAAAGCAAGACGGCAACGTTGATCGACATGCCAAAGAGTCTGTGCATGACTAGTGAAGCCACAACTTTCCCGCTTGTGCCATTCTGCTCTCGCGTTACCAAGTAAACCCGGCAGACCTCTCCAGTTACGGATTCTCCAGGTATCAAGATGTCCGTGAAAAGTCCGTAGTAGACAAAAAGGCATGCTTTTATCGTCGAAAGTTTGACTTCGAGCGCCTGCAGAAGAACCCGCCATGAGATAGCAAAGAACAGNACTTCTACTATACTTACAAGTATTGAAAAAGCGTAAAGCACGGGGTCGCCCGTCTTTACTACATCGAAGATGGCGGCAACATCGACGTGGAAAAGGTAAATGTAGAGGAAGAAAGCAGCCAAACCTATAAGAGGCATGAGCAGCTTTTTCCGCGTCGTCAACTGCGGTAGCGAAGTCATGTGTTTCTCAGTCATCCGTTAAAGCGTAGACATGCTTTTCCATATTATATGCTTTGTCGGCTACACAATGCATCTTCGTTTGCAAGTTTGCCTTGGTGCGCAGGAACAATCGATTTACGCATACATGTAACGTGCCTCCCGCCTTTGAGGCATAGGTGACGACGTTTCTTGATGGGTTTGGCTGTGTTGTTCTCGTTGTTTGGAATGAATGA
>JGI24721J44947_10010836_pt1 | contig 11488 bp, 8 predicted proteins | sample YelNatPaOPGAMG01_FD_44947 | JGI IMG/M metagenome (IMG submission 44947)
GTATGCCCGCCCCGGTGCGAACTGTAACCGCCCGCCACAACCCGATGAAGCCGTCCGCCCCTTGCATGAACCGCCGCCGATGTTCCGCGTTGCCGGCGCCATCGAGTGCGAAAAAATGCAAATCGTCGCCAAAACGCCCGATGTTCCCGCCGAGACGCAGACGATGTCGCTGGCGCAGGGCGAATGGAGTGACGGCAGTCAATTGTGGGTGCGCGGCAAACGGGTGGGAGATTTCATTGAGCTTCGCATTCCGGCTACCGAAAAACGACGGCTCACACTCTATGCCACCAAAAGCTGGGACTACGGCATCCTCCGCTTCAGCGTCAATGGCCAGCCGGTCGGCAAGGATTACGACGCATGGGCGGAGAAACCGGTCGCCAGCGGTCCGATTGACCTCGGTGTTTTCGAGCCGAAAGACGGCGCGTTCATCCTTCGTGTCGAAGTTGTTGGCGCCAATCCCAAGTCCAAAAACAGCCAGTCCTTTTTTGGTCTCGACGCTGTTACGCTGACCGCGCCGTAGAAATCCGTGCGAGCCACTGTTTTCTCGCTTTCTCCTTCACGAGGTGCGAGGGGCAGATCCCGGGCCGGCTTCGCAATCCGAGGTCCGCGGATCAGCGTTGTGGCGGAGGAGACGGATGCGGTCGCGGAGGGTGGCGGCTCGTTCAAATTCCTCGGCCTCGACCGCCTGGTGGAGTTCGCGTTCCAGTAATTCCATCTCGCTGAGCGGTTGGGTTTGTTCGATTTGTTGGATGAGGTCCTGCAAAGCTTCCAGAGAACGCTGGCGTTCATATTGGAAGGTCTCGTTTTCCTGTTCGGGCAGGGCTTCAATCCGGGTGATGGCATCGCGCGCGATTTGTAACGCCGCAGTATGGCGGCCGTTTTCCCATTCGAGCATGGAACGGGCAATGGCGTTCATGCGGAGAAGATACGGGCGCCATTGTTCGAGGTGGTGGCGGTCTTCTTCGCGGCGGGCGTGTTCGTGGACGAAGTCGAACAAGCGAAGGTTGCGGTCGGTGTCGCGGATGGCACGTGGCCAGTCGCGGAGTTGGAAGAGGTGAAGGTAGCGGAGGTAAACGAGAGTGCCTTCTTCAAAGAGTTCAGCGCATTCGCTCGGACTGAGGTGAAAGGCATCGGCTTTGCCCTGCGCGCTCAGGCGGTCAAATTTGGCCTGGTAAAAGTCCAGGGCGCTTTCGGCGTTGTGCGGGCGCAATCCGTCGGGGCGTCCTTGCAGTTCCAACTGTTCGATGCCAAGAGGGGTTCGCACCTGCATGATCTCGCGGCCATCCGAACCGCGAACGATTCGGGCGTTTCTCTCCGGATCATACGGCCAGTCGCGCAGCCAGTCTCGCAGGTCAAAAGGTTTCAGCATTGGTTATTCTCCACCTTTACAGTGCCAAGTCATGGGACACTTTGCAATGGCGGGGATGAGGTAAGACATTTTTTCAAAAACTGCCCGGTGTAGGATTCGGGAACGGCACAAATCTGTTCTGGAGAGCCTTCGGCGACGATGCGGCCACCGTTGTCGCCGCCTTCGGGGCCGAGGTCTATGATCCAGTCGGCGCATTTGATGACGTCGAGATTGTGTTCGATGATGAGGAGAGTGTTGCCGGCGTCGCGGAGTTTCATCAGCACGTCGAGGAGTTTCTGAACGTCGGCGAAGTGAAGGCCGGTGGTGGGTTCATCGAGGATGTAAAGGGTGCGGCCGGTGGCTTTTTTGGCGAGTTCGGTGGCGAGTTTGACGCGTTGGGCTTCGCCGCCGCTCAGGGTGGTGGCTTGCTGACCAAGGTGGAGATAGCCGAGACCGACTTCCTGAAGGGTTTGGAGGATGTCGCGCAGTTTTGGGATGGCGCGAAAGAATTCTTCGGCCTCGTTGACGGTCATGTCGAGGACGTCGGCGATGTTGCGGCCCTTGTAGGTGATTTCGAGGGTTTCCCGGTTGTACCGTCGTCCCGCACACTGCTCGCAGGTCACATAGACGTCGGGCAGGAAGTGCATTTCGATGCGAATAAGGCCGTCGCCTTTGCAGGCATCGCAGCGACCGCCCTTGGTGTTGAAGCTGAAACGGCCGGGGCCGTAGCCACGTACTTTGGCATTGGGCAGTTGGGCAAAGAGGCGTCGGATCTGGTCGAAGGCGCCCGTGTAGGTGGCGGGGTTGGAGCGCGGGGTGCGCCCGATGGGGGACTGATCAATCACGATGACCTTATCAAGTTCTTCGGCTCCGAGGATGGCGTCGTGCGCGCCAGGACGGTCTTTGGCACGGTAAAATCGCCGGAAAAGCGCTTTGCGGAGGATGTCATCCACAAGGGTACTTTTGCCGGAGCCACTGACGCCGGTGACACAGGTGAACAGTCCGATGGGAATGCGGACGGTGATGTTTTGGAGGTTGTTTTCGCGGGCACCGCGGATGGTGAGCCAGTTTTGGCCGGGAGGGCAGCGATGCTTGGGGAGCGGGATTTGGAGTTCGCCGCGCAGATAGGCGCCTGTGAGGGAGCGAGGGGTGGCGAGGATGTCGGCGAGGGGGCCTTGGGCCACGATTTCGCCGCCATGGATGCCGGCGCCGGGGCCAAGGTCCACGATGTAGTCGGCGGTGCGGATGGTGTCTTCGTCATGTTCGACGACGAGGACAGTGTTGCCGAGGTCGCGGAGTTTTTTGAGGGTTTCGAGGAGGCGATGGTTGTCGCGTTGGTGGAGGCCGATGCTGGGTTCGTCGAGAACGTAGAGGACGCCGACGAGGCCGGCTCCGACCTGGGTGGCGAGACGGATGCGTTGGGCTTCACCACCGCTGAGGGTGTTGCTGGGGCGGTCGAGCGTGAGGTAACCGAGGCCAACGTTTTGGAGGAAACGAAGGCGGGCGCGGGTTTCGCGGAGGATTTGGTCGGCAACACGTTTTTGGAAGTCGGTCAGTTCGAGGGAGTCGAGGAAGGCGGCGGCGTTGTCAACGCTGAGGCGCGTGAGATCAATGATGGATTTGCCGGCGATGGTGACGGCAAGGCTTTCGGGGCGGAGGCGGGCGCCGCGGCAGTCGGGGCAGGGCATGGCGACCATGAACTGTTGGAGGCGGGATTTGGTGAATTCGCTGTCGGTCTCGGCATAGAGGCGTTCGAGGTTGGGGATGACGCCTTCGAAGGGTTTGCTCATTTTGCGCCAGGCGCCTTTGCGCCAGTAGGTGAACTCGATTTCTTCGCCGCCGCTGCCGTGAAGGAGGACTTTCTGGATGCGCTCGGGGAGGTCTTTGAAGGGGGCATCGAGGTCGGTCTTGTAGTGTTTGGCGAGGCCACGCAGGAGCATTTTGTAGTAGATGATGAGGCGTCGGCCGCCGCGTCGCCAAGCCGCGATGGCGCCGTTGGCGATGGATTTGGTTTTGTCAGGGACGATGAGGTCGGGATCAAAGACGAGTTTGGTGCCAAGACCGTCGCAGGTTTTGCAGGCACCTTCGGGGGAGTTGAAGGAGAAATGGCGCGGGGTGAACTCGCCGTAACTGATGCCACAATCGGAGCAGACGTTGAGGGTGCTGAAGAGGCGCTCGCTGCCGTCGGGTGCGAGAAGGGTGAGGAGGCCACCGCCCCATTTGAGGGCGGTTTCGACGGAGTCGGCGAGTCGGGCGCGGTTTTTACCGGTCAGGAGGATGCGGTCCACGACCAGTTCGATGTTATGGTTGCGTTTTTTATCAAGTTTGACCGGTTCGGAGAGGTCGAGAATCTCATTGTCCACGCGGGCGCGGATGAATCCTTCCGCGCGGATGCGGGCGAAGATGTCGCGGAATTCGCCTTTGCGGTTGCGAACGAGTGGGGCGAGGAGGGTAATGGAGGTTCCTTCTCCGAGAGCGGCGATCTGGTCAACGATCTGGCTGGTGGTTTGGGTTGTGATGGGACGACCACAGCGGTGGCAGTGGGGTTTACCGATGTGGGCGTATAAGAGGCGGAGATATTCGTAGATTTCGGTGGCGGTCGCGATGGTGGAGCGTGGATTGGTGCCGGCGGTACGTTGCTCGATGGCGATGGCGGGAGAAAGCCCCTCGATGTGGTCCACATCCGGTTTTTGGAGTTGTTCGAGGAACTGGCGGGCGTATGTGGAGAGGCTTTCCACATATTTGCGTTGTCCCTCGGCGTAAATGGTATCAAAAGCAAGACTGGATTTTCCCGAACCGCTGAGGCCGGTGATTACAATGAGTTTTTCACGAGGGAGCGTCAGATGGATGTTTTTGAGGTTATGCTGTCGCGCTCCGCTGATGATAATGGCGTCTTTGGACATGTTGGTGTTGGCGTTTTTGCAGTTTATACAAAGACAACAGGATAGCCGGTTTTTTCTCAAATCCTAGAAAAATGCGCTGTCACACTGGCATAAGGTTTGCTAGGTTAGCTTTTAGAATGATACGGTTACAAAACAAAACGCAATAAACCACGGAGGAGACAATGGAACCAGGCGCAATTGATCCGGGGGAAACCACGCCGCTGAGCAGTGAACAGCAATTGCAGCAATTACGTGAGCAATTGCAAGTATTATATCAAAATCTCCGTACCGTGCGTCACGCCATCAACAACGACGTGGCTGTGATCATGGCGATGGCGGAGTTGAGTCAGCGGAATCCCGCCCAGAACCAGAAGTTGGTTCAGATCTGCCTTGAAAAGGCGCCCCAAATCTCCGTCGCCATTGGTGGTTTCTCCGAATTATTCAATGGCACGCTGAATTTTCATCAAGAGCCCAAAAAGTCGTAACCATGCCTTTCCGTGTGGTGTCTTGTCCCTGAAAGAAAAGTTGGACAGTGACAGTACCTCCAAATGGCGGAGAGGGAGGGATTCGAACCCTCGATACAGGCTTTAGTCCCGTATAGCGGTTTAGCAAACCGCCGCCTTCAACCACTCGGCCACCTCTCCAACCGTTGATTTACAAAGAGTTACAACAAACCAGCGAAACCTTCGCTTGATTTAATTGGCAAAAATTGGCAATCTGAGGCAACAAAAGGAACTGATTGCCATGACAACAACCAAGTCCAAAACCAAGCTGTGGCCGCCGATTCATGAGCTGACCTATACCAGCGGGAAGCGCGCTTGGCAAGTGGCTTGTATGGTCAATGGGCATCGTATCCGAGAAACCTTTCCAACCAAAGGCGAGGCCGAAACTCGCGCCGCCGAAATCAGGATACAAGTTGAGAATGAAGGTCACGCTGCTTTTGACCTACCGGCTGCCATTCGCGTCGAGGCGCAAAAGGCCATCGAGAAACTAATGCCGCACAAGGCCAGCATCACAGAGGCCGTGGACTTCTATCTTGAACACGTCTTGAAGTATCGTAATGCCCCGGTCGTAGCCGAGATCGTGAAGAAACTGGTTGCTGAGGCTGAGGGAAACAAACGACGGGAGCGGACACTGAAGGATTTGCGGGTGCGCTTGGAGCGGTTCGCCAACACCTTTGGCAACCGGCAGCTTACCAGCATCACCCGTGAAGAATTGGCCGCGTGGTTGAATGATCCGACGCTCTCGGCTCGTAGTCGCATCAACTACGCGGTGAAAGTGTCGCAACTCTACAACTTCGCCATCCGCAATGGCTGGGCTGAATACAACATCGCCGCCAGCATCCCTCGCCCGACCGCTGAGGATACCGAGCCGGAAATCTTTACCCCTGAGCAGGCCGCCCGGTTGTTAGAACACGCCGCCGCGTACGACTTGCTGCCGTATGTCGCAATCGGGTTGTTTGCCGGACTGCGGAGTGCGGAGCTATTGCGGCTGGATTGGAGCGCGGTCAAGCTGGCGGAGCGCACGATCATCATCGGCGCGAACGTGGCGAAGAAACGCAGCCGTCGCGTAGTCGAGATCAACGAGACGCTGGCTGCATGGTTGCCGCTATGCGCCAAGCGCAAGGGCGCAATCGTAGAGTTGAATGACCAGCGTACCCTTTACAAACGGCTGGCGGAACTGGCGACGGCTGCCGGGTTGGAGAAGTGGCCGGACAATGGATTGCGGCACTCGTGCGCCTCGTACTCGCTGGCGTTGACCGGCGATGCCGTCCGCGTAGCGTACCAGCTTGGCAACTCCGCCGACATGATTCACCGTCACTACAAGGCATTGGTCACGAAGGCCGACGCGGAACGATTCTTTGCATTGCGACCGGCTGCCGACGCCGCAGCAAAGATTGTTTCGATTCAAGCAGTCGCATAGCTGTACCCCGTACTACCAACATAAATCTCAGGGCAAGAGCGAGCGAGTCGCATTGTATATCAGTTACCGGGGTTCCAGTAGAAACGTGCGCTGGTTTGCCTGCAAAGCTAATGTATCCACGCGATGTTGGCAATGACTCTGGCAACGCCACATCGCAGATCGCGGCCGGGCAACGGCTGCTGCTTGGGCTAGCCGAAAGGCTGGCCTTGCCCGTTTTGTCCCAATTGTTGCCCAAAGGCTTACCCCGTAGCGAATGGCAGTGTGTAACTGCGACGAGCGCGAGAATCCAACTGTTTACTCTAAACTTAGAAACATCCAACTTTTTCCTACCAGCAAAAAGGCCACATTTGGAGCATTGAAGGAATACGTCCTTTCTGTTGCAGACACTTACGCAAGTGAGAAGCGAATCTGACCGCGCGTTGAGGTTCACGCGCCGCCTCTAACATCTGCTACGGCTCCTTGCGGCCTGATTCCCGCGCCTCCATCCGATACCGGTTGGCAGCCTCTTTCTCCGATTCGTCCGGGTGATGCAGTTCCTCGCCACCGGTAGGCTTGACTTCTGCACCAAATCCGGGACTGTCTGGTAGCTCGATGAGCGGCCGCGGAATGATGAATCACCGGGGCTTTGGGTCAAACGACTGGCAGCGAGCTTCTCAATTTTCGTCAGACTCTTTTGGGTATCATGGAAAATCATCTATTTCATTTCATGGCGTGAAATGATTTATTTCACAGTATGGACAACATCAAACCATGATGGTTTCAGCGAAATCTTTAGGCTGCGCTCCGCGTGCTGCCTGTCAGTGTGCTTATCGGCGCACGGGAGCTTGACATGGGTGGGATTTCCCACCATATTGTTCCCGTGAAAACCGATTCCATTCAGATTGCCGCCGAATACGACGTGGCGGCAGACGACAAGAAACGGATCAGCCTGCGCAACGCCAAGACGAAGTATTTCCACGTCAAGGCACTCTCCAACGGCTGCTACCTGTTGGAGCCGCGTATGCTGGTTGCTCCAGAGGCCATTCCGGCACGCACCCGCAAAATGCTCGAACAATCCGTGACCAATCTGAAGAAGGGGCGCGCCTCGGCTCCGGTGGATTTGACGCCGTTTCTGAAGGGATAATTCCGCGTGGCCTTTCGCATCCGCATGGGCGTCCCGGAGATGGAGGCCTATTGGAACGATATCTTGACCCGCAAACTTGCCGGTCAACTGGCGGGTGACGAGGAACGATTCTTCAAGAAGCTGGTCAAGACGCTGGGGTTTCTCAGTCAGAACCCGCGTCATCCCGGCCTGGCCTCGCACGAGATAGACGATCTAACCCGGAAGCACGGATTCAAGATTTTCCAGTCGTGCTTGGAGAACAACACCCCTTCCGCTGGACGGTTATTTTGGGCGTATGGCCCGGAGCAGGGCGACATCACCGTATTGGCCATCGAACCGCATCCCGAAGACCAGAAACGGGGTGCGTATCAGCGGATCAGGCTCTCCGCCAAGCCGCCCCGTAACAACTGACAACCGGCAACGGTGGGCGGTCTCCATGTGGCGCTTGGTGTCTGCCTTTGAAAAGAGAAGGCCGTCTTCCGGTGGACGAAGTACACTCGTGCCCACCGCACCGGGCGAACCCGGAGGCGCTGGGACTACCCCAGCACGAGGCGGCACATCAACGATCACGTATCACTCCCAACAAGTCAAGTTGTCGGCTGATAAAACGGTTCAGGCCAGTCTTCCGACTGGCCTAGGCGAAAAGATCGAGGAACCGTCCAAGTCCGCAAGGCGTAGTAAGCCACGAACCGCCAAACCTATCAAGTCCGATATGAGTACGCTTGCCGTCGTTACTTCGAGCAGCTACACTCGCGGACGTTTGGAGGCGTGGAGTGATGACGACCAAAGAACAACTGACGGAGAAAGTCGAACGCGGGATTTCGTTGTTCCGGCAGCACCGGACAGCCATCAACCACTTCGTCGAGTTGGTGAAATGCCGCGCCGAGGACAAGGTGATCATGGCCGGCAAGTTGGCCGGTGCGCACTACGTCGCCATGAAAGAATCGCAGAAAGCTATTAATAGGTGAACTCGGACACGATTTACAACGGAACAAGCAGATCGGCGAGTTCGCTTGACCGTTTCTTTGGCACTCGACCTACACCAAGGTCGCGCCGCGGTCGCGGGCGAATTTCAAAAACTTTCAATCAGGCCGACTGAATTAAAGTATGACGATGATTCCTTTCAATCTACACTGGCGATTGAAAACTTCTTAACAAGCCATGCAGCGAGGTCTGACAGGTCATTTCGTATCAGTCCATTCCGGGAGTGAGCGGTGCCGGGCTTTTGTGCCCAAGCCACTGCCACCGGTGCCGCCGTTGATTTGGGATACGGAATTGCTCGACCTCCATGCGCATGCCACGCTCGCGGCCGGCGACCGACGCGAAGTATGGCCGTCAATACGCCTACCATCGCTACCTGAAAATCCTCAGCGAAGGCACAGAACCACTGCGATGAAAATGCCACCCTCAAACCACCAACAGAAACTCAACACCCTCGCTGGCAAGGCAACAGAAGAGGACAAGGATGAGATTGTGAAGTAGCATGAAAGATGCATTTCCCATAGGCCAGCGAGTCCTGTTACTGGGACATTTTCAAGGGCCGGTTGTGCTTGAAGCTGTCCGTCACCTTGGCGCGGGGTATGAGTGTCGCGTGCGGCTGGCAGATGGGACGCCGGATGAAACGATTCTCTCTGAGGAAGAGGCGCAGAACCTACTCCAAGCAGTGCCGGCCGAGATGGCGCACATTGTACCGGCGAGCGCCGAGCACATGCGATTGCTGATCGAATCGGCGCGGATCCGGCTGGCTTATGCGCACGACCGGCATTTTGCTGTCAGCCTCTCCGGTATTCGGACGCTGCCGCACCAGATTGAGGCGGTGTATGTGCGGATGTTGCCGCAACCGCGCCTCCGGTTTCTGCTCGCCGACGACCCCGGCGCCGGCAAGACGATCATGGCGGGGNTGTTGATCAAGGAGATGAAACTCCGCGAGGCGATTGACCGCGTTTTGATCCTTTGCCCTGCGTCGCTGACGATCCAATGGCAGGACGAATTGCAACGTTGGTTTGGGGAGACGTTTGACATTATCTACGCGGCGGTGGATCAGCAGCAGCTCACGAATCCGTGGCAACGCAGTTCGCAGGTGATCGCCTCGCTCGACTACGCCAAGCAGGAGGCGGTGCGTGAACGAGTCTGGCAGCAGAAGTGGGATTTGCTGATCATTGACGAAGCCCACAAGTGCAGCGCCTACACCAAAAAATCCAGCACACGGGGCGACGAGGCCGAGAAAACCAAACGCTATCAACTGGCCGAGCAACTCACCGCCCAGGCCGACCACGTCGTGTTGTTGACCGCTACGCCGCATCACGGCGACGACGACCGGTTCTCCCACTTCATTCGCCTGCTCGATCCCGATTTGTTCCCGGAACCTCACCGTCTCGCCGAGAAAGCCGGTGAGATTCGCCGCGAAGTGTTGCGACTCGGCCCGGAGTGCCCGTGGGCGTTGCGGCGATTGAAAGAAGATTTGCGTGACATAAACGGCCAACGATTGTTTCCCGACCGGCACGCACACACGATTCAGTTCAAACTCAACGGCGACGAATACGATCTCTACAAGACCGTCACGGCCTACATCAATGAGTTCCTGCCGCAAGCCAGCGGGCGGCGCAAGGCGAGCGTGGCTCTCGCCCGCACCGTTCTGCAACGCCGGCTGGCCAGCTCCACCACGGCCATCTACGAGTCGCTGAAACGCCGACTGGAAAAACAGGGCAAACTGCTGGAAGAACTGGAATCACTGCCCTCGTCGCAGCGCGCCAAACGGTTGGCTCAACTGCAAGGGCGGCTGGTGGACGATGCCGAACAGGATGAGGATGATCTCGACGAGGCCGAGCGTGACGCGCTTGCTGACGAATACACCACCGCGGCCGAGCTTGACCAGTTGCGAACGGAAATTGCGGCACTGAGGGAATTGGTCAGCCAGGCCCGCCGGGTGCGCGACCAGGCCGACCAAGGGGGCGACTCGAAATTGACGGCGTTGCGCGAATGTCTGACGCGGGCCGAGTTCAGCGAGTTGCAGGACGCCCGTGGCCGGTTGCTCATCTTCACCGAACACCGCGACACGCTGAACCATCTCCGGCATCACTTGGAAAAGTGGGGATTTACCGTCTGCGAAATTCACGGCGGGATGAATCCACACGAGCGGAAGAAGGCGCAGGAACAATTCCGCACCGCCTGCCAGATTTGCGTGGCCACCGAGGCCGCCGGCGAAGGCATCAACCTCCAGTTCTGCCGTCTGATGATCAACTACGACCTGCCGTGGAATCCCACCCGGCTGGAGCAACGGCTGGGCCGCATCCACCGCATCGGCCAGAAACGGGATGTCCACGCCTTCAATTTTGTCGCGTCGGAATCCGAGGACGGCCAACCGGTCATCGAGGGGCGCATCTTGGAACGGTTGCTGGACAAACTGGACCAGATGCGCGCCGTGCTGGCGGACCGGGTGTTCGATGTCGTCGGCGAAGTGCTGTCGCTCAATGACGTGAACCTGCCGGAAATGCTGCGCGAAGCGGCCAACGACCCGCGACGGCTGGACGAATACCTCGACAAGATTTCCCGCGTTGATCCGCAGTTGTTGCTGCAATACGAGGAGGCCACCGGCGTTGCGCTTGCCCGCGCCAACGTGGATTTCTCCGCGTTCCAGACCGCCAACGCCGAAGCCGAAGAACGCCGGCTGATGCCACGCTATGTCGAGGATCAGTTCCTCAAAGCCGCCGCCGAAGTGGGTCTCAAGGTCGAGCCGCGCGCCGACGGGTTGTGGCGGGTCGAACATGTTCTCGCCGACCTGCGCTCTGACCGGCTGGCTTGTGTCGGTCGCGTTGGCAAACCCGAACCGGCCTACCTCAAGCTCACCTTTCGCAAAACCGATCTGGAAAAACTCGAACACGCCAACGCCGAGTTGATCGGGCCTGGCCACCCTCTCTACGCTGCCGTTGATGAGCGATTGAACGAAAAACTCGCCCCGCTGCTCGGTGGCGTGGGCGTGTTCCTCGATCGCCACGCGCTCGAACCCTACCGTCTGCATTTCTTCGAGATTTGTATCCGCGGGCAGAACACCAAGGGCGACACCATCAACCTGTTTGCGGAAGTCGTGGCTGTGCGCGAGGAACTCACCACCAACGCCACGCCAGCATTTGAGGTGGTGTCTGCCGATTGCCTGTTGGACCTGCCTGCCCATCCGAACCCTCCGGCGACGCTTCCGGCATTCGACATCAAGGCTGTCGAGGATTTCCTCAAAGG
>JGI24721J44947_10010840_pt1 | contig 11484 bp, 9 predicted proteins | sample YelNatPaOPGAMG01_FD_44947 | JGI IMG/M metagenome (IMG submission 44947)
TTTTTATCCTTGCCCTGAACTTCGATAAAATCGCCGCCGATGTTTACCTCTCGCCATTCTTCCTTTTTTACCTTAAAACGAGCGTTTCTGGGCTTGGAAGAAGAAACAATCTCTTTTACCTGCTTAATATAGATAACCGCCCGCTTCTCACTGATTTTTTGCAGAGGAATCCGAAGTCGGGCTGCTACCTTATTAAGCGCTTCGCCGCGGCTTGAAGCCACGGTCCAAATCCGCCGAACCCTTTCGCCTTTTGGGTTCGGAAATAAAGGAATTTGCTGGGGCTGTAATTTCTCCTTATCCAGCCCCACAATAAAAAAATACCTCGCCTTACTCACTTTAATCCCTCCTTTTTAAGGTACTGATTTATTCTAATAATCCTAATCTTTTAGCATTTTGTCAATAGTGAAAAATTTAATTTTGCTATTGACATTTTGCCTTATTAAGAGTAAGCTAGTTTTAAGCGGTGATTGAATCTTTCTTTTAAACCTTAGCTGCGAGTGGCTTGGGTTTTGCCTGAAGAAAATTCTTTTGCCGTTGGTCGAGTTTGTTTAACAATTTAATATTTCAATGCGAATTTTTGTAGGTAATTTACCTTTCTCGATGACGGATGAAGAATTAGAGCAGGCCTTTCAGGCATATGGACAAGTAACTAAAGCGGAAGTGGTGACTAATAAATTTACCCATCGCTCTCGCGGCTTCGGTTTTGTCGAAATGCCCAATCAGGAAGAAGCCCTTCAAGCGATTAAAAGCTTGAACCAAACTTCTGTTGGCGGCCGCAATATCTCAGTCAGCGAAGCTCGTCCTTTAAGGGAGAGGAGATAAAATTAAATCAAAAAACCCCTTCAGGGGTTTTTTGATTGGCTAAAATATTTTAAAGCTTTTAAAGGCCTAATTCATCGCTAATGGACTGCATGGCTTTTAAGACAATTTCTACAAATTTTTCCAAACTGAGGCCCAAGTTTTTTTCAGCCAAAGAAATTATATCCCTATCCGCGCCCTGGGCAAATCTTTTTTCTTTAAAGCGGTTTAAAACATTTTGAACTGTTAAATCTGCTATTTTTTTGGAAGGCAAAACCAAGGTGGCGGCTACAATCAGGCCAGTTAAAGGGTCAACAGAAAGCAGGGCTTTGGCCATTAATGTTTGCGGCTCTATTTGGTGATGATGATTATGGCATTTAACTGCCTGGACAATGGCCGGGCTTAAACCCAGCTCTTCAAGCATCTTAGCGCCCACTAAACTGTGTTTTTCCGGCTCATTTTTTGTTAATTCATAATCTACATCATGAAGCAAACCACTAATTGCCCATTCTTCTTTTTCATTTTCCGGCAATCCAAAATAGAAAGCCAAAGCTTCCATCGCCGCCTCCACTGCTAAGGAATGTTTAATTAAGTTAGCCTCATTAACATGCTCTTTTAACAATAAAAGCGCCTCCTTTCTATCCATTGGTTTAATTAAAATTTAATTTAATAAGAAGGAGTTAAATTTCCTCCTCAGTTTCTTCTTCCTCTTCCAACCTCTCAAAAGCGTCTTTGGTTACTCCGCATTCGGGACAGACCCAATCGCTCGGCAGGCTTTCAAACTTTTTACCCTCTTTCATCTCGTCATAGACATAGCCGCAAATAGTACAAAGCCATTTCATAGTTTAAATAATGTTAATTTTTGACCTTTTTACTATTATACCAAAAAAATAATTGATAATAAATCTTCAAAACAAAAAGCAAAATAATAAAATTTTTAATCAACCGTTAGAATTTATAGCCCTTCCTCCAAGGCATAATTATTTCCTCCATCTCTTCTTTCTGTTTTTTAAGTGCTTGGAGGGTAGAAATTTCTTCTGCTGTTAAGGGGCGCTTAAAAGAAAGATTTTCCAATTTTTTAATTTGCGCCTCTAACTCCTCAATCAATTCTTTTATTTTGGCTTTGGACAACTCCTCTTTCTTTTTCCTTGGTCTCTGAAAAAGACGTCTCATTAGATATAGCCGAGACCACAAATAATTAATTAAGAAAACTAAAAGGAAAATGAGCGCTACTAAAATCACCAATAAAGCCAAACTGTTAATCACTATTGAGCCTAATTGGACTAAGGGATGGGTTTTAACCGTCAAAGGCAATTTTTCAGAAGCCAAACTCATTGCTCCCCGACTATCCTTTACTTGTTGCCAAAGGGTATAAAGACCGGCCTTTAGCTTTCCTTTTTCAATCTGGAGGCTGTATTCGCCTGTGGCATCAGGTTTTAACTCATAAACCAAAGGCGGACTACTTTCTTCTTTTAGATATAAATAGACGGTATAATTCGGGTCAGTTTTGCCTTTTAAAACCAAATCCTGACCTTCATAAATTATTGAAGGATAAAAAACTAAAGAGGGGCTATTAAGCGGCTTAATTTCAAATTCTAAACTCTTGGTTAAAAACTCTCCGGTAGCCATTAAGGCCCGGGCTAAAAGATGGTGCTGGCCAGGCGGCAAAATGTTAGTTTTATAAACATGACTACCATCGTCAATCCAGGTTTTAAAATCTCCATCATCTATCTGAATTTCAAATTGATTAAGATATTTGTTTCCATCAAAAGCCCTCAAACGAAAAGTGGCCTGAGGTTCGGTTAAATCTTCGCGTGCTATTTCTTTTAAATCCAAAAAACCAGCGGTCTGAACTGTTTCTATTTTGCTGGCAGGGGCCGCACTAATTGTTTCTTTTGCTTCATTAATAAATACTTTAACTCCTTTGGTGGATTTTAAAACTTCGGTCCCTAAACCATCATTGGCCAAAACGCTTGAAGAACCAAAATCAATAGAGGCCTCTCCTTTTTGTTTGGCCTTAAAATTAAGGGTTAATAATTTTCCCATTTGGCCCTGAAAACCCGGATTTAAAATCACGCCCTCCATGCTGACCGAGCCGCTTTCATTGGAAAAAACCGGTTCGGAAACCCAAAAATTAATTAAAGAACCGGTTTTAGAAAGCGATAAAATTTCCAGTTTGTCATTGTCAAAATTGATATTGGCTTTAATGGCATTTACAGCCTGGTCCGGGCTATTAAGATAAAGGATTAAAGGGAAAATTTCTCCCTGGCTATAGCTTTGTTTTAAAACGCCCAGAGTCAAATCAGCGCCAAAAGCAGACCTAAAACCTAGAAAAAGCAGCCAGGCGGCTAAAAGGGATTTTAAAAGAATTTTTTTCTTTTTCTTAAGCATCGTTTTTAGGTCGCCGTCTTATTAAAATAAGAAAAATAAGGAAAAAGAAGGAGACCTAAAATTATTATAAAACAAAGGGGGTAAAAGGAAAAATAATTTTTAATAGGTTTTATCTGGGGATTCACCTCCGCATACCGTTCGTTTCCGGCTTTATCTACGGCCTTTAAATATAAGTGATATTTTAAAATTTCAGGCGTTAATAAATAAGGACTCGTTACCTTCTCTCCTACTAAATTTTTAAATTCAGAGATAGGGCTGGGCGATTTGATTAATTCATAATGGTCGAGGCCCGATTCTTTATCCTCGGTTTGAAAAATAAGATAATTTTGGCCACCAGCAGAAGTAATCTGGGGACTAAAATCTGCGGGTGGCGTTTTGTCATTTTTTAAAATGGAAAGCCAGTCATCGCTTTTGATAGGTTCTTTAAAATTCAAAGAAATGGTAGCATTTTCAAATTGAAGCTGGGCTAAACTGCCTTGGCTGTCATTTAAATAGGCCTTGGAATTAGGGTCAAAATCAATATGAAGATTTAATGAGTTGCTGGGCAAAATGACATTGCCCGGCGTCTGAAAAACAATTTTTATTAAAATATCGGCTAAGGAAGGATTGCCGGGAATAGGTCCAAAATAACCACCGGGAATAATGCCGGCAAAATTAATTTCGCCTTTGGTCTGATTAATTTCCGGCTCGCTGATAAAAGTTAAAATAGAGTCGCCCAAACTAAAATCTACCGGAGTTAAAAATTCGTTAGGATAGTGAATTTTTACCTCAACCGCATTAATAACTTCTGGTTCTTCAACCTTCAAGCGGGCTTCCAAAATAAATCTTTGACCTAAACCGTAAGAGGCCTGGGCTGGCCTGAAATATAAAGTAGCGGCTTCGGTTTTAAAACCCAGAAACCAGATGCTAATAAAAAATAATAATTTTATAATTTTCTTCATCATTGTTAGCCTGTCCAATAATAAGCCAAAATACTAAAATCAACTAAATCGATTTTACCATCTGGTTTTAATTTGGCATCAACATTATTTTTAGCCCAATCGGAGAGCGGTTTTTTCCACCAATAAGCCAAAATAGAAAAATCAACGAGATTCACTCGAGAGTCATTATTTAAATCTCCCCGAATCGGACCTTTCGCTTGCTGATAAACATTTCTTGTGCCCACCTTAAAACTTACGGCTTCACTAAATTCGGTGTAATTATCTTCTTTCTGGGCGCGGGCCTTGGTTTTATGCTCCCCGTATTCGGTTTCTAAAGTATCCAATTTATAAACCCAAATGCCGCTTTTATCTGATTGGGCTTTCTTTATAATTTCGCGCTCAGAATTAACCACAACCATAACTTCTGCTTCAGGCAGGGTTTGGCCTAAAATATTTAAAGTTTCTCCTCTTTTTACCTCTAATTTATCCACTGTAATCGTTGGCGGCAAAAAAATGCCATTAATAGCCGTTGTCACGCCGCTCGCGACAGTGACCACAAAATTTAAAGTGCGGGAACGAATACCGTTTTTGTCTTCGCTATAAATACCAAAATTATAATTGCCGGCGGTTAAATTCGATAAAGTAATGCTAAAACGCGCGTCTGGCCCGGCTGAGACGCGGGCTGCTATTTCATTATCTTTTAGTAAAGTAATTAAAGAATAAGGGTAGGCGTAGCCATTAAAAACAACCTGATTAGAAACAGGTATAAATCCTCCACCCCCTCCGCCGCCCGGAGGCGGGGGCGGAGGGGGCGCATACGTCTTTACCTGAACCGAAGTGCTAACATCTTTTGACCAAAGAGGAGAAACAAAAAGCAAATTTACCAATGCCAATACAATAAAAAATTTTAAAAAAAATCTCATCATTAAAACAAAAAGGAATCGCGCCCGCTTTCTAGGCCTTACGCCTTTTCAAAATCCAGAAAATAACGCCTGAAACGATTAAAACCAGAATGGGCAGATAAAGTTCGGGCGTGGCTAAAAACCGCTTTAAAAAGGTAATCTTTCTGGTCTCGCCTAACCTTAAAATACTTAAGTGGATTTTGCCTTCATTGGCAATTTCTTCGTTCTTGTAAATCCGGTAATGAGCCCAATAACTGCCGGCTGGCAAGTTCGTTTTAAAATAAGCATTAATCCATTTAACTTTAAAGGGTTCTACAGTTTCAATCTTTCGGGTCTCTAAACTCTGAAGCAGCATTTTTTCCTGCGTATCGTAAATATCCATCGTGACTTTGGTAGGCGCGCCTTTGATATTGCCTTTATTTTCAATCTGGATCAAAAAAGCAAAACGGCTCGGAATTAAACGGCCAAAAAGATTCCTAAATCCTTCCTCAAAATCAGTAGATTTTACGGCCAGAACCAAAAAGTCAAAATAACCGCCTTTGGTTACTTTAATATCAACATCAATTNGGCCGCCTAAAGCAATGGCCACGGTGCCGCCGGCTGGCGGTTTTAAGGATTTGGTCTCAATCGTAATACTGCCTTTATACTCGCCATAGCGAGCGTCTTTAGGCACATCAACGCTTATAATTAGAGGCACTTGTTGCTGGCCAGCAGGTAAAATAAATTCTTTGCCCTTATCAATTTTAAACCAACTTTCGATTTCGCCTAAATTAAATTTAACTGTTGCCTGCCAATCTTCAAAAGGGTCTCCACGGGAAAGAATAATTTGCTTTTCATAATGAGAGCCGGGTGTTAAATGGTCGTTTTTAACATAAGGCGAACTAATGCCGAAACCAGCCCAAGCAGTTTTTAACCCNGGCGTGACTAAGAGAGCCAAACTTAAAAGGGAAAAAAGAATTAATTTAGAGCTTTGAGTTTTAAATTCATTCACCGCTTAATTATGAAAGAAATTTATGCTAACCCGCCATTAATTAGCCATTACCACTCATTAGGCTCGCCAATGACGCCCGTGATGGTGTTAGTGCCCGAGTAAGAGCCGGCTGGTTGTGGATCAGGCACTCGCAAAATCCAATAAATATTTTTTGTTTCTGGCGTGGCTGTAATCGTGGTCTTTTTACAATTCAATTCTACTTCGGTTGCTGTAGCGGAAAGAGCGGTACCTGAGCCCCAACCTTGACCGCTTTGTAAATTATAATGCTGCTGGCTGACAGCGATGGTATCGCTGCCAGAAGTCATATCTGTGCCAGAAACTTGGCTATCTAAGCCTACATTACCCGTAGCTTTTAAGCCCAGACTCTGCTCACTAGAATCAGTGCCTGGGTCTAGGCTACCATAGGCAATGGTGGAAGTAGTCAGATCATAAGCCACAAAAGTGTCTAATTCATTGGAATAAGTAGTAGAATCAACTAAACCAGAATTAGCGCCATCATCATCAGTAGCTTTTACCGCTGCTACCCATTGATAAGAGGCCTTGGGAGTACCTGCTACTGTTGGGTCAGCATGATATTGCAGTCCAAAAGTGCAAGTCCAAGTAGCGTCAGAATCAGAAGTTCCATTGCAACTTCCTGCATCTTGGCTACAACTTACTTGGACAGGATAACAATCATTGTTATTGGCTTCGCCTGCCTCGTCGCATTGGCTTTGACTTAAATCAGAAGTTCTTAAATGAACAACCGCTGAGGCAATTTCATTTCCGCCTCCGCTCTTTTGGCAACTATTGTTATCAACGACTGTAAATTTCACTTTAAAACCAGTAGTTTGACCTTGCTCTACGGTTAAGGTCAAATAACCACTTTCATCTGTATCTAAAACCTGAATACTGGAAGCAGAAATCGAAGGAGCCACATTGTTGACAGTTAAAACAGAATTACTGCCTTGGCTGCCGCCTGAAGCCTGTAAACCACGGCTATCAACAATATAGCCATAGGCCGCGTAATCATCGTCTGGAAAAACGTTAGGAATATTATATTGGCAAGTCGGATTACTGGCTGAAGCGCTACTATGACACCATTCGCCACCAGCACCGCAAGTTGAACCATTAAAATCATTGGACTTACAAACATATAAAATTACATTATCACCATCTTGATCGCTGGCAGTAGTGCTAAAGGTTACAGTGCTGCCTGGATCTTTAGGAGAGTCATCGGAAAAACTGGTAAAAGTCGGCTGGTGATTAACATAAAAAGGAGAACCGGAATCGCCGCTACCTTGGCTATAAGAAGAACATTGGCCGCTGGTATTTTTATCGCAAACATAAGCATACCAATCATTGGAAGAGGCATCAGTTTGTTGCACCTGGTAACTACAAGAGGCCTGGGAGCCAGAATTGGTAGCAGAAGAAATACACCACTGGCCGCTTGTACAAGTAGGCGGGCCATTACTACCAGCAGTGATGCCTTGGCCTTTACAAATAGCCAAATAATATTGGTCTCCGTTTTTATCGGTGGCTGTGGCCTGAAAAGTAACATTGTTGCCCACCAAAGTAGGGCTCGACGCTGTGGAAGCCGGGTTTTCAGCTGGTCCAGCTGTAAAAGTAGGGGCTTTATTAGCTACAGCAGCAGTCGTGGAAGCGTTATCTGCTTTTACTTTTAAAGCATAAAAAACGAGATTTAAAATTACGACCAGAAAAAGAATGAAAAATAAAGAGAGAATTTTGTTTTGTTTAAACATCTTTGGCGTTTAATTATTTAATTATTAGACCCTCACTTAAATTATATTTTTAAAGAAAATCAAAGTCAATGGTCAATTATTCACACCAGTCGCCGGGATTAGACCATTCATTTTTGACTGCGCTAAAAGTATTGGTACCGCTATAAGAGCCCGCTGCCTGAGGGTCAGGAATGGCAATACCCCAATAGATATTTTTAGTGGCTTTATTTGAAGCAGAAAAGGTTTTGCAGACATTAAGATCAGCTTGAGCGCCCGGACTAGCCAAGAGGGCTGTGCCATTGGTATAAGGAGTAGAACTTACGAGGGCATAATGTTGCTGGCTCACTGGTATGCTGTTAGAACCGCTGGTCATATCAGTGCCATATAAAACCACATCCAAGGAAACATTGCCCGTGGCTACCACTGTTGTCACTTTATCCAAAGGGTCGTTTTTCGCTCCGGGTTCTAAATTGCCATAATCAATGGTATCAGTGACATCTAAAGCCAAAAGTGAAGAAACCTCCGGCGCTCCGTCTAAATTATAGCCACTGCCATGAAGGTCTGAAGTATCTACTGCTTCCACATAGGCCTTCCAATATTGGCTGGCATAAGGTGTGCCCTCATCTGTCGGGTCAGCAAAAAATTGCAAATTAAAAGTGCAGGTATAAGTCGCATCCTTATCCGAAGAACCAGAGCAAGAGCCGGAATCTTGGACACAAGTGGCAGAATAGCAATTATTTTCATTTAAAGTACAATCCTTTCCCCCGCTCACACCGGAACGATAAATTTTGGCAGAAACCGAAGAAATCGTGGTACAGCCATTATTATCATATACCGTCGCTGTCACATTCACCGATTTTGTTGAATTTTCAATTAAAGAAATATTGGTTTGGTTGTTTAAAGAAACTCCTGAAACTACTGGATTATGATTAGCGGTGGTAATCTCGGGATAATAACTGTAACTATCCAAAAGTGTGCCATCCGCTTTAACAACCCTTAAACAATAGGTGGTATTGGAAGGGGCATTATTATCTTTTAAGGCAAAATCCCATTTGCCATTATAACCAGCATTAATGGCTGATTGGTTATTGGTGAAATTATTAGCCTCTTCATAACTTTGGTTTACTGAGGAATAACTATTATAGGGGTCATTGGTATTAGCGGTTAAAAGAGCGCCATCGGCTGGCGTTGGATTGTCATTATAGGCAATATAAGTGGAACCATTTACATCCGTCCAAGTAGAAGGGTCTCCTCCTGAAGGCGAACTGCAAGTACCACTACCTTTACCGACATATTGAAGCTTAAAATCTTGGCCATTCAAAGGAAGGTTTTTGTCGCCGATATAGATTAAAAGCCTTAAACGAAAAGGCAAAAGGGCAGCGCTTAAAGTAGCCGGCGTATTTTGGTTAGCCAAAGGAGAACCCACATCAAGGCTATCCAAATTTTGGAAAAAACGATAATCAGCAAGAGTAAAAGTGGGAATCCCGCTGATAGCCCAATATAAAATTTGACGGGCAGTTGATTGAGCGGTGGTCCAATTAATGGTAAAACCGCTCGTATCAAAAGAAGTAAAACTAGCAGCCAGACCAACGGTGCCGTTTCCAGTATAAGCGCCAAAAAACTGAGCGGTCTGAGTAGTAACATCAGGGTCCGGATTATTATCAGAATCAGCATCAGCCCGGGCAATATAGCCATGCGTTGTACCATCAGTACTTCCAAAACCGAAATAATAATTAGCCTGAGCCGCGGTGTTAGCAGCTAAACCAAAGGTGGTTAAAATTAAACCATCGGGGTTAAAACCAACATCAGAAATCGATTGAGAGCCAGTGCTGGTTCGGCTATTAAAATAACCTACTTTATAGCGGCCGCCTTTTAAGGCTAAATAATGAACTTTTACATCTGAACTGGGCAAATCGTTTTTTGTTAGCGTAAAACCGCTAGTATCAAATGATTTTAAGCTGGCTAAGGCATCAATAGTATTGCAAGCGGTACCTGCGGGCCCGGCTAACACCACACTATTATCCGTTCTTTGGACTGAACAAGTATCGGAAGTGCCTTGGGCATCACGGCTATAAAGGCCCAAACCGGCCTGATTACTGGCGCTCGAAGCAAAACCAACACTAAANAAAGCATNGGTATCGATTGTTTCTGAAGCTGAATTAGAATCAATACTTAAAAAAAGCAAAAAATCTGGCTGAAAACCCACGCTCACCGNTTGGTCGCCGCTAGTCGTATTTAAAGTAAAGGTACTTGCCAAAGCCGTCAAACCGCTGCCGCCTAAAGCTATATAATGAATAATATAAGCGGCAGCCGCTGCTGTTTGCCAGTTTAAAGTAAAACCATTACTGTCCAATGATACCAAACTAGCAGCCCCGCCAATGGTTGAAACACCTGAAAGAATGATAATGGCTTTTGACTCTGAACTCACGCGAGCGGTATCAGAAGTGCCAGCCGCCACTGAATAAGTAGCCACAGCATAAGAATTGCTTGAGCCGGTAGTAAAACCCATCCCATGACCGCTGGAAGCGCTAGAGTTACCGGTAGCAGTTTGGGTGGTATAGTAAAAAATTAGGGCCTTGGGCTGAAAACCCACGCCAGTAATCTGTTGGTTGCCCGTTGAGGTTTGGGCAGTAAAATTGCCTTTTTTATATAAAATCTGGGCGGCTTCGGCAGTTTTTATTTTGAAACCATCAAAACCAATTTTTTGATAGAACCAAAAGGGATATTCAAAAACCCAACTTAAAACGAAGGCAAGGGTTAATAGTTTCTTAAGCCAATCTTTCATTTTCAAGCTTTAGAAAATAGGTAAGCAAAAGATATTTAAAATTATTTAACCAAAAGATTAAATTGGCAAATCGCCGATGGTTTTCCATCAATCCCAAAGAATAAGCCAAAACTATAAGAGGCCTTTAAGGCATTTTTTCTCGGCGTGATTTCTAGGTCTAAAACAGAAGAATCATCCGGTCTTTGAGAGATTTTGGCTTCAAAACCGGCGGGAATTTCGGTGGAATTAAGACGCCAATTTTGATTAGCTAAACCCGCGCTTAAAATCACCTCGTATCTGGCGGGCTGGTTTATAGAAACTTCCTGACTGAAAGGTTTAACTTCGCAATTTAAATTTTCATCTGAATTTTTGGGGCTTGTTGAAGTCTGATTAACCGTCAAATCTAAAACAAAAGGGTTCAAACTGCCCAAAGGGTCGGTCTCCAAAGTAAGATTTTGCTCTGGAGGCGGCTCTTCGTTAACAATCGTTTCTTCACTTTCTTCTGTTGACTGGTAAAAAACTTCCAGCCATAAAGCGCCAAGATAAAGGTCATAAGGCGCTTCAGTATCTAACCGTTCTACCTTTATTTGCAGATTACTAATATCCGACCAATCGCTTAAATTAAATTCTCTTTCCCACGAATGCCAGTTTAGATTGGTAACCTGTCCCAGTGATTCGTAATTAACGCCATCTAAAGAATAAAATATTTCTAATAAAGCCACTTCGCTTTCTTTAGTAGCTTCGCTTCCTGGGGTGGTTGTTTCAGTGGCAGAAGCGGAAGAATCAATGCTTGTTCCCCCAGTTGTGAAATTATTTTCAGTAGTAGTTGGAGTTGAAGTTTCGTTGGCAGTTAGAGTCGAAGTTTCACTGGTAGTTGGAGTTGAATTTTCAGTAGTAGTGGAAGTTGAGGTTTCAGTGGTAGAAGTTGAAGTTGAATTTTCGTTGGCAGTTAGAGTCGAAGTTTCACTGGTAGTGGGAGTTGAATTTTCAATGGTAGGGG
>JGI24721J44947_10010847_pt1 | contig 11480 bp, 8 predicted proteins | sample YelNatPaOPGAMG01_FD_44947 | JGI IMG/M metagenome (IMG submission 44947)
TCAGGCTGGGAGGTCACCCTCAAGAATGTCTTCTCCCCTGAGAGGACACGCTTTTTTGCCCGCGTTTTGGCGATAAATGGCACGCATGTTGCAAACCACGTTGCTGAAGGCTGGTCTCTTCCGAGGGAATGGCCATGCGCATGACCCTGAGATTGAGGATTTACCTCAATTTTGTGCTCCTCGTAGTGGTCCTCTCGGTCCTCGGCTCGGTGCTTGGTGCCTATCTCTTCAACCGAACCATTCTAGAAGAGGCCCAAAGGACTGTGAAACTCAACCTCAGGACAGCATGGGGGGTGATAGACGGAAAGCTCGAGCAAATGAAACTCGTTGTCACTGTCTTGGGTACGGGAAAGAGGGTCATAGGGGCTTTTTCCGGGGAAGAGTCCGAGGCTTCCAGAACCCTTCTGGAAGCTGCGAGAAGACAGTGTGGATTGGACTTCCTGGGCCTCACTGACCGCAATGGACGTGTGATCTTGAGGACCTTGGAGCCATACCACACGGGTGACGATCTCTCCCTGGATCCCTTCGTGAGCTCTGCCCTCAAGGGTTCGAGCAAAAGCGGTCTTGCCATCTTGACCGCGCAGAGGCTCAGGGCAGAAGGCGGGGAACTCGAAGAGAGGGCGTTTGTGGCCTTCGAGGCAACTCCAATGGCCAAGCCCAGGGCCAAGAGCTTCGAGACTTCCGGGATGGCCTTGGTCGCCGCGGCACCTGTGAGAGATGAGAGGGGAAGCGTAATCGGTGCGATCTATGGGGGAGTGCTGGTGAACCGGAATCATTCCCTTGTGGATCAAATGAGGTCGGCGGTCTTCGAGGAAAGACTTTACGGCGGCAAGCCCCTCGGTACAGTTACGATTTTTCAGTGGGACGTGCGCGTGGCGACCAATGTGATCCTTCCAAATGGTAATAGGGCCATAGGCACGAGGGTCAGTGCCGACGTCTACGACAGGGTGTTGGAGAACGATGCGAGCTGGTACGATAGGGCCTTTGTTGTGGATGACTGGTACATAAGCGCCTACGACCCAATCCATGACGTGGAAGGCAAGACCATAGGCATTCTCTACGTAGGAGTTCTGGCCCGCAAATATGATGACCTCAGAAAAGCCCTGTGGAAACTGTACATAGCCCTCAGCGTTGCCGCAACTCTTCTAGTTCTGGCAGCCGGGGCCTTGTTCGCGAGGAGACTCTCCAACTCCGTGACAAGGCTCGCTCACGCGGCTTCGAGGATAGCCCAAGGGGATTACTCTGTCTCTGTCCCAGAGCCTTCCTCTCAGGATGAGGTCAGGGATCTCACGATATCTTTCAACTCCATGGCCGCAAGCCTAAAGGATAGAGAGGAGAAACTCAGGCAAGCCAATTGCGCTTTGGAAGCCGCGAACCGCAACTTGCAAAGGCTGAATGCCAATTATTTGGACATGCTCGGGTTCATATCCCACGAGCTCAAGAATACCCTGGGGGTCATCTACACCTCTGCTATGGCTCTGGAGAAAGGGCTTGCAGGCCCCGTGAGCCCGGCTCAGATGACATTGGTGGAAGGAATAGCGAGGAGCATCCAATCTGCTGTTTCCATGACGCGAAACTACCTGGATTTGGCCAAGGTGGAAAAGGGAGAGCTCTCTCCGAAGTTCGCACCCCTCGAGATAGTAGAGGACGTGATCGTGCCAGTCATTAGGGACCTCTCCCCTGCGCTTTCGGAGAAGGCCATGGTCATGGAGCAACAACTCGCAGGGCCCATAAACGTAGTTGGAGATGCAGATCTACTGAGAATAGTGGTGAGCAATCTTTTGGGAAACGCAATCCGCTACGGCCGCAACGGGGGAAAGATCAGAGTTCGCGCCGAGCAAAGCGACGATATCCTGGAAATCGAGGTCTGGAACGAGGGAGAGGGGCTCAGTCCCGAAAAGTTGGAGAAGGCCTTCGAGAAATTCGTCCGCTTCCATGACGAGAAATCATCCGAGAGGAGGGGCACAGGTTTGGGACTTTTCATCTCTCGGGAGATAGTGAGGGGCCACGGAGGCGAGATCGTAGCGAAATCGGAATCGGGAAAGTGGATAAGCTTCACCGTGAAGCTCCCTGTCAGGAGAAAGCCCTAGACCTCGGTCTTGAGGCCCTTTTCCGTTGACCTTCCGAGTCTCCACAAAGGATAATCCACAGAGAGCCGCGTGGGCGGCAAAGGTGCTTCTTCCGGAAGAGGGTACCGGAATTTCAGGACCTCGGGAGCGCTCATGATCTACTACGGTTGGTGGATTGTTTTTGCCGGCTTCTTCATAGCCCTCTACATAAGCGGGACCCTCTTTTTCGGTTTTACCGCCTTCTTCGAACCAATAGTTTCGGAATTCGGGTGGAGTTACACCGAGGTCTCCCTGGTTGTCGCCTTGAGAGGGCTCGAAATGGGAATCTTCGCTCCCCTGGCGGGCTACCTCGTGGACAGATACGGATCCAGAAAGTTGGTCACTGCTGGAGCGGCCATAGTGGGCGCGGGATTCGTTCTTTTGAGCCTCACGAGATCCCTGGCCATGTTTTACGGAGCTTTTCTCCTTCTCGCTTTCGGGGCCGGAGGCTGCACCAGCGTTGTCCTCATGACCTCGGTTGCAAAATGGTTCAAAAGGAGGATTGGAAAGGCCATGGGAATAATGGCCTGCGGGTATGGAGCGGGTGGTCTTTTGATCCCCCTTGTGGTCTGGTCCATAGATTCCATGGGATGGAGGACCACCCTGATGCTCCTGGGCTTTCTCATGTGGGTCATGGGGATCCCACTGGGGCTTGTGCTCAAGGAAAATCCTAATCCAGAGGCGGATGAGTTCCAAACCGAGCCTCGTGAATCTCCAAGTTCTGGCCCGTGGCCTCAGGAGAAAGGCGAGCCCAGCTTCAGATCTTCCCTGGGGGACAGATCCTTCTGGGCAATAAATATCGCGGAGTTCTTCAGGATGTTGGTGCTCACGGCAGTAGTGACCCACCTGATGCCTTATCTCAGCTCCGTGGGCATGGCCAGGAAGGAGGCTGGAATGGTAGCAGCAGCCCTACCCCTCGTAAGCATAGCTGGGAGGTTTGGCTTTGGATGGCTTGCGGACATCTACCCGAAGCACAAGGTCATGATGGGAGCCTATGGATTCATGGTCTGTGGTCTTTTGGCCCTGACAGAGGTGGAAGAGGGGTGGCCTCTATTGGTTTTTCTCGCCTTTTTCCCGCCAGGCTTCGGCGGGACCATGATCCTGAGGGGGGCCATGCTGAGGGAGCACTTCGGGGTGGGATCATTTGGAAAGCTTTTGGGGATAACCATGGGAATGGCTTCCATGGGGGGGATGATAGGACCCCCTGTTGCGGGATGGGTTTACGACAATTGGGGGGTCTACAAACCCCTGTGGTTTGTCTTCTGTGGTCTCATGGGAATGGCTATCCTCATAATCTCCACTGCCAGGTCACCTAGGTAATCTGGGCTCCTGCGGGGATGATCAGTCTCGGGCAAAATTTGGGGTTGGGGATTTCGGTCGAGTCCTACCGCACCCCTGATGGCAAGGTCCGCCAGAAGATCAGCAACTCGGAGTCCGCCCTTCCCAAACGTTTGCCTTGCAACGGTTGATAGCCTCTCTTTGAGATCATGGGGTGCACGCCAAGGCAAGGTCTTCCTCGGCTGAAGCACCCTGTGCCTCTCCATGGCAAAACTCTCGTACATAGAGGCATTTCTTCGCGGTTCGACAGAATCTGCCCTTCTGGGAGCCATCAATGAGCTTCCAGAGTTTTGGCTAACTCCAGGGGAGAACCTGGGAATTCCAGCGCCTCACAGAAGGCGGAGGAGAAATCAGATTCCTCGGCAAGCTCTACCACTTGGACCTTCTGGGCTATGGATTTGGCCTCATCTCTTTTTCTCGAATCCAAAAGGGCCATCACCGCCCCAAGTCCCGCAGCATTCTCAACAGTTCGGACCTCGCCGCGTGTGGCCTCGGGGGGAATCATTCCTATATCCACAGCCGACCTCCAATTGAATCTCGCTCCGAAGGCTCCAGTCAAAACTAGTCTTCGAACCTCGCTCAGGCCCGCTCTCTTCATGAGAAACTTCACTCCCACGTACATTGCGGCCTTGGCAAGCTGGACTTGTCTTACGTCCTTGAGGCTTATGTAAATGTTTCTTTTGGCCCCCCTCTCCCCTTTCTTCACCAGTTGGAAGGCNGTGCCAACCCCTCTATCGTCATGGACGACACCTTCTTTCCCCTCCACAAATCTCCCACTGGGGAGCAGAATCCCCAGACTCAGAAGGGCTGCCAAGGTGTCTATTACNCCCGATCCGCAAATCCCTCTGGGGCTTTCACCCTCAGGGCCCAATACCTGGAACTCGAGCTTCCCCCTCTCTTGCCAGACCTTCCAGATGGCCCCCCTGGTCGCCCTCATTCCGCAGCTCAGGTGAGCTCCCTCCAGGGCAGGTCCCGTGGCACAGCTCGTTGCCCACAAAAAATCCCTGTTTCCCAGGACCAATTCCCCGTTTGTCCCAATGTCAATGAGAAGGGTTGGCTCCTCTTCCTCGTGGAGGCCCTGGGAGATTATGGCTGCCAGCGCATCTCCTCCCACGAACCCGGAGATTACGGGGAAAAAATGCACGTTCGTGCCAGGGGGTACCTTGAGTCCCAGGTCCCCAGATCTGAGATCCAAGGGCGAGAGACATAGGGGCAAGTAAGGAGCCCTACCAAGGGAGTGGGGATTCATTCCAGCAAAGATCTCCAGCATTGTCGTATTGCCCACGACCACTATCTCATCGAGTTCCTCCGGAGAGGATCCGACCCTTCTCAGGCAGGTCTCCATGAGGGAATTGACGGCCTTGACGGCCAGTTCCTGGAGGATCTTGCAGCCTCGGGGATTGTCAGAGGCATAGGCAATTCTGCTGATGACATCCTCCCCAAATCGACCCTGGGGATTGGTGATACTGGCAGATGAAACTATCTCGCCTTTTTCCAGATCGCAAACATAGCCCGCTATGGTCGTGGTGCCGAGATCCAGGGCCAAACCCAAACCTCTGTAGGCTGCTCCCCTTCTCAGCCCGGTTATTCCCCTCTGCCTGTGCCATACGAGGGTGACATTTCCTTCGAGAATTCGGGGCTCGCTCAGATCCCTGAGGGCAGCCACGTCCCACATGGCATCCAGGGGAAGCCCTGTTCTCGCAATTCTCCTGAGCACCATCCCCAGAAGGTCTCTCTCGGGAACCTTTCCTTTCCCTTCCGTTGCCTCGAGGACCACCCTTCTCACAGCTGGATACGATGGGTAAGAGCCTCCCAGAGCTGTCTTGACACTCCCGAGGCCCTCTTCCGCCACCTCCTCCTCGGCTCTCACAACGACATTCCCTCTGATCTCGCACTGACAAGCAAGCCTCACGCCTCGCTCGAGGTCCTCTTTTGGGAGAAGCTCGAGCTCACAACTTGTCGGGCAAGCAACGGAGTCGGAGGGGGCGACAACTATCCGACACTTGCCACATTTCCCCTTGCCTCCACAGTCGGATCTGATGGGCAGACCGAATTTTTGTAAGACCTCTAGGAGGCTCGCACCCTTTGGAGCGACCAACCTCTGGCCGCTATCCTCCAAGATCACTATGACTTGATCCTCTTGAGACACGAAATTCCCCCATCGGTTTTAAATAGGGCACAGGAAATTGGCCAGGATGTCCGAACCCGTTGAAGAGAAAAACCCCCGAAAAGCGCCTCTCCACCGGGCAAAGCATGGAACCGTGATGAGAACTTTCTCATCTCCTGGATATAGGGGGAAACGGGCTCATGATCCCTTGTAGATGGGAACCACATAGGGACCTTCTGGCACAACGACTACCTTTCTTTTTCCCGAACGTCCCACGCTCTCCTCTATTTCGCCTTCCAAGTCCTCGATCACCCTGACCCCTGTGAGTCTCCTTTCCTCTTCCGTCAAACCCCTTGTGTAGAGGTGAATTCGGCCGATTCTCATGGGCTTGAGCTGCATTTCTGTTTGCCACTCGTCTATGAGGGCGTGCTCTCTTGGGAGGATCTCCTCAAGGAACCGGTCGGGTCCCAACTCCACAAGCCTCCTTTGAGCCTCTCTATATTCTGGCGATCCAAAGCCCTCGGAAATTTCAGACACTATGAAAAGATCTCCCCCCGGTTCCAGGAGGTCCATGGCCCCTACCATTCCCTTCACTGTTTGATAGTAGGTCCTGTCGAGGGGATAGCCTGCTGCACTCGTCACCACTGTGTGGAACTTCTCCATCACGGGTATCTCCACATAAGGCCTCACGAAAGAGACGGCCTCCAGGTGGCTTTTCTCTATTTCCCCGAAGTTCACGAAGGAGAGTCGACGGAACTCGTCTATCACCGTGTTTACGGCATAGGTTTGGCCTACGAGCCTCAGGACCTCCATTTGGGCTTCGTGAAGGGGGTTGCCATCTATGACGCAATTGGCCGACTTTGGGTGCTCGAAATACTTGGCTGTATGAAGAGCTGTTATTGTGCTTTCGTGGGCAACACCTGGCATCACCACTTTTCGGCCTCCAGAGTATCCGGCCATGAAGTGAGGCTCCACAAGCCCTATGACTATTCTCAGATGGGCGCTCACAAATCGCTTGTCCAGGAGCACCTTCACCCCTTCTTTCGTCCTCCCCACTTCCACGTGGTCCTCAAGCCTTCTTGCGAAGTGATTGGAGACAGGGACCGTCTCCAAGACCCACGGATCTCCAATGAGCTCCTCCAGCTCCTTCCCCTCATTGGGCCTGTGAAGCCCTGTTGCCACAAGGATCTGAATGTTACCAGGATCCATGCCTGAGCCCATGAGGCCTTTGATCAGCGGGGGGAGGACAAGACCATTCGGGACTGGTCTGGTTATATCGCAGATGAGGATACACGCGTTTTTCGCCCTTGAGGCGATGGTGCTCAAAGAAGGAGCCCCCACGCCCCTTTCCAGAGCCTGGCGGACGGCCTCCTCAGGGGATGGAATCACGGGCATTGGTATCTTTCTGATGACTCGAACCTCCCAATCATCTGGAAAATTTACGGTCAGGCCGGATCTTCCATAATTCAGCGAGATCTGCATGTCAGGACCTCTTCCAGAAAGCTCTCCTGGGCTACCTTCTGGCCCGGTGAGAAAAACAAGAACTCTTCCTCAGTGTAAGGTCCTTGGAGCAGCTTCCTCAAGTAAGCCAAATCGCCCTTTATCTCCGTGTACTCCTTGCCGAAGATCCTGGCATTTTCTCGGCCCCTTTCCCTCAGTCTGTCGAGATCTCCTATGCCTGTATCTATAAGGGCTATGTGAGTGTAATGCTTGAGTTCCTCGTTCATGACCCAAAGGGCTGTCTCCTCGCCAAAATTTTCCGTGTACTCCTTTAGTATCCCCAATGGGTCCTTTCCCTCGGCCACCCACCCAGGTGTGAGGTAGTAGGTGCCCGGTCTTTCCCTGAAGGCCCTCTTGTATGCTTCGAGAGATCCCATCAGCAGTGCTATGCAATCGTGGGCCTTGGGGACTATGAGCCCCTGGGCCGGGGCCACAACCCCGACTATTCCATTGGAGCAGAGACCATAGCCCAGGACTACTGTGCGGACATCTCGGGGTATTGTATCTAGCTCCGCCTGTATCCTCGAAGCCATGTTCTGTGGGGTCCTGTGAAGACTCTGCTCCAGGTAGCGGACCTCCACATCCCGAACATCCTTCCTAAGGGCCTCGATCTCTGGCTCCACAACCCGGCAGGCTATGACGAGTTTAGTTGGCGATTCCCTCAAAGGCTTTTCCCTTCCCCAATGGCCCTTTTTCCAGGTGGTATGCTCAAGTGGTTACCCCCCTACCTGAGGAGTCTCTTTGCCACAGCTACGGCCTCCGCCGCATCCTTGGCATATCCGTCCGCCCCTATTTCGTTGGCGAACTTCTCATTGACTGGTGCGCCACCTACCATGACTTTGACCTTGTCCCTGAGCCCCCTTCTCTCCATTTCCTTTATTACCTTTGCCATCTCTGGCATTGTGGTTGTGAGAAGGGCCGAAAGACCCAATATGTTGGGATTGAACGACTCGATCTCACTGATGAACCTTTCCACACTGACATTTACTCCCAGGTCCTTCACGTGGAAACCAGTTCCCCGCAGCATCGTGACCACTATGTTCTTGCCTATGTCATGGAGATCACCCTTGACAGTCCCAATAAGGAATCGTCCCACTTCTTCCCTTGCCCCTTCTTTCCNNAAATGGGGTTCCAGAACCTTCAGGGCCTCATTAGTGGCTCTGGCTGAAAGGAGAACCTCCGGGATGAATACCTCTCCTCTCTTGAACTTGGGNCCTATGAGCTCCATTGCCCTGATCATTCCCTTCTTGAGAATTTCTGTAGGGGGAATGCCCTTATCCAGTAATTCCCTCACCTTGTCCCCCACACCCAAGTGGTCTCCCCCTATGATGGCCTTCCTAACCCCCTCGAAAATGTCCTCCTCCTCGGGCTCCTCAAGGGTCTCCTCGGTCNCTGTGGGCCCGAGCGCAAAAGGGGAACGGAACCCCCCCGCCTCTAGTGGAAGCCTTCCCTCTCGGGCTACCCGTTCTCCTATTCTACGAAGTCTGTCAAAGACCGCATTTGGCGGCGTTGTGTCCGCTATTCCCACTATGAGCCTCCTCCCTGGCGCGACGGCTCTGAAAAAGTGATCTAGATAGGACTCGAGATCAGCATCTGAGGCTGTCTCTTGTAAGAGAAGACTCTGGGGAATCCCTCCCCATATGGTTAGGTTCTCTGACCATCTCTTGTAATATTCCTCTATTGGCACCTTCGTCATGGGAGAAGGACAGACNGCTTCCGCCACGTGGATTCCGGAGATCCTTATGAGCTCGAGCAATCCCTGGTTTTCTCCATCGCAGTGGCACAGGAGAAGTTTTCCTTTGGCTTCCAAGGCAGCGGATGCTCTCTTAAGCCATGGAAGTATCTCCTTCTCGAAATAGGGAGGATATGTGATCATGTCATCGTAGTTGGCTCCCCAGAGGACCATTTCTGCGGGGGAGTCGCAAACCANCTTGAGGATCTTTTCGTAAACAAGTTCCAAGCTCTCCGCAAGCTCCTTCATCTCCCTGTGATGATCATGGTATTCGTAGAAAAATTTGGTTGCATCCATAAGATCTCTCTGAATATGGTGCATTGGGGAAGCGGCAAAGGTTCCCATGAGAACCGCCACCCCATTCTCTCCCACCTGATGTTTCCATTGGAGGTACTTCTCGTAATCCGGGACCACTTCCACTTCCTGGAACAAAAGCGCGAGCTTTTGGTAATCCTCTACGCCTTTTATGGCCTTTTGTTCCACCCAGGTGATGGTTGCTCCGGCCTCTCTCATCTCCTGGGTGATCACCTCGACTGTGCTAATTACTCCCTTTGGTGTATGGTATTCCACCTTGAGGCAATCTTCTGAACGTTCCTTCCTCACCTCCACATTCCGGGAGAAGCGGATCTTGTATCCGCACTCCTTCAAGCCGTACAGACCCAGGGCCCGATAGAGATTGTCCTCCTCCCTCTCCACCTTGAGGAGCTCCGGTACAACTTTGTGAAGGGCCCAGCCTTCGGCTCTAGCTATATCGTCCGGTCCCATGTCCTTGTATTGGGGTGGAAGGGTGCCCCTGTATTTGTTAGCGTTGTACCAAAGGTCGAACCTCGGCACATAGGGGAGAACATCTGGCATTTCTCCCCTCGCGGCCATGAGTATGCGGTCCTTGTGGGTCATTTTCGATCTCCCTCCAACGGAAGATTTCACACGCGACCTAATTTCCCGGGGAAATCCACCAGGCCTATCTTAGACAAGGAGGCTACAGGTGAAGCTTCTGGCATGGGTGCTCCATTCCCGTTTTCGTGATAGATGAGGCTTGGAGTCCTCACTGAGCAGAGAACCTCTTTGCCAGCTCGACTGCCTCCGCTGCATCCTTTCCGTAGCCATCCGCGCCTATCTGTTCCGCGAACTTTCTGTCCACGGGGGCTCCTCCCACCATCACTTTGACTTTGTCCCTGAGACCTCTTTGTTTCAGGGTCTGGATAACCCTCGCCATCTCGGGCATCGTGGTTGTGAGGAGAGCCGAAAGGCCCAAGACATGAGGCCGCAGTTCTTCGACCTTTTCCACTACGGTCTCCACATCCACATCCACCCCCAGGTCCGTAACCTCGAAGCCAGCTCCTTCCAACATCATTATGACCAGGTTCTTCCCTATGTCGTGCAAGTCTCCTTTCACGGTGGCCATTAAGACCCTGCCCGTTGATCTTCCGTCTCCTTTGAGGAAGGGCTTTATGATATCGAGCCCTTTTTTCATGGTCACGGCTGAAACCAACATCTCCGGCACGAAGATTATGCCCTGGGAGAACCTCTCTCCCACTACTTCCATGGCCGAAATGAGCCCATCCTGGATCAGGAGATCCAACTCAACCCCTTCTTTTATCGCCCCATTGACCAACTCCTCTATCTCCTTGTGCTTTCCCTCTATGACAGCCTGCTTTATCCTCTCTATCCAATGGGCCATATCCTATCCTCCTTCCTCTTTCACGAATCAATATCCCTCTTTGGCCGCCTCAACGATCGCCTTGAGATTTTCCAGAGGAGTGGCCAGGGGTATGGCACACTCAGGCCCTATTATGTCGACGCCTGCCTCGATGGCGTACCTGGCCTGTCGATATACCTCTTCCGGAGTGCCCTGGAGCAAGGCTCGGGGATTGTTCACGTTTCCCACGAGGGATATTCTTCCCCCTATGATTTTTACGGCCTCCCTGGCATCCACCTGCCACTCGAAATGATAAGCATCCACCCCCGATCGGGCGAAAAGATCGAGCCTGTCGAGACAATTGCCACACACATGCAGGATGACCGGCCCTCCGATCTGGGCTGTTATCTCCTGGTGGAGGGGTAGAAGGTACTCCTCGTACGTGTAAGGCCCGACCAGATTTCCCGTTGCGTGGTCAGCCAGAACCACAGCATCTGCCCCGGCCCTCAACTGAGCATTGGCGAATTTTATGGTCACTGGCATGAGTTGTCTGAGCATCTTGTTGACCTTTTCCTTTTCCCCTAGGCCCACCTGAAGGAGAAAGTTCTGAGTTCCAGCCATGTGGTAGGAGAGGGTCCAAGGGCCCATGACCTTTCCCCAAATGGCAACCCTTCCACCCACGTGTTTCCTCAATATGGAAATGGCGTCCAGGACGACCCTCATGGANGGTTTTTCCAGGATATCTTCCGGCACCACTATATCGGAGAAGTCAGCGTGTGGGAAATTCTTTGCGTCTGGCATTCTGTCCCTATCACCCCAATCCACTTGACAGCCCAAAGCAGCTGACTCCTGATGCACGCTATATTCGGGCATGACGGTATCGAATCCCACGATCTCATGGCCTGCCAGTGCCANTTCCGCCATAGCATTGGCATTCAGGTGAGCTTCAGGAAANGATACCCCGCATGCGTCCATGAGGCCGTGGCATACAATTGAGGTGGGATTCCCCACAGGCGGCCTGGGTCCCTTCCTCCCCCCCAAAAGAGCCGACATGAT
>JGI24721J44947_10010848_pt1 | contig 11479 bp, 10 predicted proteins | sample YelNatPaOPGAMG01_FD_44947 | JGI IMG/M metagenome (IMG submission 44947)
GCCGATTCCACGAACGCCCCGGCCGTCGTCGTGCCCATCAGTGCGGCGAACACGGTCGAGAGCGCGTCGGCGAGCATCGGACGTTCGATTTCCGGCAGATTCCCGCGCTCGTCGAGCATCCCCGCCTGCGCCGACACGCCGACCAGCGTGCCCATCGTGTCGATCAGCGCCATCACGAAGATCGCGAGCGTTACGCCGGCGAAGCCCGGCCTGAGCGCGCCCGCGACGTCCAGACGCATCACGATCGGCGACGGATCGGGCGGAAGGCTTATCCATCGAGGCGGAGCGCCGGCCACGCCCGAAGCGAACGCGGCCACCGCTGCGCCGAGAATGCCGAGCAGGATCGCTCCGGGCACTCGCCACAGCATCAGTGCCGCGATAAGCACGAAGCCCAGGATTGCGATAAGCGCCGGCGCCGAGGCGAGGTTTCCCATGTGAACCGGCGCGCCCGGAACTCCGAGCGCGACCAGCCCCGCTTCGTTGAGGCCGATGAAGGCGAGGAACAGTCCGATCCCCGCGGCGAAGCTGTGGGCGAGCCCGGTCGGCAGCGCTTCGACCATCCAGCCGCGCACCCGCGCGACCGTCAGCGTCGTGAACGCCACTCCCGCAATGAACACCGCGCCGAGCGCCGCCTGCCACGGATAGCCCATCACTCGAACCACCGTGTACGCGACAAACGCGTTCTCACCCATGTACGGCGCGATCGCGAACGGACGGTTTGCCACCAGCCCCATCAGCACGCAGCCGAAGATCGCGGTCGCTATCGTCGCAACCATCGAAGGTCCTTCGGGTATTCCCGCGGCCTTCAGGATCGCGGGGTTGACCGCGATTATGTAGGCCATCGTGACGAACGTGGTCAGCCCGGCCACGAACTCGCGCCCAAGCGTCGTCCCGTAACGGTCGAAATTGAAGAACCAGGCAATCCGATCACCCATCCGCGCTTCCTTTTCCCTTTTCTGATTCACGCTCGAACCGCGTGAGATACCCCATGCCACGATGCCATTGGCCCGAGACTCCACCCCGAGCCGCGCTGTACGCTATAACGAAATGACCGCATTTGATCACCCTGGTGCGGAGGCGATCGCCTGAGGGCGTCGGCGAACAGGAGGCACGATGAGTCCGGGCAGGAAGAAGGCGGACAGGCCGGCTAACCAGAAGCCTGGTCCGATTACGCTTGCGGTCGATATCGGCGGCACCGGGATCAAGGCTCAGAAACTCGATCGCTTGGGAAAGCCGGTCAGCGACCGGACCCGGCTGCTCACGCCCGCCAAGGCGACGCCGAAGAAGGTGCTTGCGATTATCGGCAAGCTCGCTGCGATGCAGGGCGAGTTCGATCGCGTCTCGGTCGGGTTTCCCGGCGTGGTTAAGGAAGGCGTAGTGTACACGGCGCCGAATCTCGGGGGCGGATGGCGCAATTTTCCGCTTCAGGCCGAACTTGCAAAACGCCTCAAACGCCCGGTCAGGGTCGCCAACGACGCCGACATTCAGGGACTGGGCGCGGCAAGCGGGCACGGCGTGGAACTGGTGATTACGCTCGGCACCGGCTTCGGTTCGGTGATCTTTGTCGACGGGCGCCGCATCCATCTCGAACTCGGCCATCATCCGTTTCACAAGGGCAAGACCTACGAGGACGAGCTTGGGGTTCGCGCGCTCAAGAAGAAAGGCAAAAAGAAGTGGAACAAGCTTCTTGGCGAGGCGCTCGAGGATCTCCAGCGGACGTTCAACTTCGACTCGATGTATATTGGCGGCGGAAATGCCAAAGCAATCACGCTCAAGCTTCCTCCCAACGTGAAGATCGTGAGCAATGAGGAGGGACTGCTGGGTGGGATCAAGCTCTGGCAGGACTCCGTGCGCTGAATGTGAGACACATTGGGCGACGAAATTTTGCCGCTTGAACGCGAGACCGCTGCCACCCGGAGGACGTTGCCGCTCTGAATTGATGCCCAAATCAAGCGGTTGCGTCATTAAGAAGAATTCGGCGCACCACGAAATCATCTCTCCACATTGCGGTCCGCACTTTGCATNGGGAGAGCCACGGCGGAGGTGGCGGTCGTGGAAATGGTGGAAGGGCGCAACGAGTGGGGCGCGCAGTGGGCGGCTGTCGAGCATGGTTGTGGGCAGGCGAGTGGATGGGTTTCGGTTGAGCGGCTTCTGGCCGGCGCCCGGCGATGGGAGGGGGCGGTGTGGAAGTCCGGCGCGCTCGACCGGACGATGGCGCGGGTGTGCCGGCTGAAGCCGCGGCGGGCCGTGCTGGTTCGGGGAGCGTCGGGAACCGGCAAGTCCGTAATCGTCAGGATGCTGCACGAGGTTTGGGCGGGCCGCGCGAAGCCACGCGTCGAGGTTGATTGCTCGGCTCTCGATCGGGCCGGCGCGGATCTTCTCCTCGGCGGCTCCGGCGGAAAAGACGCTATTGGCGCTTGTTTCGCGATGGCGGCGGGGGGCTCGCTGGTGCTCGATCATATCGCCGAACTGCCCGTCGGGATGCAGGATCGGCTCGCCCGGCTGCTCTTGCGCCTTGAGGCTCGGGGAACCGGCGCGGTGCCCCGCGTAATCGCGGTCAGCAATCGCGAGCCGGGCGCGCCGATGGGCCGCGGGCGGCTCATTCCGGAGCTGTACGCGATTTTCTCCCGCAGCGAAATCGTACTGGCGCCGTTAAGCGCCCGGCGCGAAGATATCGCCCCGCTTGCCGCGCACTTCGTCTTGCAATTCGGTCTGCGTTACGGGCGCTCCGTCCGCCTGCTCTCGGAGCGCGCGATAGACGCGATGCACGCCTATGAATGGCCTGGCAACGTGCGCGAACTGGCCAACACGATCGAAAGCGCGGTCCTGCTCGGGCGGGAAGACCGGATCGATCTCGACGATCTCGACCTTGAGTTAACCGGGACGCGACGCACCTGGCCGATCGCACGCTGCTGAATCAAGGAGCAGGACTGACGGCACGCCCGACGACGCGCGGCGTATCGCGCGCCGCGCTCCGTCGCCGCATGCTCTTCCCGACCCTCGCCGGGCAAGGGTATGACGGCTTCGCGATTCGCCCGTTCGAGCGCCCGCCCGCTACCCGTGTCGCGCCGGGGGGCCGGCCGCCGCGCTCACGCAGAGTCTTGGCCCGCATCACGGACGTGCAGACAGCGCGCAGGAGCGAATCGACCCGCTTTCGCAGCCGGCTGTCCAGTAGGCATGTGGCGCGCCGCGTACCTCCTCGCAAAATCGTCCAATCGCTGCGCTGGGTCTCGCGCTCGCCTGCCCATCTTTTGATATAACTTCAAACGTCGCTGGCAGGTTCGCACGCGGAGGGGTGGCCGAGCGGTTGAAGGCACCGGTCTTGAAAACCGGCAGCGGCGCAAGTCGCTCGTGGGTTCGAATCCCACCCCCTCCGCCAGAACATGACGAACAGGACGGCTCCCCTTTGGCCTCTGATATCGGATGCGCGTGCACAATCGCGCGGACTTGAAAGGAGAAAGGATCGACTCGTGAGTATCGAGGCGGTGATTTGGGATTTCGGCGGCGTTTTTACGACCTCGCCCTTCGAGGCTTTCAATCGCTTCGAGGCTGCATGCGGACTTCCGAAGGATTTCATCCGAACCGTCAATTCAACAAATCCCGATTCCAACGCATGGGCGCTTTTCGAGCGTTCCGAGATCGACGTCCACGGCTTCGACCGCAAATTCCTCGAGGAATCGACCGCGCTCGGTCATCCGGTGCGCGGCGCCGAGATTCTGCCGCTTCTTTCCGGTGAGGTGCGGCCACGGATGGTCGAGGCGTTGGTTGTCTGCAAGCAAAGCCTCAAGGTCGGATGTATCACCAACAACATGGCGCACGGACAGGGCTCCGCGATGGCTGCGACGTCGGATGCCGCCTCGCGCATCGCCGATATCATGCAACTATTCGACGTAATCATCGAAAGCTCCAAGGTCGGGATTCGAAAGCCCGATCCGAGAATCTACCTGATGGCGTGCGAGCAACTGGGAGTCGCGGCGCGCTCATGCGCTTACCTCGACGACCTGGGAATCAACTGCAAAGCGGCGGCACAGCTCGGGATGGTCGCAATAAAAGTGACCAGCGAGGCCCAGGCGCTTGCGGATCTCGAGGCGGTAACCGGTCTCGCCCTGCCAAGGGCCGTCGCGTAGTCGGGATGAACCCGCGAGGCGGCCGGTTCCTGGCGCGCCGCGCATCGAAACGAATCGGAATTCAGCAATGGCGAAAATTCCGCGGCTGTCCTCGACGGGAATTCGTCGAGCGAGACTACCAACCCGGGCGATTCGGCATTATGGTACGGCTGACCTGTGGCACCGAATGGGGAGTTGAAGGTCCGCGCTCGGCCAGCGCGATAACGCATTCGAGAAAGCCCCCTGCGGCTGATACGGAGAAGACCCATGATTCGGCTGACCTTTCTGCTTCGGCGCAAACCCAATCTGTCGCTCGCGGAATTCCAGCAGTACTGGCGCGACCATCACGGTCCGCTCGTCGCCAGGCACGCGACGACCCTTAATATCCTGCGCTACGTCCAGGTGCATACCGTGGAGGATCCGATCAACGAACAACTGGCCGGCGCGCGCGGCAGGATGGAANCGCCGTACGACGGCGTTGCCGAGCTATGGTGGACCACGCGCGACGCGCTAGTCGCGTCGTTCGCCAGCGCGGCGGGCGAGGCCGCGGGTCGCGAACTGCTCGAAGACGAAATGAAGTTTATCGATCTGCCAAACTCGCCGCTCTGGTTCGCGTACGAATATCCGCAGGTCAATCCGGGCGAGGACATGGTTGCGCGCGAGCATACGCCGCTCGTGAAGCTGTATTTTCCGCTCAGGCATCCCGCCAACATGAGCCTCGACGAGGCGCAGCTCTACTGGCGCACCAATCACGGTCCGACGATCCGGAACGTGGCAAGCGCGATGCGTATGCGGCGCTATCTCCAGGTGCATCGCTGCGAGGATCCTCTTGAGCAGCAGCTGCGCGCGAGCCGCGGCACCAAGGCCGCGCCTTACACCGGGCACGCCGAGGCCTGGTTCGATCGCGCCGACCTGATGACGGTCGGGAATACGGTCGAGGGAAGGCGCGCGATGGAAATTGCGGTCGAGGACGAATCCAGGTTCATCGATTTCGCGAACTCCGCGATCTGGATCGGCAAGGAGCGTGTGATGATCGATCGGCGATGAGCCCGCCGGCATGGTCCGCGAATTGTCCAGGATGACGATGGCCCGGCTTCCCGATCCGGGCCATCATCGGCTTCACCCCGCGCTGCCCAGGCGGCTTGCGATCTCCGACGAGCCGGCGCGCGGCTCCCAGTTGCAGCTTGCCAATCGAGCGCGGGTTCGCCACAGTCGAGCGAGCCTGTCGCGCAAGACCGCAGGAATTCACTTCTTGAACCGGCGGCTGAGCCATCCGACGATTGCCTTGTTCACCTGCTCGGGAAATTCCTGCTGCACCCAATGTCCCGCGCGCTCGATATTGCACGTCTCCAGGTCGGTGCATCGCTCCTTCATCCCTTCGGCCAGACGGGGTGGAAGCGCGACGTCCCATTCGGCGGTGATCATCAGGCAGGGCAGGGAGAGCGGTGTTGTGCCGATCTCGGGATGCTCGCGGATGTTGCGATCGATGTTGCGGTACCAATTGATACCGCCGCGAAAACCGCTCTTCTCGTAGGCGGACACGTAGACATCGAGTTCCTCGGGACTTAGGATTGACGGGCTTTCGCCGCGGAACTCCTCGATTCGGCGGAACGGGTTCATCTCGAACTTGCCGCCTGACATCAACCGCCTGGCCATCGCGGCAGGTTCCAGCGGGGCCCGCATCAGGCGGTCGAAAATCAGCCTCGCCCTGGAGTCCATGATGCTCTCGGCGACGCCGGGCTTCTGGAACCANAGGATATAGTGGCGTTCGTCTTCTCCATCGNCCATCGCGCGCATCGTCGAGGTTGGCGGAATCGCCATGTACGGCGTGCATACGCCNATAACGCCGGCGGTGCGCTCGGGATGCAGCACGGGCATCGCCCACGCGACGAATCCGCCCCAGTCGTGACCGACGAAGACCGCGCGCTCAATCCCGAGCGCGTCGAGCAGGCCGACGAGGTCGCCGGTCAGTTCGGTGATGCCGTAATCGGTGACGGNTTCGGGCGCGCTCGATTCTCCGTAGCCGCGCTGATCCGGAGCGATTGCGCGGAATCCGGCTTCGGCGACGGCGGGAAGCTGATGCCGCCACGAGTAGGCGAGTTCGGGAAAGCCGTGGCAGAAGACCACTGCCGGTCCCTTGCCGAGTTCGTGTACGACCAGGGTGATGGGCGGCTGGTTTGCGCGCGCGGCGAGCGTGACGGCGCGGCCTTTCGGCCAGTTCGGTGCTGACATCGGACAATCTCCTCGAATTCGCTCAGGGCCGCTGCCTGGCGGCCCGCTCGGCGAAGTGTTTCTGCACGGTTTCGGTCGCGGCCTGGATCGCCTTGCCGATCAATTCCTGGTTGTGGTCGGTGTACCACTGAAGCGAGGCGGCGCGGGCGGCGTTCGAGCCGTTGAAGCGCGGCAACACGTAGCGGGCGAACATCTCGTAGGATTTCCTGGTGGCATCGAAGTTCGCCCAGTTGTGCGCGAGCAGCAGGATGCATCCGAAGCCGCCCGACTGTTTCTCCAGCCTTTCGATCATTGCGACCGCGTCGTCGGGCGTGCCGATAACCGCGCGCCCCGATTCGACCATCGCCTCGGCGGGCGCGCTCGCGCCCAGGTCATCGCCGCTCGCGGTGGGATTGATCCGCCGGAAATAGTCCACCCACCGGGCGAGTCCGAACCCGACGTCGCGCATCGCCTGCTCGCGGCTCTCCGCAAGATGCATCGGGACGACCAGCCGCAGCACCGAACGATCCATCTCGCGCCCGTTCTCCCGGGCGACTTCGCACGCGACCTGCCAGTTGGTGCCGAGCACGTCGTACCCCGCCTGCTGCGAGGCCGCGACGCACAGCATCCCGAGTCCGTAGCGGCCGGCAAGCTTGCCGCCCGACGGCGTGAACGTGCTCGCGACGGCGAATTCGGGGCGCGGGCGCGAGTACGGCAGAAGCTGGCATCGCGCCTGTCTGAGCACGTACCACTCGGTTTCCTCGTTGACGACCTCGCCCGCGAGCAGCCTCAGTATCACGTCGAGCGATTCGGCCATCCGGTCACGCTGCTTCGGCACTGGCACGCCAAGCATCTCGGCGTCCGACGGGAGCAGGCCGGGCCCGACGCCGAACATCGCGCGGCCGCGCGTCATATGGTCGAGTTGAACGATGCGGTTGGCGACCATCAGCGGGTGATGGTACGGAAGCGAGATGACGCCGGTGCCGAGCCGAATCCGCGTCGTGCGCTCGGCGGCGGCGGCGATCATCAGCTCGGGCGACGCGATGATTTCGTAGCCGGCCGAGTGATGCTCGCCGATCCAGGCCTCGTCGAATCCGAGGCGGTCGAGATGCTCGATTAGATCGAGGTCGCGCCTGAGCGCGAGTGTGGGATCCTCGTCGATTGGATGAAACGGCGCGAGAAAAATCCCGGCGCGCATCCGTTTGGCCAGCGGCGTGTTCATTCAATTCTCCTCAGTTGACAATTNCGGCCGGCGGATAAGGCGCAAGGTCCTTGTCGTCAACCGGCGGTCTATGCGGTCGTTGCGATCGAGCAGGACGTGGGGATGGCGGCTCTGGGGCACGCCCTTGCGATGCATCGGGGTGCCGGACAGTTCGTCGCGCTCCACCAGAGGGACTCGCTCGAAATGCTCGGATAGCATGCGCGCCGCGCACATGCCACCGATTCCCNCACCTATCGCGACGGCGTAAGGCAGCCCCATTTGCGCCCATTCTTTCTATTCCGATGAATCCCCGGCGTCCGCGCTCGATTGAAGGCTGCGGGCGCTGGCGCGCCTGGTAAACAATCGTTTACCAACGCGGGAAGCGTAATCAGGCGCCTGTTTACTTGTCAAACCTGAAATGCGAAACCTTGAACCGCGCGATGGGACGTGACGGTGCAATTTCTCGAGGGCCCGAGGCGGATACGCGCCGGCGCCGCAGGCGGCGTGCGTGCGGGCGCGTCGAGCGGCCGAAGCGCGCGGCCGGNGCGCGCGCGAACGCTTCGCAATTGACCCGCGAGCGAATCCTTGCCTGCGCGGGGCGCTTGCTCGCCGAGCAGGGCTTCGAGCGCGCTTCGCTCAGGATGATAGCGAAAGCGAGCGGCATCACGGCGGGCGCGGTTTACAAGCACTTCGAGAGCAAGGCGGATTTGCTGTTCGAGGTGGTCAAGCGGGCAGTGCGCGCGATTCCGCTGTTTGCCCAGGGCGGCGACGGTCCCGCCGACGCGACCGCTCTGCCGCATCTTGCCGCAGCCTATACCGGGCCGGATTTGAAGATGCTTCGCCAGCTCTCGATAGAAGTGCATCTGGCTTCCACCATCGACGGCAAGGTCAATCGGTTGCTGCTGCGTTCGGACGAACTTGCGATACGCCGCATCGGCGAACTCGTTGCGCGTGCGCAGCGGGCCGGCCGGCTCGATCCGAGACTCAGGCCGGACTTCGTCGCGCGGGCATTCAGCGTCTTCATAATGGGCCTTACGCACATGGAAACCCTGTTGCCGCGCCAGGTGGGCGACCCGGCATGGCGGGAGTTCGTTCGCGATCGGGTCGCCAGGCTAATCGGGGAACTTTGAGATGCGCAGGCGGGAGATTGAGGAAGCCAGTGGCGGATCGGCGCTTACTGTCCGGGTTGGACTCAAAGTGCGTAAAATGTTGAATAACAGTATGCTCAAACGACGCAGGGCGTCTTCGCCGCAAGCCTGAAGCGCGAGGAAGGAACGAACAAATGAAGAATGTGATCTGCGAAATGCTCGGCATCGAGTTCCCGCTGGTGGCGTTCAGCCATTGCCGGGACGTGGTTGCCCAGGTGAGCCGGGCGGGCGGGTTTGGCGTCCTGGGAGCGACGGCGTTTACGCCCGAACAGCTCGATCTCGAATTGAGCTGGATAGACGAACATATCGACGGCAAGCCTTACGGCATCGACGTGCTCATTCCAGAAAACCTGGCGATCAAGGAGGAGAAGGGTGTGACGGCGCGGATGCTTGCCGAGCGCGTCCCGCAGAAGCATCGCGATTTCGTGCGCGACCTTCTCGCCAGTCACGGGGTCGACCCGGCCAAGGCGTTCGAGGGCGGCGGCCGGGTGCGCGCTCCCGATGCGCCGTCGTCGCTTCAGCAGGAAAATGCGCTCAAGCTGCTCGAGGTTTCGTTCCACCACAAGATCGCGTTGATTGCCAACGCGCTCGGCGTGCCGCCGCAGTCGATGCTCGACATGGGGCGCAAGCACGGCGTGCCGGTCGCGGCTCTTGTCGGAGCCCCCGAGCATGCGGTCCGCCAGGCGCAGGCGGGCGTTGACATAATCGTGGCGCAGGGCGGCGAGGCAGGAGGCCATTGCGGCGAGGTGTCGACGATCGTGCTGATCCCCCAGGTGCTTCGCGCGATCAAGCCCATCCGCAATATCCCCGTGCTCGCCGCGGGCGGAATCATGACAGGCCGGCAGATGGCGGCGTGCATGGCGATGGGCGCCGCGGGAGTGTGGACCGGTTCGGTATGGCTCGCGACCAACGAATCGGAGACCTCGGAAATCTTTCGCGAGAAGATGATCGCAGCGCGCTCGCGCGATACCGTGCGTTCCCGATGCCGCACCGGCAAGCCTTCGCGCCAGCTCCGCTCGGCATGGACTGACGCGTGGGAAGGCCCCAACAGCCCGGGACCGCTGCCGATGCCGTTCCAGAGCCTCATCAGTGAACCAGCGCTTGAAGCCGCTCAGCGCGCGGCCGAAAAGGGCAATCCTCAGGCGCGCGAACTCGTTACATACTTCGTCGGCCAGGGCGTCGGACTGATCGACAGCGTCAAGTCGTGCCGCACGGTCGTCAAGGAATTCATGGAGGAGTTCGCCGAAGCGATCGCCGACATGCAGGCGATGGCCGAAGGTTAGGGAGGGGGCCAATCGCCTCAACTCGCGCGTCGATGCGTCGTCGCCTCGACGGCCCGGCGGCGTCGACGCGCGAGGCGGATTGTCGTGNCCGAACCTCGGACACGCGATTCGTTTGTTGCACGAGGCGGCTGGGACGCGAACTTCCGGCCGATGTGGGTTTGGCGCAAACGAATTGATGAGACGCGGCCTGCGTCCAGCGTGAAATTATCAATGGGATAGCGCGCCAGGCGCGATCGACAGCCGATAGGCCGTCGCGGCGCTGCGATGGAACAGGCTTGCCTTTTCATCGGCGGTGAAGCCGGCGGCAATCTTCTTGAATGCGTTCCATAGCACGACGTACGAGCAGGAGATGCGATCCACCGGGAAATTGCTCTCGAACATGCATCGGCTTGGCCCGAATCGATCGATCGCGTGCAGGTAGTAATCGCGCGTCGCCGCTACCAGTTCATCGGAAGTCGGAGGCATGGGCCTGCGATGCCATCCGAAGCCGTTTATCGCCATGTTGATGCCGCCGAGCTTGGCAAACACGTTCNGACATCGCGCGAGCTCGGCGATGTCGTTCTTCCACTGGCGGAAGATTTCCTCGCGCCGGCCTTCGTAAGGTCCGATGCCGAGCGGTCCGCCGAAATGGTCGAGTACGATCGTCGTGTCAGGAAACGCCCTGGCTAGATCGGTGAGCGCGCGCATCTGCGGATGATACTGCCAGGCGTCGAAGCTGAGGCCGGCGGCACGCAGCTTCGCAAAGCCCTCGCGAAAGCGCGCGGAATAGTACAGGTCCGGCGGCGGGTTGGTATGCGAGTTCCGGACCTCGGGAGACGGGTCGAAGCCCGCAGCGTGGCGGATGCCGCGAAAACGTGCCGGCGCCGCTGCGATATGCGCCTGTAATACGGATTCGACGGCGGCGCCCAGGGTCAAATCCGCGAACCCGACGATGCCCGCGGCGACTCGTGTTTCACCGTACTGCCCGCTCGCGCTTTGCGCCGCGATTCCGTTGACGAACTCGGTCTCGCCCACTGGACGCATCGATTCTTCCCCGTCCGCGCGATACATCGAGAGACATTCGACGAACACCGTGGCGAGCACGCGATGGCCCGAGCCGAGGTCGTGCAGGATTTCATCGAGCAGGTAGCGGCTGCCGGGATGATCCCAAAGATGATGGTGCGGGTCGATAATCGGCAGTTCCGGCTCGAGCGGACGCTCGGGGACCTGGGCCAGCCATTCCTCGCTTGCGCCGGCCGTGCGTCGATTTTCCCTGGTCGCCATCGCTCGCTGCCTGAACTCTCTTGACGCTTCGGAAATAGCGCGTCACAAGCCGCGCTCCCCCTTATAAACCCCGGGACGGGCCGTCCCGGCAAACCGCGCTCGGTTCTGCCTAACATGGTCATCGCCAGTCATGCAAATCAAGCAGCAGTTGTAAATAGTTCTTGTTTGCTGTTAGAAAGCTGGCTTCGTGCTTTTAACTTTTGAGCCGTTTGGAGACAGCAGGTTTAACCATTTTTTCGGGAACATTGAGGTGAGGAGGGCAAACGA
>JGI24721J44947_10010850_pt1 | contig 11479 bp, 7 predicted proteins | sample YelNatPaOPGAMG01_FD_44947 | JGI IMG/M metagenome (IMG submission 44947)
CGAGGCCCAGTTGGAGACGCAGGCGGTCGCGACTGGCTGCGAAATGCGGATCACTCGCGGGGGTTTCCCGCTCCAGCAGCGGCCGCTGGCTTGAACGGAGCAGGTCCGGCGCTTGAAGCCGAAGCGGCACCAGAGCCGGACTTTACCCGGCGAGGCCTGGCGCCTCCCGCGGCACTAGAGACAGCCGAAAAAGGTCTGGGTAGTTTTGGTGGCCGCCAACCCGAAAGGAGGCGAGAAATGTTCGGTCAGTTGGTGACAGACTCAGCCGAAGGAACGTTGGAACGCCGCGGACTACTCCCGCCTGCGGTAACGACTCGTGCGCAGGTGTCGCCTGTCGAGGACGTAGACGTTGATTTCCGCAAACGTGGCATGTTGCCACCTGCGGCAGAGGCAAAGGCGTCAGCATCAGAACCTCAGCCCTCTAGGGGGTTCATCCCCTCGGATGTGGAGGTCGACTTTGGGAAGCGTGGTCGACTGCCACCGGCAGCCTCGGAGGGCACGCGTTCCGAGGCAACACTTCCTGCAGATGCTCCAGCAGACACTCGAACGGAGCCCAGTGCTCGTGACGCCCGTCCAGGACGACCGCAAGAGCTGCCGTCGCACATGAACCCGCCGCCAGCGAGTAGCACGACGCACGCGGCGAAGCAGGGCGCCTCCACGGAGCCGACAACGTTAGACTTTAGTCGCAGAGGACGGCTGCCTCCGTCCGCTGTGAAGGCCTCGGCGAGTAACGACACCTCGTCGAGGCACCGGCGGAGACCTTTTGCAGGCATGGCTGCAGCGGCAGGGGATTCATCCGCAGTGGAGTTTTCCAGACGAGGCGTACCATCGCCGGCAGCAGCAGCAGCAGCAGCAGCAGCAGCAGCAGCTGACGCTGACGCTGACGCTGGTGCAGTGCCTGCCTCCGAACGAGCGCCTCGCAAGGCACCGTCTAGTCAGGGTGCCAAGTCTTTCTTCGGGAAAGATACCCAGGTGGACTGGTCGCAGGTACGGCGAGGGGTACCGCCTCCACCGGCGACGGAGACCTCCCCGAATGCAAACACGCCCTGAGAAACCCAGCGTTCGGCTGCTGAGAATATCCACAAGCTGAGCGCCCCCAAGACAGCGGTTGCTCCCGAAATGTCGTACGGTCGTGGGTTCGAACGCTGCCGCAACAGCCTGTATACAGGTAGTTTTTTTGGGGGCGGGGGTTCCTCTCTCTCTCTCTGGTGAGCACATCCGTCATAAACAGAGCGCAGCGCCATGCGAACCAAGACCAAAGTCCTTGTTTGCTCGAAGCGACACGATACATAGAATGAAGCGTGCCCGAGGCTATTGCTGCTACATCTCGCCAAGTACTGAACGTTCTTCAGCGTGTTGTGGCGGCCATGAGGTTTACTGGACGCTGCAAGCAGGGATGCAGGAGGTGATCTTTCGCCAAACACATGCAAGGGAACAAGCGGGTACCTCTGGTGTGCCTCTGTCTCGCCCAGCTTCTCCTCGAGATAGCAAACAATAAACAGACTCGCTGTGCTTGCCTGTTGCATACGACATCGGATGGTCTCGTTTGGAGAAAAACATCGAAGGTTCTGGAGGTCGTTCCGAGTGCGCACCTACCAGCCGTCGCATCGTCGCTCGGTGAAGCGCAGCTCTTGACGCAAGGGGACTGCCAGACGAGACTCCGCAGCGCGTAGCAGCCGCGAGTCTTTCGTGTGGCGTTTTCGGACACCTGCATTCGCATCCACGAACTCGAGAGGCCCCAGTTCGGCCGCACATGTCGACAAAATAGCAGTGGAGCGTGCATACGCTGGGCTCAATACGCGAGAAGATTTCAGCTGCCGCGGAAACGTTGGGCAGCAACGCAGCGAGCGACTCGGCATTGCAAGAACTCGGTTGTCCAGGCGCTGGCGTTCCGTCGAGGTTTACGCCCGCCTCGTCCAACAGCGACACCGCGCTTCTTGCCGTCCTGGCAAGCAGACGCGCCCTCGTTTATTCAAGTTCCATGAACGACACTGACTTGTTTCTACTGAATCACTGGAAAGAGACATCAACCGTTTTGGGGGATTTGGATGAACGATCGACGTCATTCTGGTCCAGTTTCTCGTGATGCACGTCATGCCGCTGCATCAAGTCTGTCCCTTGCTAGTTGCGGGGCATTTCCGAAGATGCTGCATCGCGACGCTCATCGAGCGTACTGGTGCCGTTCGGAACACCATTACCATCCATGGGGGCAACCTGGGCGAATCGCAGAGAACCGGTCCGTGGGTCCACTTGGGTTACCCGCACCACTAAAGCGTCTCCAACCTGAACCCTGGTCCATTCCAAGGCCGACGCAAATGCCGACCGATGCAAAAGGCCCTGTAATCGGAACGAACTCGGACTGGGCTGAATCTCGATAACAGCCCCAAAGTCCAGGATTTGCAGTACTCGACCATGGAACGAGTCTCCGCAGGCTGGAATGCGCGTTACCTGCTGCAGAATCTCGAGAGCCTGCTCCAGAACTTGCGCGTTCGGCGCCCACAAGGAAATGCTTCCGTCGTCTTCCAGCTGTATACTGCAACCGGTGTGCTGCTCGAGCTCCCGCACACGTTGACCTCCAGCACCCAGCAGACGTCCCCGATCCGCCAGAGACAGATTCCAGCTGCCACGTCGCGGTGCCTGGGGCGGCAGGAAAGGACGCGCTGCTCCAGCGGGCAGNGCAACACGCAGGACTTTCTCCAGCTGGACATGGTGGACACGGTGAGCCTCTTCCAGGGCTCGCGCCACTTGCTCCAAGGTGAGACCTTGATGTTTCACGTCCAGTTGCAAAGCGGTGATCCCCTGCTCTGTCCCCGCGACCTTGCAGTCAAAATCGCCGAAAAAGTCCTCCAATCCGAGTATGTCCACGAGGAAGAGGTCCGCGCAGGGCTCTGCATCCTGTGCGAATGGCGACCGCAGGTACGCTTCCGTCGTTGCGCTCGAGCCCGCAGACGTGGTGGCGAGAATCCCACCAATACTGACCCCAGCGACAGGACCCGCGAGCGGTAATCCAGCGTCCATGAGTGCCAGAGAGCCAGCCGCTGCAGCAGCCATGGAGCTGGAGCCAGCCGAGGCCAGCACATCCGCCTCGAGACGCACCGCATGCCAGAGGTCACTGGGTAGCACTGAGCGCACGGCACGCTCGGCCAGGATACCGTGACCGACCTCGCGGCGACGACGCCGGTAGAGTGCATCCCCACGACCCAGTTGATTGTTGCAGTAAGGTGGAAACTGGTAATGAACATAGAACTGCTTGGTGTCGGCACCGCCGCCGTAGGCATCGAGGCGCTTTGCCAGCGACGGGAAGCCCAGCGTCGCTACAGCGAGCACCTGCGTCTCGCCTCGGCTCACGAGCGCTGAACCATGGCAGGTATCGGACGGCAGGACTTGCACGCGAGCCTCCATGGGACGCATTTCACGTGGCAGCCTGCCGTCGACACGGTGCTGGTGGCGCTGCAGGGCCTGTCGCCAGGCCTCCCGCGAAGCCTCCAGCACCGCCAGCGCAGCCTCGGCAGGGCCAACAGCATCGACACCAGGCGATACACTCGATGCGTCTGTGGCAGGTGCAGACCGCAAAGACGCCGCGTGCTGGCGCAGGTGTGCGACTGCTTGGGCGCTCTCCTGAGCGACGGCGATACCCCGCTCAGTCTTTTCCGGAGCATGTGCATAGATCGATACCAGACGCTCGCCGCTGTGGCGCAACGCCTCGGCAACGACTTGTGGACGCGGCATCGCCCAGAAGAGGGCAGGTGGTCCAGCACCTGCCCCTGGCATCGACGCTGCCAGTCGACATTGCTGGAGCAGGGCTTCCTGTTGCTGTCGCAGGGGTTCTAGCGCGGCGCTTGCCAGGCGGCAAGCTTCAGCAATATCTTCGGGAGGCACGGCTTTCGCCTCGCCCTCAAGTGCGACACAACAGCCATCGCTGGTGCCGGCAAAGACCAAATCGAGGTCACTAGCCAGTCGCTCCGCATAGCTCGGCTGAATGATCCAGCGAGGGCGAGCAGGCGTCATCGATGCCGACTCGGACGGAGGAAAAGCGACCGTGTCCGCTGCGGTGCTCGTCTGAGCTAATCGAGCGATACGGACTGCCGCTACCAGGCGTGGTCGAGTCTGTGCCTGCATGACCTGCTGCGGAAAGCAGCGCTGAAAGGCCAAGAGAAGCGCGATAGCGGCGCCATTCAGAGCCAGGGTATCGGGGTCCAGTTGGCCGTCGGCACTGAGCACTTCGGCAGTGAGTTGCGTTTCTATACAATAACCTCGCGGCAGCGTCGGGCGTAGTGCACGATCGATGAGGCGAGCTGTAATCACCTCTTTTTCGGTTGCAGCACTTTCTCGTCGATGATAGGAGGTCGGAATAAGGCCTCGAGCGGAAGCACGCTCGCGCACATCCACCCACAACGGTGCCGTATGCAACGTCTGCAAAAGCTCCTGTGTCCGTTGCCACTCCGAGAGCCGCCCCGCAGTGTGCTGCTGTTGCAACAGGGCATCGAGCTGGGCGAAGCTTGCTGGTGCTCGATGTGCGGCCAAAACGCACGCCACGAGGACTTGCGTACTGCCAGCGTGAACGGTGACCGATCCCGTGGCGAGTCGAGCCAGCCGTCCTGTTTCAAAGTCCAGACCGAAGCCGCAGCGCACAGCGACCCCCGTTTGATGTTGAATGTGTTTCGCCCAGGCCTCAGCGTCGAGGCTAACGGAAGACAGCGGTCCAGCAGTTGAGCACGCGGCCAGCCGGGCGGTAGCCCCGCGGAGCGATAGCCGCTTCTGCAGCGTTCGTGTCAAGGTTGAGAGTCGCAGCGTCCGTCTCCAGTCCATAGGTGTGTGAACTGGGTCTCCAGAACACGAACCGCAGCTTTGCGAGTTCCTGGTTCAGTCACGTGCACACCAGTGTGACGACGTGCACGCTGGCTTCGGCGCAGGTGCTCCTCTAGAGACAAGCGCGAAAGCGGAGACCGTCACTTTGCGAGATCGTGTACAAGTTGGAGTCGCTGGTGGTAGCGAGTTCTGTCCAAGAGCGGGTTGCGAGCCAGACACAGAGCGCGTGTGCGTCAACCACAACCCGTAAACAGCAATCAACAGCAGTTGCCCATGAAAGCACGACACTTTCGTGTGTGTGTGTGTGTGTGTGTTTGTTTGTCGGCGGTCAGGGGCATTTTCGCTGGCGGACGTTCGCTGGGCCTTGGTTCTGGAGCCGTGCTTCAAGTCGGTGCGCTCTGAGGTATCAGCGCTAACCGGACTGTTAAGGGTTGTATGCGGAACTGTTAAAGGAATGTCGTTGGTGAGTAGTCCTCCCGTGGCCGTTTTCCAGGTATGCAGGCCCCAGCGATTTCCGACACCAGAAGACAACGCATGCCTTGTGCTTCGATGCATCCGGCACCAGGTGTTCCATGACTCTTGGTGTGGAAACTTGAGCAGTCGAAAAGCTTTTCGACGGAAAAGTCGCTGGCACGAGGCTTTATCTTTTTCGGGATATTGCACGAAAATTGCTATGGACGTTTGAGCAGTTCACAAGCTCTTGACAGGTACCCCTGTGGATATGAAGCCCTGATTTTGCGACTTCAGTTGCCATCGAAGCGGGCCAGCGGGGAAAGTGCCAGCTCCGTCAAGCAACGAGCGCTGACTCGCAAGACCAACACGCTGGGCGGCTTTTGCGTCTCATACTGGGATCCTCTCGCCGCCGGTATGCTGCCCCTTCAAGTGCAAGCGCCTGGAGCAGTTTTGCCTCCGAGGATGAGGGCCACAATCAGACCATACAGGGCAAGCGCTTCCGCGAAAATCAAAATGAGAATGAATCCCGTGAACACTTTGGGTTGTTGGGCGGTTGCTCGCACGCCGGCGTCACCGACGACGCCAATGCAGATGCCCGCAGCCAGGCCACTGAGACCCATCGCCAGCCCAGCGGAGAGGTGCGCGAACCCCAGATAGTACGGGTACGACTGCAGCGAGATCTGTCCCGAAAGAATCACTGCTACGATTAGTCCGTAAATACCCAAAATGCCCGCCATGACAGTTGGTATAATCGAGCGCATGATGAGTTCGGGGCGCAGCACGCCCACAGCTGCGATGCCGACTCCCGACTTGGCGGTGCCGTACGCAGCACCCATGTTGCTGAAAACCAGCGCCGACGCAGCTCCGATGAAGCCAAAGAAAGCAGCAGCAGGCGGGCAGGCGTGACTCGTCGCGCTCATGAGTACTGCAAGCTCACTGTGCGCACCCGCGGGACGAAAACGGTCGCCTGAAAAGCACACGTGCAGCGGCGACAGGCTTCAGCACTACTGGGAATCTACGCGATGGATGGGTAGCGGGCGGTCTGGCTGTCGGGCGCAGGGTTGCAGCGCAACGCAAGCACATCTATGGACAACGTAGTATCTTTATGAAAGTAACTAGAGATCATGGGATGAATCGTACATGGAGCATGCATCGCATCGGTGACGTGCGCATGTATCTGCTGCTGCTGCTGCTGCTGCTGCTGCTGCTGCTGCTGCTACAAAACGTTTACGTTGACCACAGGTCCCAGATTACACGATGGATCATGGTTATCGAAAAAGNTTCTATCATGATGCGCTTATCATCAAGTTCCACTACATATAGCTCCGCTCGGATAAACCGGTCGTTTTGTACGTGCTATCGAGCGCCGAGTGCCTGCACTGAGCTGCGGCTGTAGCGCCTAAACCGCTGGAGCAGATACATCACGGGGACAGAACCCTGCTGCCATACCACTGAGTGCGTCGGCTCGAGGAGTGCTTTACTCGGCAGGAATTGGGATTCATGATCATGCTGGGAGTCTGCAAGCTGCGCGGACAGACGTACTGCCTACGATAGCGCGAAGCGATATACTGGGAGTCCANTAGGACCAGGGCAACGCCTAGACACAGGCTACCGGCACCCTTGTCGCAGAATGAATGGCGTTGCGGACCAGTTGCTCAGATTTCGCCACAGCACCTGCCACTGGTGGTAGCATGAAGCACTAGCCCGGGAGACTCGTCCGGCTCGCTGGAACTTCCACCTCGAAGGTAAACTTTCGAAGATACGGAAACTTTTTCCCGTTTTAATCTTTATCGTAACGGGAGAAGAGTTCGTCATCTTGTTGGTAGTTAGCGTTCAGTCTCTGTTCTTTGTTCCCTCGAACCGATGCGCTTCGATAGAGCGCCGGTCATGAAGCGCTCCCTCGTGGTGCTCGAGGCGTCGCCCGTTCGCCTCTACGTCATCAAAGCCTTCACGCGCGAATGGCGTCGGGCAGTGACATGACTCAGAGACGCCGTACCGGGAATGCTCCCATGTACTGCTCCAGAGATCAATCTCACAAATCTCGATTCGTCTACGTTCCTGTCGTGCANGGCAGCGACCCNCGCTCTAGTCGAAACGATTGCGTCGATGACTCACGTCCGAGTCCAAGACCCCATTCCATGTAAACAGAAGAGACACGGCCCTCTGCGAATGTCTCTATTGAGAGGCACCATGCCGCTGTCAAGTCCGGGTTCGTCGGCGGCCACAAGGAGATGCGGATTTATCATTCGAACGGATTCTCTGATTTGGGGTAATAAGTTCAGTGAACTTTTGGTAGCAGCCTGTATACAAGTCGTCAAGGAGCACCGTCGAGCTTGGTCAACGTTCATTCGGAAGCACGAATCGCTGTGCCAACGAGTTGCATGGTGACCGATCGATCGAAAACTGGAAGAAATCGTGATTGGATCATATTACGAGTATGCCAGGGAGACGCACGGATGCTTATACGTCAACAGGACCTCATAATATCGGTTGTTTTAGGAACCCTCGTCCGAGAACGTCGCGAATCATCGGGGCTTCCAATGGCGTATCGAGTTCCAGCGGCAGAGCATCGAAGAGCCCTCTCCGGAAACACCTCTACGAATCCTAAAGCAACCCGTACATCTACGAAAGATCGGAAATGAGTTACAAGTCAGGAACAGAGCGTACAGTTCATCGCTCCATTCTTATCGGACACAGGTGTCGAGCGGTCATTCCGCGAAAAGCGCAGCGCTCGCTGGACCGCATCCCCGACTCGTGTTGACTCGGGCGACCCAGTGCCCCGGCTCCCGAGTGGATACGCGGCGTGCAAGCGTCGAGCCCGCGACACCACGCCACAGCCACGCGTTTTCCTTGGAGCACGAGCAACAGCACTCGATCACAAAGCGTGCAGTCAAGGTCATCACGAAATGAGTACGGCATCGTGCTTATCGCACGCGCTCGATCACTCCTGCTGTGGCACAGTGGCAGCGTTCCGTGTACCGCCGCTTGCCTGCTTCCGTTGCCGGATCGATAGACCGACCCAGACGCCCTCAGATATTCCCTGTTTGCCGGTACCCGGCTTTACAAACCCTGTTCCCTGCTAGACACTTCAGCGTGCCAGAAGCACCAGAAAAGAGGCCGTCACTCCCGCTTCCCCTGTGCGACAGCAGAGCGAATACCTCCCGGTGCGTACCAGCGCGAGGCCCTGTGGCGGAGTGCGCTCTCTCAGCGCGCACTTGTTCGTGTTCAGTCCCGTTCCGTGTATACGCTGAATCGGAGGCGTCAACTGCAAACTTGGGTGTCCTGGCGGACTTGTTACCGTATCAGTGGTTCCAATTGCGGTAAGCTTTTCACGGAACTGTCGTCGGGGAGAAGATCGAACCACAAGAAGGAGCGCAGCGATCGTCGTCGCCTGCGACGTTTCTTCCAACGAACAGGTGCGGGTGCGTGTCGGCGACGCGCTACCGACGCCAAGACGGTACACGTTCGTCAGGAATGCATCTCGCACGACCCTGGGCACGAGAAACGGCAACATCCTGTCGTCAGCTCTGGTCACTTGGGGCACGGCACTGGACGAGTCGGGCGGCGGCAGCTGCGGTAGCAGGAGGCTCCACCGAGGGTTCGGTTCCGGACCTTCACGAATACCGTTATTTGTTTCGTTACATGACGTGGGATATGCGCTCAAAACGCTTGAACGATGTTTTGAGGCGAATGCAGCTCCTCATTCGGGCAGCCGGCGGCGAACTTCACGGCGGTGTCGCATCACCGAGCGATAAACTCGAGCGCATCGCCGTGTTGCGCTCCCCGTTCGTGGACAAGAGCTCACAAGAGCACTTTGAACGGGTGACGAGGTTTCGTGTGCTTCGCTGGACGTGGCGTGCGGATACACAGTCCTCAGTGGCATCGAAGTCGAACGAGCACCAGCCGGTCGATATGGGCCACGCGGTGGCCATGGAGACACCTGCAGGCTACGGTCTTCGTGTCACCGAGACCCGCAACGGATTGGCTGCCCTAGCATTCTTCTTTACGGATATCGTAGATTCGCAGCATAAGTTGGGTAGCAACGGGCATGCTGCTGGCGTGGATGCCGCACCGAGAGCAGCAGGCGTCGTAGAGGCGCGGGAGTCCAGCCACGAGCGCGGGAACGCGATACCCGGTGCGTGGTCGCGAGAAGCGCACACGGNAGCCTAGCTCGCATACGCGGCTTTTGTCCACTGCCTCACAGAGCGGGAATGTAGACTCGCTCCCGAGGCTCCGATGCACTGGCTGGTCGTTCAGTAAGTGAATGCTGACCCGGTCATGTGCTCCAGGTGCGATACCTTTCCCTTGCCGTATGCGAAAATCATTGAACCTGTTTATGGTACTGGATTTATGAGACAAGCCATGAATCTCCCGAGTACGTGATGATAATCGGCAGCCAGGGAAGTGCCAGCTGGTCCGCTCGAGGCCCCCGAGTTCCGCGAATTACTGACCAGGCTTGCCCTTGCGGGGTCAAGGTTCGCTGACGCGATGCTCCAGAAGCCCAGTCGACTGTGCGTGCCTCCTGTGACACTGGAAGCGCCGCCAATGCGGTCGCTGGCCGGAGACAGAACGGCTCGGTGATGCCCTTGCGAACATCAGCCCGAGAAAAATCGCCACCGTTTCTGGATCAGCTAGAACCCAGGGCAAGATACGGTATCGGTAAGCGCAGTGTTGTGTATAGGTGCACCATGCTGATGCCTGGACGCGAACGCCAGGCGCAGCGCGGCAACCTGGCATGCACTTGATGATGCCGCAGCACGGCATACTCGAGATTCTGTCTCCTTTCACCGGTCCATATAGGTTGCCGCTCGTCGCTATCGAGGTAGCAGCAGCAGCAGCAGCAGCAGCAGNNGTTGTTGTTGTTGTTGTTGTTGTTGNTTCCGGCANGCTCACGAGAGCATTGTATCCGGTTTCTCACGCTCAGTGATGCGCAAGCGGATCTCCAGAGCCTACGATACCTCGCGTTCTGCACGTTGCACACGCTGAAATGTGCGCTCCGCAACCGCCAGCGCATATGCACAAAAACTCTGAACAGCGCACTCGATCCGCTGTAGCTCCTCCGCTGAATACCCCATGCGAACGAATGCCGTTTCTTGCGTTCCTGGTAATGAGCTGGGCTCCGTCGCGCCCTGTCTGTCTCGTGAGTGTCTGTCGTCCTGCGTCTTTGTTGACAGTGGCTGGGGATCAACGGCTTCCGCCGAGGCACCATGATCCGCGCCTACGAAGAACTCGGGTGTATCCGCTGTCCAGTGCATAGCTGCATGCCGCTCAGACGAGTCGGCGGGTCCCAGTACAGGCGAAACCGAGCATGTGGCCAGCGAGCGCTCAGACGAAGTCCCGGACTCGGGTGTCCCACTCGTGCGACTTGCCAGGGCATGCGCATCCTCCGGGTCGGGGAGTGCCGACGGACTCGACGTTTTGAGTTCCGTGGCAGAATGAGCGTTGCGGTCGGTGTCTTCTACGCACCCGGCTCCGTAAAGACTCGCTGAGCGCCTGGTTTCAGCAGGCAGCGCATCGTCGCCAGCTGGTTGTCCGCGGAGCCAAGGCTCGGTGTTCCCCGGTACCGATAACGCTGCAGACTCGACAGCCGGAGACTGCCGGGTCGTGGAAGCAGCGTTCCCCGAAGTTGCCGCCTCGAAACGCTGGTGCTCGCTCGCCAGCGCGGGTCCCGACGAGGTTCCTGCTGCCGGCAACGCTCCCTGAGAGACCTCCGCAGGTGTTGGCTGCGAGTCTGAAATAGACAGCTCGCGAGCTACTTGATGCCTCGGCTCAGTAGCCTCGTCTGCGTCGGTAGAGCGCGTTGCCGCTGGCAGAGACGGTGCTGGCCCCGACGTCGTTGGCGCCTGCCGTTCCTGCTCTCGAAGCGCTTCGCGCTCAGCGAGCATCTTTTCCAAGAGTCGGCGCCGTAGTTTTTCCGCAGTTGAGTCTTGTCCATCCTCGGAACCGTCCATGAACCAGAAGCNGGCAAGTTGTTTCGGTCCGCAGGTGAACCCCAGCGCAGGCCGCTGGCAGAGACGATGCCTGGTGCCGGCCGTGGCTCTGCGTCCGCGGAGACCAGCGGGATCCACTTTCGTATTGCGGTTGCTGGGGAATCCCTGCGGGGGTGATGATGATGGTGGTGATCCATACATGCGTCCTATACCATGAAGAAAACGGGTAAACTGCGTTTGGATCACTTCTTGCCTGCATCACGCTTGCGATGATGATCCATACATGC
>JGI24721J44947_10010851_pt1 | contig 11479 bp, 11 predicted proteins | sample YelNatPaOPGAMG01_FD_44947 | JGI IMG/M metagenome (IMG submission 44947)
GGTGAGTATCAGATAATGGTCAAGGTAGTTGACGTATTTGGAAATGATACAAATAAAATGATAAAATCAAAAATTAAGAAAAAGTAGGAGAAAATGATGGAAGGGAAGTATAAGAATCCTCCTTTGGTTGAGGCTTTGTGTGAGTTTAAATTTATCCCTGGAACATCTTGGGATATTACGATTCCCGGGATTATCTATGAAAGAATTAAAAATGATTTTCCTGAAAAAAAACATCAAATTGGAATAGGAATAACATTACAACCTAAGGAAAAAGGAATTGAACAAAAAATTGAACAAGCTCCCCCGCGGATTCAGTTTTTTAATAAAGATAAAACTGCATTAGTGCAAGTGGCTCCTGATCTATTAGTAGTAAATCAATTGAAGCCTTATCAAGGTTGGAATAAGTTCAAGCCGATAATTTTGAAGATTTTTGATTTATATAGAGAAATAGCTAATCCGAAAGGCTTAAAAAGAATTGGTTTAAGATACATTAATATTTTTGAATTTCCCGATAAAATAATTGAATTAAAAGATTATTTTCGATATTACCCTATGATCCCAGAAACTTTACCTCAGTCGTATGATTCATTTTTAATAAGAACTGAATTTCCTTATGATAATCGAGAAGAAGTACTAATAATTTCTTTAGGATCAATTATACCCAGGAGCCCAGATATAAGTTCAATCGTTCTTGATATAGATTATGCTATGATTTCACCGGGACATATTTCTTTAGATAATATAGATATATGGCTAGAAAAAGCTCATAGATTAGTTGAAGATTCATTTGAAAAAATTATCACAGATAAGTCAAGAGATTTCTTTATTAAGGGGTGAGGAAAATGGACGCGGCAATTTCTTTATTGCAAAGAAGCCTTCCTATGTTTCCTGTTGAAGGCAATTATCCTTATATCAAACAAGAAGAAGATAATTCTTCAATTCTTACCTTAATAAAACAAATAGATCAATTAAGCGATATATTTATTTTTAATAATGTGATGGAGATAAAAAGATTTTTATTCAACAAAAAAGAAATTCTTCCCATATTGATAGAAATATATGAACAAGTTATCTCCATTTTTGATAAGCCCACGCTTTATCTTGATGTATATAACGATCCGGAAGAAGACTATTCCGGGCTTTTTATAGAAATTGATTCAAATTTGCCGTTAAACGAATCAATTAAACGTCTTGATAAAATCGTCGATTGGTTTGTTACCAATATTCCTAATGAAATAAGAGGATATGTGACGGTTACATTGAAATAGGCCTATGTTTGAATGGGAACAATATTTCTTATTTGCAGAAAAAATTATCAACGTTGAATTTATATCAGATCATATGGATCTAGAAGAGGCGTGTTTACGTTCAGCTATTAGTCGTTTTTATTATGCGGTATTTTGTATTTCAAGAAATTATATCAGGGATTTTTTAAAAAAAACTATCCCTAATAAAGATTCCCATAAGTTTGTAAGAGAAGAATTTATAAATTCTTCTGAAAAAAATAAACAAAAGATTGGGGAATATTTGAAGCAGTTAAGTAAAAAAAGAAAAGATGCTGATTATGAGGATAACATAAAAATTGATAGGAATGCCGTATTATATTGCATGAATCAGGCTAATGAGGCGTTAAAATTATTAAAGAACATTAATAAATGAAACCGATTGAAATTTTACATCCTGACCAACGTCAGCCAAGCAAGGCCTATTTGGTGAACGCCATACGCCAGGCGGTTTTTACCTGGAGAAATCAAGGATATCCCGGAGTCACTCAAACTACCAGACGGCTCTTACAATACTGGTTTAATGAAGACCATATCGTGGATAAAGAGCCATTTGAATTCTGGTTCTGCCAGAGAGAAGCGATTGAAACCTTGATATATGTCTATGAGGTAATGAAGAAGCGAAATTTCATAGATATGGCCAGAGACTTTGGCTCGGGTCCTATTCAAGGCTATGACCCTTCTTATGATCAATATCCCCTTTATGCTTTTAAAATGGCTACGGGATCGGGAAAAACTTTTGTGATGGCTTTAAGCGTTGTCTGGCAATATTTCAATCATAGATGGGAAAGCCAGGCTGATTATACCTCTAAATATTTACTTATCGCCGGTGAAAAAAATGTTATTTATGACCGACTGACAAGAGATTTCAAAGAGGGAAAGATATTCCGGGAATTGCCTCTTATACCACCAGAATGGGAACAGGAATTTGACCTTAAAGTTATTCTTAAGGAAGACCCAATTCATATTATTCCTGATGCAGTTCTGTTTTTGACCAACATTCAGCAACTTGAAGAAAGAAAAAACAGAAGGCAAGAGGTAGAAAGATATGTGGATGAGATAATGGAGCTGCCAGAAGTATACAATGTTTCGGACATATACCAGGAAAACAGGATAAAAGAGGTCCTAACCGCTTGCCCCAATATAATGATCATGAAAGATGAGGCCCATCATATCTACAGCTTTGAAAAGGCCTGGAAGAGAATTCTGCTTGAGCTCAACAGAGATCTTGTTTCTCAATATGGGCGTGGTATTAATATGGAGCTTGATTTTTCAGCCACACCAAGGAACGAAAACGGCGCGCTTTTCCCCTGGATTATCGTGGATTTTTCACTAAAAGAAGCCATTGAAATGAACATAGTTAAACGGCCCTTGAAGGGTGTGGTTAAGGAAGCCAGGGAAATATCCTCAAGAAAGGTGGTTGAAAGATATAGAGCCTGGATTGATGCTGGCGTAAGAAGATGGCGCGAATATAAAAAGAAATTAAAGCCATTGGGGAAAAAGCCAGTATTGTTTTTTCAATGTCCAGAGAATGAGGAAGCAGATGAAATATTTGCTTACGTAAATTCAGCCATTCCTGATCTTAAAGGAAAAGTATTGCTGATACACACTGATAGCACGGGTGAGGTAAAAAAGGCCGACTTACCTAAAGCCAGAGAGTTTGCCAAGACCATTGACGACCCGGACCCGGAGAAGAATCCATATGAAGCTATTGTCAGTACCCTTATGTTGAATGAAGGCTGGGATGTCAGAAATGTTAACGTAATTGTAGGGCTTCGATCTTATAGCTCAAAGAGGAAGGTTTTGCCAGAACAGGTCATTGGCCGGGGCTTAAGAAAAATGTTCCCTGAAGAAGAGGCGAACATAGAAAAATCTATAAACGTCCTGGAAGTNATAGGNCCCCCAGGTCTTATGGATATTCTTGAAGAATTAGAGAATCAGGAAGGAATTAAGATTGCAGATTTTGATACCGGTAGTGCAATCAATTTAACTACCATTTTTGTGGATGAACATAAACTTGATATGGACATAGAAATCCCAATTCTTTCTCCGAGGATTTTTATAAGGGAGTTTCAGCTGGAAGAAGTGGACATCAAAAAATTGCCAGCCCTTAATATCCATTTAGAAAACAAAGTGCTGGAGATGGAATATGAAGCCAGAGATATGATAAAAGATGTGGTTGTTGTCAGAAGAAAATGGGATTTGCCGGTGCCTCAGGATTCCAAAAGTGTCATTGCTTATTATACTGATCAAATTTTAAAAAGCCTGAAAATCGGAGGGGCTTTTGCCAGCTTTTATCCGTTAGTGAAAAAATATGTTCAGGAAAAATTATTTGATCAGGAAGTTGAGCTTGATGACCCTCGTGTTCTTTTTATGCTTAGCCTGCCTGATGTCCAGGCACGGTTAATAAATTTGTTTACCGGGGCCTTTAAAGATAGAGCCTTTATTGAAAGGGAGCCGGAAAAATGGGATTTTATAAAGCTTTCCGACACCAGGCCATTTATCTGGTCTAAGTTGGTATACCCTGCAAATAAATGCATTTTTAATTATGTCCCATGCGATAGTAATCTGGAGGTGGATTTTGCCAGCTTTCTTGATAGAGCTAATGATGTGGTAGCTTTTACCAAAATTGTTCCTAAAATCGGGTTTTTTGTGGAATACAGGGATTCAGAAGGGAATTTGAGGTTTTATTATCCGGACTTCGTAGTTAAGTTAAGTAACGGCGATTATTGGGTTATGGAAACTAAGGGGTTAGAAGATGTAGATGTAAAATATAAAGACAAAAGGGCTATGATTTGGTGCGAGGATGCTACCAAATTGACCAAGGATAACTGGTCCTTTGTGCGCATAAATCAGGACGTTTTTAATAAATATAGATTCCGAAGCGTGAAAGAATTGTTAAAGACATTTAAAAATTGATCGATACATTCAGACGGGGGAATTTAAGATGGGCATAAGAAAAAGTATATTTGATGGCTATCATGAACATAACATTTATAAACGCCTAAGATCTAAATGGGCTGAACATTTTAATATATATCCCCAACTGCCTTTTACAAAAATATTCGATATAGAAAGCCTCAATGTTAATGAAAAAGAGATGGAATTTCTTAAAAAGACGAATATTGATATCACTATATGTGATAAAGAAGATAGACCAATAATGTGCATAGAATTTGACGGGCTGAGTAATGGGTATAATAAAGGAAGTGAATATATTCAAATAAAAAAGGATCCTTTAAGAAAGAAAAAGTTACAGTTGAAACTTAGAGTTGCATCAAAAAATGAGTTCCCCTTTTTTATCATTTCTTATGATGAGGAGAAAAATATTTCTGAACATATCTATCTTACGATTATTGACAGTATTATCGGACAGACAATAGCAAAAATGAATTTTCTTGAAGCGGCAAATAAACTTATAAATCAAGAGATAAATATTATGGATTCTATGAATGAGCGTGACCGCAGTGAATATCTTCATGACATTATAAAATCTATTGAGATTGGTATGGAGTTAGAGTGGGACCCTATTGCAAGGATGGCTGCTGAATTACAAGCTGTTTTATTCCAAAGAAATATTGTGCTTAAGATGAGCTATAAGCCCTTATCAAAGCCAGAATTGCCGGACGTTGATCTATTTGATGATGAAGGCTTGGAAAAAATAAAAAAAGCTATGGCAGATATTGAATGGCATGGTTATGAGGTAACTTGCGAAACTTTAAAAGGAAAGGTAATTGAAACTGCTTGGGTGAGAAATTTCGAAAATGAATGGGCCTCGCCAATGATAATTGTGAAAAATATTGCCGAATTATTAGCCCTATATGAAGCAGCAAGAATAAATGGTGTGATTGTTTAATGCAATCATGACCCATTTAAGAAGTAAGATATAAAAATTTTAATAGGATGAAACTCCTAACGCTATGTTAATAGGTTACTCGTTCCAGGGGGCGGGTGAGGCAGGTGGGACCGCCTGAGCCTTTTAAGGCAATTTCCTCGCCCGGCAGCTCATAGACAAAGCATCCTGCTTGACGCAGGCGCGCATCTTGAGCGATACGTGAGATCTCGATTGGCAGACGTGGTCTGTCATCCTGTCGTGTGCATTCTCATGAGAGATCTCCCGGATCCCACACGAGAGAACGCCATCCTACCATTGCGATATTCATATCAGGCTAAGAGTGATTATATAGTTAGTTCAAAACGACGAAAACAAACCAGTGTTTTCTATATGATAAGTCGCCGCATCTTCGTTTGGCGGGAATTGAAATCTCTCATATCGACGAGTCACTGGTCATTNGCACTCCCGCCGCCCGATTCTGGTGTGTGCATTGGATTTCTATCAGCATCAATCCTTAAATCTCACGACCATGAATCTCCGGCTCCTCTGGCACAAGGACCTTCGGACCCTCGGTAAATCGATCATGGCCGCTCATATGAGCCTGCATGAGGCTTTATTCACGTAACCAACTTGGATGAGAAACCTGCAATCTTGGCCCAGTAGACAATCCAGCATATTAACGCTGCTGGCCTTGTGACAATGCCGACATAGGGAATCACACTGAGCACGTAAAGAATACACATAGCCAAACCTAAGCGCAGTCCTGGATTCTGTTTCACGTTGATATCACGTCTCCGGAATTCGTTGTACAATGACCTTGAGAGATGTACAACAAGCACAAAATTCCAAAAAAAATTGAAAATCGGGATAAGCGCTAACCAGACGAGCTGAGGGGAGAGCGTACGAGCTTCAGCCGAGCACCGGTTCAATGCCTTTTGCAAACTCCGCAAATAGAGGATCTNAGAAAGAAGGAAAACACCAATTAGTAGTAATAGCAAGAGTTCCGAAGCGCCAATTGATCCGCGCATGGCTAGTATTATTCCTCCTTTCTCGCGATGTAGGAACCCTAACTCTTATCATAGAACACGAGTGANAAGTGCCTGTGGTGGATACTAGCTGACATAAGAACGGGCCTTAAGATTAAAGCTCAAATTTGGCATGCCCAGACTTGCCTCTTGAATAGACACCCTTTTTAACAGCAGATAATGTAGCGTTCATACCTTTGCAAATCAAGCAAATCATTCTTTCAGGTTAGGACATAGTATCCAGGGAAAAAAGCAAAGGGATATGTATGGAAGGGTCGTAGCGGACGGCCAGCACATTGCAGCCCTGAGTGGGGAACTTTTCTCCCGGGATTCCGAGGCTTGGGCCGATTATTTTTCATAATCTTCACCTTGACCAGGAAGATGTCCGGCTGGTTTTTGGCCTGTTTCGGCCGTATCTGTGGCTGGTGAGGAGTTTTCACCCACCAGGTGCGATTTTTGATTGTCCTTGACATCCTTTTTATCGGGATTTATATTTCATTGTGATGGTTGAAGGGGAAAATGAGGACTAAGGGGCACACCCAGATAGCGCACCTGAAAAGCAAATTCATATCCTTGACTTTATTAACATGAGAGAAAGCTTAATAAAACTCCTCGGAGAATTTTGGTGGGTGCTTTTGCTCGTTTTTGGCGTTGGTTATTTCTTTGCGGATATACCGATTTTTAAATACGTAGTCTACGTGATTGCAGTTGCTATTGCATTAATAATTTTTCTCCCATTTATTATCCAATTATTTTCTCCATCTTTTGTGTTGGGTTCGTCTCTAATAGAACATTTAAGAGAAACTGAAGATATGCCTTTTGGCAAAAAATATATTTTTGTACCCATGGCTTTGGTTTCTGCCATGTCTTTTTTAACTGCTCAAATAATACTTTCTACTTGGGTTTTCATATTGAGCTTTGTAGTTTGGGCTTCTGTGATAGGATTTTTCTGGACATTTCTTTTAACTTTACTTTTCGGATTAGCACCTGTAGCTATTATAACTGCTCCATTTCTAGTTTGGTACAAGGAAGGATTTGACATATTTCTTGGAACCGTAATTTTCTTTTTAATGACTCTATTTTGGTTTGGATTTTCGAAATTAGCTTTTTATGNGGATTATTTATCGACTCCCGAAGATTTTCTTGGCTATTCGCCGCAAATATTTTTACTCGGTGCGCTATCATTTCAAATCATTGCGCTACCTTTCTACAAGTTCAAGCTATTTGTTGTTGGGNATATAATCTCAGATTTAGGTGGCGGTACATTCATGCTTTTAGCTTTAATTTCTGCGTTCAAATGGAGGTCATTAAAGAAAAAACTTTCCAAAGAAGAGAAAGAAAAATTATATAGACCTTCAGTTTGGGCTTATATTCTTGGATTTTTCTTTACGAATATTCTCTATGCGGCATTTCGGGAAATGGAAGCACCGACAGCGGTTATTTTTTGGCTTAATGCCTTCTTTTTAGTAGCCTTAATGGGAAGATTTTTTGGACTTTTCTGCCATAAGCCTAAAGTCTAACGGGTTGGGTATGAAAGCGAATAAGAATAAGAACATTGCGATTGTTATTTCTGTTATTCTTCTCTTTTTGGCTATGATTGAGGGTTGGCCTTATGGATTTTTTACCTTACTTCGTTTGGTCGTTTTTGGAACTACAGTTTNTCTATCTTGGTTAGCGTATAAAAGCGAAAAGCNAGCTTGGTTTTGGATTTTCGTTTTTATTGNGCTTGTTTTTAATCCTTTAATTCCTTTGCATTTTGGCAGAGATTTATGGATGGTTGTTGATTTAATAGTTGCAGTTATTTTGATTATTTCTATTTTCACCTTCAAATTAACGAAAGATTAAAATAATATGGCAAGGCACAGGTATATAACACATCACAAGAGGTTCGTGATTTACGGCATTCACCCCGATTTTTATTTAGCAAAAACTTCTTTTATGATTGTGCCGTTATATGAAATCCTGATAAAATAGAAAAGGAAGAAATTTATGAATCAAGCAAACCGACCAAAAAAGGCTCTACNGCGTCCAATCAGCGACCAAAATATTAACGCAGACCGTTGCATCGAAGTAGTATTAAACTTGCCCGGTTTTCAAGAAGATAAGGAGCTACTCGANTGGATGCGATATGCGTACGCCTACTATGAAGCAGGCGAGTACAGCAAAGCACTCCAGTATCTTACTTGGTCATTGAACAGAATGCCTGCCCTTGAACCATATATCTTTTACTACATGAGAGTATGCGAGCGCGTTCTCGCAATTCCGCTAACAAAGGAGGAAGTACAATACGAGGGAAAGCTTGCTCGATACCGCGCTCTTCCAAAGTGGCTTAGATGGACGATGCCAGGATTCGAGTTTCGCGTACGGTGTAAATGGTGTGGTCGGTACACCCGATATATCCACCCAGACGTGCCAACATTCGGCATCGTCAGTTCTGCCAATTCATGCATGTCTTGCGGTCGGATGTACCCAATGCCATCTTGGGTGTGGGATAGCCCTGATGGACGTGCTTACAGCTACTATCGCATGTCTTTTGATGATGAAGAATTCTATGAGGAATTTGAGCGAGATTATGATCCAAAACCGTTATGCCAGCGTCGGCGAAAATAGGAGGAAATTTGCCAGCACCTTATATAACACGGACTAAAAGGCCACGCTTTGCTCAGCACAAATTTGGCTTCGCTGAACTATTTTTACACCGAAGCAAAAGAAGCGCAAGACGCGCTGCACTAGATTCTTCTTATTCAGAGAGAAGTGGAGCCCGAAAAGGGAAAGGAGGCCTTACGTTCTGTTGTTTCGCTGCCACCTTAGCCTCTTTCTCCGGTAGTCCCTTGAGCTCCTTCATCCACTTCAATGTGGGAAAGCAGTGTCTTCTTTTGTTTCAATTTTCCTAGACCATTGTCTAAGGCCGTTGACATTTTGCCGACCAGCCCCATGCTCAGCTGGGTCTTCGGCCGACAGGTCAGGTCGAGATTGTGATCGCCAATGAACTTNGCCAGTTTCTTGATCTAAAGCTCCTTGTCGCGGCGGGGGGTTGTNATCCTCGGCATCCGGAACGGACTGCCCTTGATCGGGTGCTTTTTTATTAATTCGATAGGTCTTTTGCCAACTACAAGAGGCACTTCGAGAAGGAGTACGGTTTCTTTCGGCCCATCACCTGGGAGGTGGTTGAGAGTTAAGCCTACTGGCGCGATCCCAAGCGCNGGTTGCCGCAATTGCGGNATGCTGAGTTATGGTAGATTGAAAAACTTTCTGTTCCAAAGAGCAGGAAATGGATGCTTTAAGACGGATGAAATTACATTGGAAGAAGATAAGGACAACGAACGGGCTAGAGAGAGTGCTTGTAGGGATAAGGAGTATAAGCCGTTTTAAAAAACGGAAGAGTTGCGGGAGGATAATATATACATTATTTCAGTATAACAACAAACGATGGGAGGAAAAGCCTTTACATGAATTTAAACAAAAAACTTGACACTAACTACATCACTAATTTTCTATCTGAAATTGATTCGCTGCATCAAGGGAAATTTGTTTGCATGTTTAGAGGTCTACGTTTGGGCAAAAGAAGTAAGCCNGAAAGCCTGAGTTAGACGATGACAGCTAATTTCTGTCTTTTTTTTTCATTAAAGGAAATACAATCACACCTGCCACTAAGTACCATATTACAAATTTCTTACTTACAAGATAGTAGATTAATGAACATACAATTGCAGAAGAGGCGGATGAAATAATCGTTTTTTGATGCTCTTTTAGTTTTTTGAAGGCATACCTTTTAAAGAGCGTTGCTATAAGGTAAACAATAATAGTTGCTCCTAATAAGAATCCCACTGCGGAACCGATCGCTTCAGCCATGATGTTTTCCTCCTAGGTAAAAAAGAGACCGGAAGAGGGGTGAGACTTTATGTTTCCTGAGCTTTTAGGCTCACATGAGAGTAAGCTTTATGCTCCCCCAGTCTCACATCAAAATCAATCTTGTTAAATATAAGCATTTCGGTTTTTGCTGAGCTGGACGAATGATCTCTCGAGCATCAATTTTGCCTCATTCCTTCGTGGAAGATTATAAAACTTGATATTCAGAGATGTCAAGTTGAGCTCAAAATAAGNTGGGCCGGGAGACGGTTCTGCGGTCCGAGTTCTTCAAGTGCGAGGTCTTCGTTGTGCTCCTTCGCCAGTAGCTCATCTCCGAGGCCCTAGTTGAGAAGGTCCTGGGCTGGCGGCACTCGGGTTTTTCGGTCCACCTAAGTTTAAAACTCAGACCAGGGAAGAGGCCGAGTGGGTGGAAAAGTACATGATTTGGACGCTCCTCTGCCCTAAAGCCTGTGGGCGATGAAGGTTATCGCCTTCATCACCGACTATGTCATGTTGGACAGGATAATCCGCTACCTAAATGTGACCTTCGTGGGCGAGAGATNTCTCCTGTCTCACGTCGTCTCGCAGCAATTATTCTTATATTCCGAGGCTTGGGCTGATTATTTTTCATAATCTTCACCTTGAACAGGCAGATGTCCGGCTGGTTTTTGGTCTTTTCGGCCCGTATCTGTGGNTAGGGAGCGGTTTTTGCCCACCGGTTGCGATTTTTGATTGTCCTTGACATCCTTTTTATCGGGATTTATATTTCTTTNCGATGGTTGAAGGGGGAAATGAGGACTAAGGGGTACACATAGATAGCGCACCTGAAAAGCAAATTCCTATATTTCCTTCTTACTAGTGTTAGCGTTCATTGAAAAAAGCACTAGTACTAATTAATAATTTTAAAATAATGAAAAAGAAAAATGAAATAAAGCGTGTAATTAGCCATATCAAGTTTTGTTCGCGATTTGGCCATCGTAAGCTCTCCATTTTTATCTCCTGATTAGCCGCTAAAGCCGGCTCTCGTTCTAAGAGTGGTTCTGGCTTATCAGCCCTGATATAGGCATAATCATTGGCCCAGTCTTCCGTGTATTCGATAATGTAGGAAGTAACCAGGCGAAGATAGGAATCAACCTAGGGAAAAACTCCTACTACCCGATTCTTTCGCCTTAACTCGCTATTCGTTCTTTCCAGCCCATTGGTCGAAGAAATACGGTGCTTCCTATCTCGGCTATTCATGCCCTTGGGTGCCCCGAGCTTTGCCTCTGCCTCTGCCTTCATCAGCTCCGTCAACAGCCACTTTAACATCGATTTTGTCGGATCATCNTCCAACAAAAATCTTGTTAGCCATCTCTTCAAAAAATAATCTCTTTGAGCCTTCGTAAATGAAACCCTCCTTTCTTAAAGTTTTCTCTATTAAAAGGAGAGTTTATGATGGCTCATTTATCTAGATTAAATTGTGAAAATTCTTATACACCAGCCGACCC
>JGI24721J44947_10010852_pt1 | contig 11479 bp, 9 predicted proteins | sample YelNatPaOPGAMG01_FD_44947 | JGI IMG/M metagenome (IMG submission 44947)
CAAATGAAGGATAACGGTCAGCTTCCCTTCCAATTGTTGGCCGAAGTGACCAGCCGGGCCGACTATCGGCGCCTGTGGGAGCGACTGCAACTGCCCCCCGCGGCTATGCCGGACCTGCGCCAGGCCCTCCAGCAGTTGGGGGTCACCCCCGAAGCCCTGGCCAGCCTGGAGGAGCACGCCACTCCTCAGGGCCTCCCGGTGGGACAGGTGTGGCGGGTGATCAAGGAAAGTCTGGGCCAGGGCCAGGCTGGGGACCCTTCCGGAAAGCCGGCCGAGACGGCTTTCCCCCTGTCTGCGGCAGAAGTGGCGCAATGGCGGCACCTGCTTAGGCAAGCTGCGTTCAGCCCGGAGACGGTGGAGGCCCTTCTGGACTTTCCGCCGCCGGTCAATGCCGCCGAACTGCGGGCTCGTTTGGCTTCGCTGGCCCCTTCCTACTCCGTTCCCAAGTCGCCGGAAGGCCCCAAGCCCCTGTACCTGCCTGAAGATCTGCAGTTGCGGTCTTTGTGGTGGAAAAACCACACCGGGACAGAGACCGGGTTGGGTGACCAGCGGGGCCATCAGGAACAGGCTTCCCATTTGGGCGAATCCGGATTCCTTCGGGAAGTCGGTTCCGGAACCCTAGGGGTTTTCCCGGGACTGCTTGCTTCTGCCCCCTTTTCGGCCGGCGACACGGCAGGAAGCGGCAGGGAGCTTTGGGGCAATATAGGCCCGGAGGTGCGCCAAGCCTTTTGGTCCCAAGTGGAGGCAGGCATTCTCCGCCATCTCAGACCCGGAGAAAGCCGCCTCAGTTTGGTCCTTCATCCTCCGCATTTGGGACAGATCGAGCTGCTCCTTAATCTCAAAGGCGAGGACCTGGCGGTGACGGCGATGATCAGCCGCCCGGATGTCGCCTACCTGGCTGGCGCCGGGGTGGAACAACTGGTGCAAGCCCTTTCTCAGCACGGTCTGGTATTGAGTCAGTTTCACGTCCAGCTACAGGCGGGCCCGCCCGGAAGCCTTGGTTTTTCTGCCCTGAAAGGTGGAACCGGGGGCAAGAAAGAGGGGGTGACGGTCTCGGGCGAAACCTTCCGGAGACGCCGGACTGAAGGGGTGGACCGCTTTGTATAGCGATCTGGCTCCGAGCAGATTTCTGCTCTTGAGGCGAACTCATGACAGTCACTGATTATGCGGCAAGCTCTGCTATTTCCGCTAAAAGCACCGACTCCTCGAAAAGCCGGAGCGTTTCGGAATCTGTGGCGAAAACCGTGGGCAAGGAGGATTTTCTGAAGCTGCTGGTCACCCAGCTCCGTTTTCAGGATCCTCTGAGCCCTGCAGACCCTAAGGAATTTGTGGCGCAACTGGCCCAATTCAGTTCCCTGGAGCAGCAGATCAACGCCAACCAGAATCTGGAAAGCCTGGGCAGTCTAATTCAGACCGTCAGGGACTCCCTGTCCCTGTCCCAGGGGGTCAACCTTCTGGGAAAATCCGTAAAAGGGGTAGGCAATTCCCTGCGCCTGGAAGGGGGCCGCGTCGATGCCGCCACCTACCAGTTGGCCCGGGGTGCCGAAGAGGTCAAGGTGGCCATCCTGGACGGCGCCGGACAGGTGGTGCGGACCCTGAATCTGGGTCCACAGTCAGGGGGCCTGCGCCAGTTTGCCTGGGACGGCAAAGACGGCAACGGCAAGGCCCTTCCCGACGGCTCTTACACTTACCGGGTGACCGCCTTGGACAGCCAGGGGCAGGGAGTGGAGGTCACCAACTATTTCACCGGCACAGTACAGGAGGTCTTTCAGGACCAAAAGGGGGTCTGGCTTAGGATTGACGGCCGGGAGGTGCCTCTGGACCGCATTGTCTCGGTAAGTCAAGCTTCGTAGGCCCACCGTAGACGCGGTTCGGATACCGGTGTTGGTATTTTACCGAAAACTGAAAACCGAAAACCGCAGTTAAGGAGGCGAACATGTCTCTATCAACGGCCATGTACAGCGGCTTGAGCGGCTTGAACAGCCACGGGGAGGCCATGGGGGTGGTGGGCGACAACATCGCCAACCTGAACACCACCGGCTTCAAATACAGCGCCGTTCATTTTGAAGACCTCTTGGCCCAGATGGTGTCCACCGGGTCCGGGCCGGGGCAGGTGGGCCGGGGTTCCCGCATTTCTCAAATCAACACGGTATGGCAGCAGGGGTCACTGGAGACCAGCGCCGACGACGTGGACGTGGCCATCACCGGCATCGGCTTTTTAATCGTCAAGGATCCTCTGACCAATGGCCTTTACTATACCCGGGACGGTAATTTTTCTCTGGACAAAGACGGCTATTTGATCAACGCGCACGGCTACCGGGTGCAGGGCAAGGCCATTGACCCGGCCACCGGCACCCCCGCAGGGGTGGATACGGACATCAATATCACCCAGAACTATTCCGCCCCCCGGGCCACCACCGAAGTGGAAATGGTGCTGAACCTGGACGCCAACGCCGCCGTGGGCGACACCTATGCTTCTGCCCTCAGCCTTTATGACGGCTTGGGCAATATCCATACGTTGAATGTGGTGAACACCAAGGCCGGCGCCAATGACTGGAGGGTGAGCGGCACCCTGGACGGCATTGACATTACTGCCCTCATCGCGGACCAAGGCGGCGGCGGGCCCTCGGACCTGATATTCAACGCCAACGGCACCATGGTTTCCGGCGGCCTCTATACCATAGATCTTTCCGCCTACAACATCGGCAACGTCGCCCTTAACCTGAGAAATACCAGCGGGGGCAACACCACCCAGTACGCGGCCTCCTCGGTGACCAACTATGCCTCTCAGGACGGCTACGGTCCGGGCTTTCTGCAACGCCTCTCTATCAATAACGAAGGCATTATCACGGGACATTATTCCAACGGTCAGGTGCTGCCGCATTATCAGCTCACCCTGGCCCGCTTCAATGCCCCCGGCAAGCTTTTCCGGGAGGGGAGCAACCTGTACACCGAAACCCAGGATTCCGGGGTGGCCCTGACCGGGGCGCCGGGAACCAACGGCCTGGGAAAAATCAACTCCAACTCCCTGGAGCAGTCCAATGTGGACCTGAGCAATGAATTCGTTCATATGATCCTCTACCAGCGTGCCTTTCAGGCCAACTCCCGGATCATTACGACCACTGACAGCATGATGGAGGAGGTGCTGTCGTTAAAGCGATAACCTAACATAGGTCTGAAGAAAGGCGGTGAAACCGGATAATCCCCTTCCGGAAGGACCGCAGGACGGTACCGGGGTCGCCGGATAACTTTCGCCCTTGCTCAGGAGCTCTCCAACCTTTTCTATAACTTTGCCCATCTTTTAGAATATAATCAGGTGACTGACCATCCTCCCTACCGGAGGTCAAGCATGATCCCGCGATACAGCCGCGAGCCCATGGCTCGCATCTGGAGTGAAGAAAACAAATTCCTGAGTTGGCTCAAAGTGGAGCTGGCCGCCATGGAAGCTCTGGCGGACGAGGGCCTGATCCCTCCGGATGCCCCTGACCGGGCCAAAATTGCCGCCGTCATCGATGTGGACCGCATCCATGAAATTGAAAAACGGACGCAGCATGACGTGGCGGCATTTGTGGACCAGGTGGCTGCCACCATGGGGGAATATGGGCGCTATTTTCACTTCGGCCTCACCTCCTCGGACGTCCTGGACACCGCCCTGGCCCTGCGCCTTAAGGAATCCGCGGCCTTGCTGCTGGCCGACCTGGACGAGCTGCTGGCAGTGCTGAAAGAGCAGGCCCATCGCTACAAAGGCCTGGTTATGGTGGGGCGGACCCACGGCGTGCATGCCGAACCCATCACCCTGGGATTGAAATTCGCCCTTTGGTATGCCGAATTCCAGCGGCAACGTCGGCGCTTGGAGCATGCCAGAGACACCGTAAGCGTGGGTAAGCTCTCGGGCGCGGTGGGCACTTTTGCCCACCTGCCGCCCGCGGTGGAAGCCGGAGTCTGCGTCCGTCTGGGCCTGACCCCGGCCCCCATTTCCAACCAGATCATCCAGCGAGACCGGCATGCAGAATACCTGACCACCCTCGCTTTAATCGCTGGCAGTATTGAGAAAGTGGCCTTGGAAATCCGCCACCTGCAGCGCACTGAGGTGCGAGAGGCCGAAGAATTCTTCGCCGCAGGGCAAAAAGGCTCCAGTGCCATGCCTCATAAGCGCAATCCGGTGCTTTCGGAAAATCTGTGCGGCTTGGCCCGGGTCGTCCGGGCCAATGCCCTGGCCGCCCTGGAAAACATCCCCCTCTGGCATGAGCGGGACATCAGCCATTCCTCGGTGGAGCGGATCATTTTCCCGGATTCCAACCTGCTGGTGGATTTCATGTTGGCCCGTCTGACCGGCCTGTTGAAAAACCTGGTGGTGCACCCGGAGCAGATGCAAGCCAACCTGGCGTTGAGCCGGGGGCTGATCTTCTCCCAAAGCGTGCTCCTGGCCCTGGTGCAGAAGGGCTTAAGCCGGGACGAGGCTTACCGCTTGGTGCAGCGCCCGGCCATGAAGGTCTGGGAGGAGGGAGGAGAGTTTGCCGAGACCGTGGCTCAGGATCCGGACATTGCTCAATACCTTGGCAAAGAGGAATTGGCCCAGCTGTTTGACCTGCGGCGCCACCTGAGGCATGTGGATGATTTGTTCCGGCGGGTTTTCCGGGATTAGGGCGGGGGTGAAGCCGGAGAAGCCGGCTACGCCAAGTGGAGCTTGACCACGTCCTCCCGGGGCACCACTTTGTCCAAGTGAACCCGCACGATGTCCCCGGGCTTAAGGCGCAGAGAGGCAGGGGCGGTAAGATAGACTTCCAGCAACAGATCGGGAAAGAGCAAGCGATAGCGGCTGTTCACGGGTTCCACCACCAGGGCCTCCTTTTTCCGCCCCACCTGCCCGGCAAGATATTTCAGAAGCCAGTAGCGCAGACGCCGGGTTTTGAGGTATCCCGCCCGGCGCATGGCCGGTTCGATGGTCATCAGGATCTTTTCCAGATCATCCCGCCCATATAGAGGGCCGCTGCTGCTCAAGGCCCCCAGGATTTGCCGGTGGATCACTACATCCAGATAGCGCCGGATGGGGGAGGTGGCAAAGGTATATTCCGACAGGCCAAGGCCCCAGTGCGGTTGGGGGGTGAGATCCATTACCACCCGGCTCAGCTTGCGGCGATCTAACCACAGTTTGAGCAGGTCTTTGGGCTCCTGGGTGTCAATGGGCTCCCGGGGTTCAGGCTGCGCCCGGTAGATGGCCGGGAGTCCCTGCTCCGCCACAAACCGGGCTGCCAGCCAATTGGCCAACACCATAGCTTCGGCCACCAGTGAGTGGCTGGGGGTTTCCTGGTCCTCCACCATGACATGGATGCCTCCTTGGTGATTGAAACTGACCCAAACCTCGGGAAGCTTCAATTCATAGCCCCCGTGGGCCAGGCGACGGGCCTTAAGGCGCTGGGCCAACTGGATGAGGACCTTCAGGGTCTCGTCCCGCTCCGCCAGAAACAGATCCACCTCCTGATAAGTCAGACGGCGCTGGACCCGGATACGGCTGGGACGGATGACCCAGTCGCGGATTTCCGCCTCAGGGCTTAAATCCACCAGAAAGCTCAGCGCCAGGCGCTCCTGCTCCGCCACCAGGCTAAGGGTGTTCTCCGACAACTCTTCGGGGAACATGGGCAGACGCATCTCCGGAAGATAGATGGAAGTACCCCGCTCCTGGGCCTCCAGATCCAGGGGATTGCCGGCCTCCACCAGGGAGGAGACATCGGCGATGTGAATTCCCAGGCGCCAGCCGTCTTCCAAGGCTTCGAGGCTCAGGGCATCGTCAAGGTCCCGGGTGCCTTCCCCGTCGATGGTGAGACAATCCAGATGGGTCAAATCCACTCGGAGGCGTTCATAGGGATCGGCGGCTCCTGCCTGAGCAGATATCTCCCGGGCCAGCTGTCGGGCTTCGGGGGAAAATTCCAAGGGCACCCCCAGCCGATAAAGGTCCAGGTTTTCGTCTTCATGGAAGACCTTGAGGCGCACCAGGAGGCGGAAAGGAGCATCGGCGGCGTGCAGTCCCGCCTTCTCCAGATAGGCCTTGCCTTTTTGATAGTCCGGGGCCTCCTCCCCAAATATTGCCATATCTTTGAGAAGGCTCACCAGTCGGGCCTGCCATTCCGGATCCGGGATTTTCCCTGTTTCCCAGGCAGTCCTGAGCATGGCTCCGGCGAGGGCCAGCTCCCGGCGGGCCTCTTCTTCCCGGCGGGCTTTGTCCTGAAGCTGCTCCACCACTTCGGGGGGGTTGGGGATCCAGCGGCCGTCTTTATGCTTAAAGAAAAACCGGTCTTCGTAAAGGGCGCGGCCCATGGCCGCCACCTGGTCAGCCGTAGCCTGGCCGCCAAACCACAGGCCGGCCAGGTCCGCTTCCTCCATGGGCTGGTTTTCCTCGGCCAGAAACTGCCAGATTTCGGAAATATTGACGGCGGCCTTCAACTCTTCCCGCCTTCTGGCAACTTCCTGCAAGTATTCCAGCCATTGCTGGCGGGAGGCCCTGATGGAGAGGTCGGCCCGGGTGGCATGCAGAACCCGCTTTCTGGCCAGAGTCAATTCCCGGTTGTTTTGGGTGAGGACATGAAGCCGGTCTCCCCTGAGGTCCAGGACCACCCCGCAGAGGATCTTCTTTTCTTCAAAGAATTCGATTAAATAACCCGGTTCCATGATAAAATGAAGCCAAAGGTATCAAAAATCCCCCAAATGTCAAGGAAGGGGATATCGCCGGAACGGCCGGAAGAGCCGAGCCCCTGTGCCCTCGTCGGGATTTATTTTAAAGGTTTTGCTCCGAACTCCCAATGGAAACCGGGGCAAGGCCCTTAGAAAATTTGTATGCGCCTAGCCCTGATTTCGGACATCCATAGCAACCTGGAAGCCCTGGAAAGTGTCCTGCGCCAAATAGAAAAAGAGGATGTGGACGTTATCCTGAATTTGGGAGACCTCGTCGGCTACAATGCCAGTCCCAATGAATGCCTGGAGCTGCTTCAGGAAAAACCCGTCCTGAGTCTGGCCGGCAACCACGACCTGGCGCTCCTGGAGGTGAATCGGGCCCAGCATTTCAACATTATCGCCTACCAGGCCATTTTATGGTCCCGGGAGCAGATAAAGCCGGAATTTCTGCATTTTTTCCGGAGCTTGCCCCTCACCCGGGAAGGCCAGGGCTTTCTGGCCTGCCATGGCACCCCCAGCAGCGCCGAGGCGTATATCGTCTTTCATTTCCAGGGAAAGCGGGTTTTCAACTATATGAGACATCTCTCCCACGTGCAGGTGTGCTTTTTCGGGCACACCCACAAACGGGCCTTGTGGTTCCGGGACATCCGGGGCAAGATTGCCACCTTGCCCATAGCGCGGGAAAAGATGGTGCTGGATCGCACCTGCCTGTACCTGATCAATCCCGGCAGCGTCGGCCAGCCCCGGGACGGCAATCCGGAAGCCGCCTATGCCATTTTCGACGACGAGGAATTCTCCGTTCACTTCAAGTCTGTACCCTATGACATCAAATCGGCGCAACAGCGGATACTGAAAGCGGGCCTGCCGGAATTTCTGGCGGAGCGGCTGGCCCAAGGCATCTGATCCAGGAGGAAGCGATGGCTTTTTACCAAAAAGAGGGTGTCTTAAAGGACGGCACGCGGGTGATCCTCCGGCCCATGACAGCCGAGGACCGGGACAAGCTCATTGACTTTTTCAAGCGGGTGGACGAACATGACCTGATGTTTCTGCGCTCGGATGTCCGGGATCCGGCGGTTATTGATGATTGGGTGAAAAACATTGACTATCACCGGGTTTTCCCTCTTCTGGCCGAAGTGGACGGCAAGATCGTGGGCGACGCCACCCTGCACATGCGCAAGGTGGGCTGGAAGCGTCATCTGGGCAACGTCCGGGTGGTGGTGGCCAAAGAGTATCAGAACAAGGGCCTGGGCACGCTTCTGGTAAATGAAATCGTGGAGCTGGCGGCGGAGTTCGGCCTAGAAAAGCTGGTGGCCGAAATTCACCTGCAGGCCCCGGCGGCCATCGCCCTTTTCAAGAAGGCGGGCTTTGCCGCCAAGGCGGTCTTTGAGGACCTGGTGAAGGACCCCACCGGCAAAAAAGGCGATCTGTTGGTCATGGTATGCGACGTCCAGGGACGGGACCGGGGAGCCTGAGTACCTTTGTCCGGAATTTACAAATGAAGGGGTTGGTTACGGTTCAGTCAGGATCAATGTCCGGCCCTCCTGGATGATTTTCCCGGATTTCCTCAAGGTCTTCATGGCCCTGGTGATACTGACCCGGTGGGCTCCCACCAGAAAGCCCAATTCTTCGTGAGTGAGGGGAAATTGGATGGCGTGGCCTTTGATGTGCGGGATACCGTGTTCCCGGGCCACTTGGGCCAGCATATGGTAGAGGCGGTCCTCTAAATGGGTGAAGGAAAGGCCCCCCACCCGGCTAGTGAGCCAGTCAATGCGCCGGCTTAAGTTTTTGATAACCTGCAGGCCTATATTGGGATATTGCAAGATTAATTGTTCAAAACCTGGCTTGTCAAATCCGCAGATAAGGGTATCTTCCAGGCAGGTGGCCGTCAGTGGGTAAACCTTGTCCTCCAGAAGCATGCTCTCTCCCAGAAAATCCCCGCTTTTGCGAAGGTCCAGGGTAATTTCATCGCCTTCCTCCGTCACCTTACTCAGTTTCACCCTCCCTGTCTTAAGCAAAAACATGCGGTGTGCCGGCTGGCCCTGGGAAAAGACCTCCTCGCCCCTATGGAAAATGCGTCGCCGCGCAGCTTTGGTCAACGCCTCCAGCTCTTCAGGCTTGAGGTTCTCAAAAATCCAGAGGTGACCGATGCAGATGGGAGATAGCTCGCCGCGTTCCCGCCCGGCTATCTGGTCGCAGACACAGCCCATGTTAACGCCCTGATTTTTCGGTTTTTGGGCAAAAGCTTACCCACTCCGAGTTATCCCGACTATGTCCTTTCCTTTAGCTGATAGTCCATGGCCTCTTTGAGTTCGCGGGAGAGCAGTTCGCATGCCTGCACCACTTCCGGATGGTCCTCGAAGTTCTGAAACATGTCGGGGGTGATTTCCGTGAAATTCTCAAACTCTTCCGGAGTCATCCAGCGGGCCGGCCCACCGTACTTGCAGGTGGTGCCGAAGCCGCAAATAAAGCAGGGCGGCGTGGCGCTGTTGAAAAAGACTGAACCCACCACCCGGCACTCAAAATAGCTGCTCAAGTGATAGGACACGTCCCGTACCACCTTTTCGGCCTCATCGCCACCGACACACACCACTGCAGCCGGCTTGCCCATGATTTGTGGCTCCACATGGCGCAAGGGGAAAAGGCGCTCAAGAAAGGTGTGGGTAAAGGCATTGGCCTTGCCAAAATAGACCACCGCCCCCACAATCAAGGCATCCGCCGCCACTATCTTATCATAAAAAGTAGCCATGTCGTCATTCTGGAAACAGCGGTTGGTGACCGCGCATTTGACACAGCCGAGGCAGGGTCTGATGTTCAGGGTGGCCAGCCGCACCATTTCATATTCATGTCCGGTGTCCAAGGCCACCTTGTCCAACATCCGGTGCAAGTTACCTTTCGGTTTGGGACTGCCGTTGATAACCAGGATCATTAACCATCTCCTCCTTTAATATTAATCAATACCCGCCAGATTTCGCCTCGTTGATTTCTCTTTTTTATGTATAATTGATTTGTCTTTGGCATTCGGTAGCCGGCGCTACATTGTCAGTTTTTCTTGGCCGTAGCCTGCGGTCAAGATATGAGGGGAATCGCCGATAACTATAGGATGCCAAGGCCATACTGCAAGAATATTAATGTGGTGATCCATGTTAAACAAAGCAGATTTCCTTCCCGCGACCACCTGGCTGACGGCTAACCTCAATTTGATCATCCCCCTGCTTTTTTCCCTCTGGATGGCCTGGGGGGACATCAAAACCCGGCGCATCCCCAATTACCTCACTCTGGGTACGGCCCTGGCCGGTCTGGGGTTTCAAACCGGGATGCATGGCTGGGCCGGGCTGGCCAGCGGGCTGGGGGGCATGGCGCTGGGCTTCGGCTTGCTCATCGGTTTTTACATCCTGGGAGGCATCGGGGCCGGCGACGTTAAGGGTTTGGCCGCTCTGGGCGCCTGGTTGGGCCCCCAGAAGACTTTTGAGCTGTTTATCGGCATGGCTATCTTCGGGGGGGTCTTAAGTGTCGCCCTGCTCTGGTGGCGGGGTCAGCTTTGGTCAACCTTGGGGCAAGGCTTGATTGCTTTGAAAAACTGGTTTTTTAATTATATTCTTCTGAGGCCGCACCGATCGCTAGAAAGGCAGCCGGCCGCAAACCCGGCGGCGTCTTCCGCCGGGGGCATTCCCTATGCGGTGGCTTTGGCCGCGGGCATGGCGACGCTCCTGGTGCGCAACCTCTGGCCGGGCAGCTAATGGTCCCGGGCCGTCCTTTCCGTCACCACCTTCCTTCCCGCTACCCCCCGATTGACAGGCAAAAGGGGGCTTGATATACATGAAAGTGAAATCTGTCGTTATTTTCATAGCTTCCAGGTCAAGCGGGCGTTATCTTTTTTATTGATTATCGGAGTCCCCTATGCTTGTCGTTATGGACAAGGACGCCACCCAGGCCCAGATTGACGCGGTGGTGGCAAAAATTGAAGCCCTGGGCTTTGTGGCCCAACCCATNCCCGGGGGCCAACGGGTGGCCATCGGTATCCTGCGCAATCCCGGCCCCTTGGATCCGGCTCTGTTCGTGGATATGCCGGGAGTAATCCAGGCTATTCCGGTCTCCAAGCCTTACAAACTGGTGGGTCGGGAATTCAAGCGGGAAGACACCATTATCTCCTTTCCCGGACTTGAATTGGGGCGGGGGCGCTTCGTGGTCATGGCCGGGCCCTGCGCCATCGAAAGTGAGGTCCAGGCCTTGACCATCGCCCGGTTGGTGAAAGCCGCCGGAGCTCAGTTTTTCCGGGGCGGCGCCTTTAAACCCCGCACTTCCCCCTACAGTTACCAGGGCATGGGGAAAAAGGGTCTGGAGATCCTGAAAAAAGTGCGGGAGGAAACCGGTCTGCTGATCATCACCGAGGCTGTGGACCATGAATCCTTAAAATTGGTGGCCGAGGTCGCCGACATCATCCAGATCGGGACCCGGAACATGCAGAATTACACCCTGCTACGGCGGGCCGGGCGGGTAAACAAACCCGTGCTGCTGAAGCGGGGCATGTACGCCACTCTGGAGGAATGGCTCATGGCGGCGGAATACATCGTGTCCGAAGGGAATTCCCAGGTCATCCTGTGCGAGCGGGGAATCCGGTCTTTCGGCGAGCATGCCCGCAATTTGCTGGATCTGGCCATTATTCCGGCGGTGCGACGGGAAAGCCATCTGCCCGTGGTGGTAGATCCCAGCCATGCCGCCGGGCGGCGGGACCTGGTGCTCCCTCTGGCCCGGGCTGCGGTGGCGGCGGGCTGTGACGGGCTTCTCATGGAGGTGCACCACGAACCGGAAA
>JGI24721J44947_10010861_pt1 | contig 11472 bp, 10 predicted proteins | sample YelNatPaOPGAMG01_FD_44947 | JGI IMG/M metagenome (IMG submission 44947)
TGTAATCAAGAAGTCCCCGGCTCACCACAAACATCGGAGACACAGCAAAATGGAGATACTATTAGCAGAGATTTCGAACAGGAAGCCTATCCACATAATTATTGGTCACATACCGAGTTGCCTCAAATGACCACGGCTCAGAGGCTTCAGGTCGCCCTTGCAGCGCAAGCCCAAGGGCAGGAATACGTACGAGAGCACAATGCTGAAGCCCAGGAGCTTTCAGACAGGCTGGAAGGCTACATCCGACGATGGCTCAAAGGCGAAGTCCCGGCAAAATTACCTGAAGGCTTGTTGCCCGAATATATCGATAGCCCCAAGACCAAAGACTGGACATTGATGAAGCCNGAAGAAGTACTGCCCGAAAAACAATGGCTGGTCATCCCGTGTCACCAAGTTGACCCCGAATTTAAGAANTTGTACATGCTCGGGACNGACCCGCATGTTACATANGGGAAATTAATATTCGTGGCTCCGATCGGCTCAAAGCTATTGATAGAAGGCGATTTCCCCCATGCCCGCTATATGAGCTATGAGATCTTGCCACCTTTTGATCCCAAACATCCAGCAAGCGGTACCATGGGGGAGACGCCAGAGGTGCCACTGGTCGATGTTGATATCGAGCCTGACCCGGGCAGCACTAATCCCTTCAAAGTCGGTGCTGACCGCACCGCCTCAAACAGGCACTATCATATTACCTTCGATTTGAGGCTGGGTAATGCCGTGACACTCAACCCTGAAGCGATGAAGNGNCCAGAATACCGTGCACCNGGCAACTGCCGTGTCGGAGCACCTTTTGGCTTTGCCGGTCCCTGGGGAAACAATGTACTGACACCCTCTGTCCTGTGGTACCGCATATATGCGCCTGACAAGAACACCGATATTTATGGTGGAGTCGGTCTGCCAAAAGCTGTCTTACAACTAAATACCGGAGAGAAATTCTGGCTGCAGCCTGATTTTTCATTGGCTCTGGAGCGAGAAACAACGGTGGTACCTGCTGGCTATGAGACCCCCAGAGAGCCTTACAACTTCATAGGTCCACAGACTGGGTGGTTTAAGATCTTTGGTCTAGCCTTGATCAGNGCAGAGAACGCAGGTTACATCGCGTCCCGGACCAGCAAAGTTCAATCGGCTGAGCAAATCAAAGAAAATATACGAAAGATGTTCCTGCTGCTTTTCAATCGGGGGGAGGAGGCTGAACCACCGGGTAACTACGAAGGCAGTGCTACCGCCTGCAAAAATAACAATTTCCTGACCAGGATCTTCCAACTTGGACCCGGTAAGGTATACGTCATTACCGGCAAAATGCCCAAATTCCCGAAGACTCGAAACGGCGAGCCCATTATGACCAACGGGGAAGTACGCTACTGGTCTATTTCTCAGTATGGTAAAGGCGAGGGCGACAAATACGAAACGGCGGTAAACTATGGCTCTCTGATGGATGATGAAGTAGTCCTGAATGAAAACCACGAATATNTTATCGTTTACTCTACCCCGGAGAATAGACCNAGCAACGCTACAGCAGAAAATGGTGTCACCTGGGCTAACTGGGGTCCGCGCTCCCGTCAAACCATCACTATCCGGTGGATGAGCGTCATGCCCGAATGGCACCTGCCAGAATATGCCCCAGACGAATACAACCTCCCCTGGAAAAAGGCAGCGTGGTCTGCCACTCAGTATGACCAGTCTCTAGTCGGACAAAACAAACCTGGTGTAATGGGCCCCTACCACCCGGTCATACATTACTTGAGCAAAGAACAGTTTGAAGCCCTCGGCAACAGAAAGTTGTCACCAAAAGATATCCCTGAGTGGCGATGAACTTATTCCGCCGAAATCGTGCTCAAGTAGAATCTCTGCTCGTTACGCACAAGAGGTTGGAACGGAAACAACGAGGGAAATTGTTAGATCTCTGCTATCAAGCAAACAAAGGTGGCTTCAGTTTGCCATCGCTTCACTTCATGGTATAATTGCCTCCAGACTTTTCTTCAATTCGCGACGGTACTATGTCCAGAGGTGGGTCCGAAAAAAGGACTGTCATCGGTGTAATNGGTGGAGGGCACTGTTCTGCCCANGAAGCAGCGCTGGCTGAGGCTGTGGGCAGAGAACTGGCTAAAAGGGACGCCATCCTCATCTGCGGAGGCTTGGGTGGAGTGATGGAAGCCGCCTGCCGCGGAGCTACTATCGAGTCGGGAACGACCGTAGGGGTCCTCCCTGGAGATAATTCATCGTCAGCCAATCCCTATGTACAAATTCCCATCGCCACCGGTCTTGGCGAAGCCAGAAACCTGGTCATCGTCAAATCAGCCCAGGCGATAATCGCCATCGGTGGCGATTANGGAACACTCAGCGAGATCGCTTTCGCNCTGAAGAGCGGCACGCCAGTCGTTGGCTTGAACACATGGTCGTTCTCTCGAAACGAGAAGGAGGATAAATCAATAGTCCACGCTGAAGACGCCGTGGACGCCGTGGAAAAAGCAATAGCCCTGGCAAAAGAACGGAAAAAAGGTTAATCAACTTGATGAAGACGACTTCCGTGACCATCAAAAGAATAGCCGCTCGTGAAATTCTCGACTCCAGAGGCAACCCTACCATCGAAGTGGATGTGGAATTGTCAGACGGTGCCACTGGCACCGCCGCAGTGCCTTCGGGTGCCAGCACTGGTAAATACGAAGCTGTGGAACTACGCGATGGTGACAAAAGGCGTTACGGCGGACTCGGTGTTTCCAGCGCAGTAAACAATGTCCACAGGGAGATAGCGCCAGCATTGCTCGGCATGGCTGCTTCGGACCAGGAAAAAATCGACGAAAAACTTATCAAACTAGATGGCACGGCGAACAAGTCTCGACTTGGTGCCAACGCCATCCTGGGCGTATCCCTAGCCGTAGCTAAAGCGGCAGCCCGCTCACATCGCTTGCCCTTATACCAGTACCTCGGTAANAAGGCTGCTGNCCGCCTGCCCATACCGTTGATGAATATTCTGAACGGGGGTAAACACGCTGCCGATTCCACTGATTTCCAGGAATTCATGGTAGTCCCGTCCGGAGCACCCAGTTTTAAGAAAGCGCTACAAATGGGTACTGAGGTTTATCATGCTCTCAAGCAGGTTATCAAGGACAAAGGGCTGAATACCAATGTAGGGGACGAAGGCGGCTTTGCCCCATCGCTGAAGTCAAACAAAGAAGCAGTTGAACTGATATTAGCCGCAATTGAACTTGCTGGCTACAAGGCTGGCAAGGACTGCTTCATAGCCCTCGACCCCGCAGCCAGCAGTTTCTGTCGCGATGACAAATATATTTTAGACCGCGAAGGCACCGCTCTTACCAGCAGCCAGCTTATTGACTATTATGCCCGGTGGGTAGCAGACTATCCCATCGTGAGCATCGAAGACGGATTGGCTGAGGACGACTGGGATGGCTGGGTAGCCCTCACCGCCCGGCTTGGAAACAAGATAGCCCTCGTGGGTGACGACCTGTATGTCACCAACCTGCAACGGCTGGAGACAGGTATCACTAAAAGGGCATCCAATGCCATCCTGATAAAACCAAATCAGGTGGGTACCCTGACCGAGACTCTCAACACGGTAAAGCATGCCCAGCAGGCTGGCTGGCTTACCATAATCAGCCACCGCTCCGGCGAGACCGAAGACACTACCATAGCTGACCTGGCAGTCGCCGTAGGTTCAGGTCTCATCAAGACCGGGGCACCCTGTCGCAGCGAACGTGTAGCCAAATACAACCGGCTTCTCAGAATTGAAGAGGAGCTGGGCACACAAGCCCGTTTCCCTGGCAGGGAGTTTCTTACCAAATTCGGAGGCAGGCAATGGAAATAGTTCAGGGCGTACATCAGATAAAAATCCCGCTTCCCGGTGGGGCACTCGACCATGTCAATGCCTATGTATTGCAAGGGGATAAAGGGAATGCGCTCATTGACACCGGGTTCGATACACCGGAAGCCTTCGCTGCCCTCAGGGACGGGCTCAAGTCAGGCAGCCTCGGATTCAAGGATATCACTCACATATTCATCACCCACATCCACCCCGACCACTACGGGATGGCATATAAGTTGAAACAAATGTCCGGAGCCATAATTGCTCTCACCGAGACCGAGGAAAGACTGCTTGAGTCCCGGTACCAGAACCCTGATAGTCTGCTAGCAGAGATGAGGCAGCTCCTTCAGTCAAACGGCGTTCCTGAAGAATACTTACCAGAACTCGCCGAAGCCGCCATGCCACTGAAGGACTTCGTGGGAATAGTGGCAGCCGATACCAGACTCAAAGACGGCGATAAGCTCTCGCTCGGCTCCACAGAACTCCGGGTAATCGNCACTCCTGGACATTCGCCGGGGCACATCTGCCTTTACGAACCGAAAAGGAAGTTCCTCTTCTCTGGTGACCATGTCCTGCCGGACATCACTCCGCATGTCGGCTTTCACCCGCAGTCCGGGGACAACCCACTGGGTAACTTCCTTGCCTCCCTGGAATCTCTAAATAAGCTTGAGGTCAACTTTGTCTTCCCGGGGCATGGCTCTGTTTTCTCCGGGCTTAGACTGCGTATAAACGAATTGTTTTATCACCATCAGGAGCGGGAAAGAGCGATAGTCATAGCCGCAGAAGATGAGATGAAGACCGCTTATCAGATAGCTGGCGAAATATTATGGATGCCCACCGGCGAACCCATGCCCTTCTCCAAACTTTCTACCTTCGATAAACGACTGGCAGTCCTGGAGACACTCGCCCACCTTAGATTTTTGATGTCCAAGGGCAAGGCTCAGAAATTCACCAAGGACGGCGTAGACCTTTACTGGACCGGGGATTGACGACAATGGACGAACTCAAGAACAAGGTGAAAAGCCTGAAGCTTAAATACAAGCCGCAACCTCAAAAAGAACTGCTGATTGCCATGCCCAACCCCTACACTGATAGAGAATACGAAGTGGAGATAACCACCAGCGAGTTTACCTGCCTGTGCCCGCTCAATCCCGGACAGCCAGACTACGCCACGCTCAACATCAAGTACATCCCCGACAGGGAGATAATCGAGCTAAAATCGCTCAAATTCTATCTTACCAGCTACCGCATGGTGGAAATATTCTATGAGGCAGCCACCAACCGCATACTGGACGACCTTGTCAGTGCTATCAGACCCAAGAGGATGGAGATTACCGCAGATTGGAACATAAGGGGTGGTATTGGAACTAGGATAAAGGTAAGCTATAATAGGTAATAAGCCAGAACGTGGAATCGAGGAGGACAGTATAATGGCAGTTAAGATAGGCATCAATGGGTTCGGAAGAATCGGCAGGCTTGTATTTAGGGCTATCACTCAGCATTATGCCGGTAAGATCGAGGTGGTAGCCATCAACGACCTCACCGATGCCAGAACCAATGCCCACTTGCTCAAGTACGACAGCACGTATGGCATATATCTAGGTAAAGTGGAGGCAACCACTGACGCCATAGTTGTTAACGGCAGGAAAACGAAAGTGCTGGCTGAGCGTGACCCGAGCAAAATCCCGTGGCGCGGGCTGGGAGCTGACATAGTTATCGAGTCCACGGGACTGTTCACCGACGCCTCCAAGGCTGCGGTCCATCTCCAGAGCGGCGCCAAAAAGGTCATCATCTCAGCACCAGCCAAGGGAGAAGATATAACCATCGTCCTCGGTGTAAACGAGGACAAGTATGACCCTGACAAACACCACATCATCTCCAACGCTTCCTGTACTACCAATTGCATCGCCCCGGTGGTCAAAGTGCTGCACGAGAAGTTCGGGGTTGTACGAGGGTTCATGTCCACAATCCATGCCTATACCAATGACCAGAGGCTGCTCGATATGTTCCATCAGGACCTGCGCCGTGCTCGCGCCGCAGCGCTAAATATAGTCCCCACCACCACCGGCGCCGCCAGAGCAGTCACCTTGGTAATTCCAGAACTGAAAGGCAGGCTCGATGGAGTGGCTTACAGGGTACCTGTACCTACAGTCTCTCTTTGTGATTTCGTAGCAGACCTTGAAAAAGAAGTAACCGCAGACCAGGTCAACGGGGCATTCAAGTCCGCCGCCCAGGGTAAACTTGACGGCATCCTGCGGTACTGCGATGAACCGCTTGTTAGTTCAGACTTCAAAGGCGACCCGGCTAGTTCCATCTTCGATGCACTCAGCACTATGTGCATGGGCAATATGGTCAAGGTGCTAGCCTGGTACGATAATGAGTGGGGATACAGCTGCCGATTGGCAGACCTGGCTCTATATATCTCCAACAAGGGCTTATAACACCAATTATTTCGCCACCAGACCATCACGGGTTTTATAAACCGTGCGTAGAGCGTTTTCTTCGAGCTACATTCGGACTCTTTCATAGTAAGAGCAGACTCTGGCTAAAGCGACGGTCGCCCTAGAAAGGGAAGGAGCAAAGACAATCCCTGAACTGAACAATTTCTCCTGCACAGACCTCCGCTCCGTCTCCACCGCTATCTTGTCAGCGGCAGTAGAAAGCTCTTCAGTGACCACTACAAATTGCTTGTCAGTATTCTTTTGCAACTCGATAATAACTTCCACTCGCCCTTCACAGTCCCTTCCCGGCATACCACCCAGTGCCCCAATACCGTAAAGGTATATGCGGTCGATTATCACCGCATCTATTTCGTCCCAGGCAAGTAACACCTCCAGGATTTTCCTGAACAACAGCGGCGGCACAACAGGCGCCCCGATATCAAAGGGGTTCCGGACGCTCGTTCCCACCGGAGGTAACAATTCCTTCAACTTCTGCTGAATATGTTCAGGTGCTTGTGGCACCACAAGCCCTACCCGCTCACAGATATCACCAGCGGCAACACCAACCGCACCACCTCCACCGACCACAGCTACCCTCCGCCCGACACCCTGCCGGCACTGCCGGAAAAAGAGCACCGCATCAACAAGCTCCTCAAAATCGTCCACCAGCACAGCACCGGTCTGGCGGGAAAATGCCTTCCACACCGCCCTTTCTCCAGCCAGAGAGCCGGTGTGGCTGCTCACAGCTCTAGCACCGGTCTGGGAAAGCCCACCTTTCCATACAATGACTGGTTTCTTACCCAGCAGATTACGGGCAACTCGGAAGAACCGATTGCCGTCCTTGACCCCTTCTATATAGGCGGCGATGACTTTAGTGTCATCGTCAGCGCCCAGATATTCCAGAAAATCGCTCTCATTTAAATCACAGGCGTTCCCGTAACTCACCACCTTACTGAACCTGAGCCCACAACCGCTGGCTGCCCAGGCAAAATATAGGGCTAGCCCCCCACTCTGTGAAATAAAGCCGATATCCCCGTTCTCGGAAGGCAACCTGGCACCTGGCAGGAAGGTCAGCCCGCCTCGTGGGCAGTAAACGCCAAAGCAGTTTGGTCCTATTATTCGCAATTTACCTCCAGCCAGCCTCACTATCTCATCTTCTAGCTTCTTCCCCTCCTTTCCCGTCTCCCTGAAGCCAGAGGTGAATATTTCTACCCCAGGCAGTCCCTTCGCCACACAGTCCTCAATCACCCCGGGCACAGAAGCTGCCGGCACCGTGATAAATGCGAAGTCAACCGGATAAGGGATGTCCCGAACACTGCGATAAGTTTTGAACCCCAGTATCTCAGCCGGACCATCAGGGTTCACCGGGTACAGCTCACCTTTGAAGCCAAACTCCAGTAGCACCCTTAAAAACTGGTGTCCCGGTCTCCCCTCCTCAGCCGAGGCTCCTATCACCGCCACTGACCTGGGATAAAATATGGGGCTGAACCTGTCATACCTGTCCATTGCTTGCTCCAGATGGTCAATATTGTGCCTGGCTGCAGCTAGCCTTCGGCACTGTGTTCTATGCTGCTAAGGTTTCAAACACGCCGTCGCATCTCAACAAACACACAGCTAAAGTAGCATTTTACTGCAAAATGACCTCCTGTGCCAAACGGTCATCTGCTCCAATAAACTTTCGCCGCTAAGCCCCGTTTTATATAATAGACACCAGGTAAACGACCCCCTGAGATGCCCTCTCAGGCAACGACAAGAGGTTCTTCCTGGTGTTAAATAGCGAAGAATATTTAGTCAAACAGGCGGTAAACGGTGACCAGAGAGCTTTTACGCAGCTATACAATGCTAACTTTGACCGCATCTACCGCTATATCTATGCCAAGGTCAGAAGCCAGGCTGAAGCGGAGGACTTGACACAAGATGTATTTATTAAAGCCCTGGAGGCGATCGGGAACTATAAGTGGCGAGATTTGCCCTTTGCTGCCTGGTTATTTAAAATCGCCCACAACACCGTTATCGACCATGTGAGGAAACTGTCCAGAGAGAAAAGGACTGAATTCGACGAGGCACATCTGGCTACGGTAGAAGACCCGGTGGAGATGAGCGAACGGCAGTTTGAAGTTGAACAGTTGAAAATGGCACTGGAAAAATTACCCGAAGCCCAGCGGGAGGTAGCTACATTGCGCTTCATCGCCCAGTTGTCCATCGCCGAAACAGCTAGAGTGCTGGGCAAGAGCGAGGGTACGATCAAAGCGCTCCAGTTCAACGCCACCATGGCGTTGAGGAGAGCACTCGGTAGAATAGAGGAATAGGATGGCAAGAAAATTAGACGACATATTCAATGAATGCTATGAGCGGGTTCGCTCCGGCGAGCACCTGGAAAGCGTGCTTTCCAGCTATCCAGAACATGCCACCGAGCTGGAAAGGTTGCTGCGCACCGCGTTTGACGTCGGTAGAAGAGGTTCCTATATTCAACCTCGACCTGATTTCAGGTACTGGACAGGAGTCAGGCTACAGGGCGCCTATCAATATGCCCGGCAACAGAAACAAAAGCCGGCAGGCAGGGGGTTCAACTGGAGCACTGCCTGGGCAGTGGCTTTAACCGCTATTATCATCGTAGTGGTAAGCGGTATCGGCACCGCAACTGCAGCCTCAGATGCCATGCCCGACGAAGCGCTCTACTCGGTCAAGCTAGCCACAGAGCAGGCAAGACTGGCACTGACATTCTCCGAGTCCGCCAAGGCTGAGCTCTATGCCAGGCTGGCTGAAAAAAGGGTCATCGAGATCGAGACCATGGTGGCGCAGGGCAAGACAGAACTGGCAGCAACTACCGCAGAAAAACTGGCTGACCATCTGGAAATTGCCAGCGCTAATATTGCTCAGATGACAGGGGCTGCACCGGCTGCAACTGCGATCGCTCCCACTACCGCAAAGCCAACAGCAACTCCACAAGTACCTGCCGCAGAGGAGCCGAAACCGTCTCCTCCCCAGCCCGTAACTCCGTCTCAGGAGCCGACTACTACGCAGGAACCTGCACCAGCACCGCAACAACCACCTCAGCAAGAAGCGACTGCAACCGGCACATCGGTTACCGAGCCAGCAGACGAGCAGAAAAAAGCAGGGGAGACAAGGGCTGAAAAGATGGAGCGCCTGAGGACACTGCTTGAAAAAAGCACCGTCCGCAGTGTTAATGCCCTACAAAAAGCCATGGAAGAGGCACCTCCAGAAGCAAAGCCGAAATTGCAAAAAACCATCGACAGGTTCTCAAAATTTAAAAAAGAGGACTTTTCCGACCATAAGTTCGATAAGAAGAACCCTGGGGATGAGGAACCGGAAGGCGATAATAGTCAAGACTCTGGTACCCAACAGGAAGAGCCGTCTTCATCGCTGAACAAACCATCACAGACCAGTCAGTCTGCTGACAACGATACCGCGCCGTCCGGACAACACCACTCCGGACCGAAGACCAACCGCCGTTAGCCCCCACTTAGCATCACCACAAGGAACCTAAACCCGCCACCCAGCGACGTCGTTATAACTGGTGAAAATGATAAACAACGTCTTCAACCAGAGGAGGTATAGATGAAGAACTGGACCATGTTACCCCTGATACTGGCTCTTGCCTTGTTCCTGGCACCGCTATTCCCCGAGTCCGCCACCGCCCAATCAGAGACAATGCTGGACACCACTCTGGAGTCCGTCATTACGAGCAGTGATAACACCACCGACAATGCCACGCAGACCAAGGCATGGTGGTTGAGACTGCGCGGCGTGCCCGGAAAGGGCATCCTCACCGCACCAGGGCTACAGAAACCGTTCCACCCTAACTGGCAGGGATTCAAGTCCATCGAGAAAAAACTGAAGCTCAACAACCAGGAGCAGACCGCGGTTACTGAGCAGACACAGAATAATGGCGAAGACCAGACATTAAAGGTGAGAAAAAGGACAATGCAGGAGAGCGAAATTCAACAGCAGGCTGGGACAACACAGCAGGCACAGAACCACGGTGCTGCTAAAGAGCTTAAAGTAAAGGGTAATAAAAACAAGCCTTGAGACTGAGTGCAAAGTTTCGTAAGGGCGGCTTAATGATAGCCGCCCTTTCATTTTGTTCTTCCCACAGGGATAACATACAGCGGAGTTTCGTCCCCAGCTAGCCCCACAACCTTAGCCACACTCGAATCGTCAAAAGCCCCCACCGTCACCAGCCCCAGCCCCAGAGCTGTAGCCTGCAGGCAAATGTTCTGTGCGGCATGACCCACCTCCATATGTACATACCGCTCGCCCCGCTCACCGTACTTCACCTTCGTCCTGTCATACACCGCTGCGATGACGATGTCAATAGCCCCCTCTCCTACCCAGGACTGGGCTAGAGCAGCTATAGCCAGGGCTTGCCGCACATCACCTCCTTTCACCAGTCTAACATTGTTCTGCACAGGGTCATACTTGTAAACCCCTGGTTCCAGACCTGTCACATTGCCCACTACCACATATAACTCAAGCGGGTACAATGCACCTGCCGAAGGCGCTGTGCGGTACCGGGGAGGCTTCGTTATCCCCTGCCCTGCCCACAGCAATTTCATCACTTCCTCTTTCGTCAAAGGCTCCTCGCTATATTCCCTCACCGAACGTCGCTGGCGCAATAATTCCTCAAGAGTGGCAGCCTTGGCTGTTGCCAGGTCATTTCTGGCTTTCTCAAGCTCAGTTCTCGTTGTTTGCAACTCAGCCTTGAGATTCTCCAGCTCAGCCTGAGCAGAGCTACAGCCCCGCTGATCAGCCTGCGGCGCACACCCCGGCACCACAAGCAGCGCAAACGCCAGCAACACGAGCAGCATCTCTACTTTGGACATGTGTTTCACCCCCGCTGCCATTATGCCTGTCGGCGATGAAGTAAATCAACCCCGTCGTGCCGATGCAATTGACTGGCGCATACCTATTGACACGGGGGGGGTAGCGGGCTATATTTGGTATAGGAGCCAAGTAGGAGAAAAGATATTGAGTAACGAGCAGGAGACCGACTTTAGTGCCACCGGCGATTCGTCTAAGAAAAGGACTACAAGAACCAGTCTAGAACAACTCAAGAAGTCGCTGGAACTGCTGAAAGCCGTAAGCCAGGCTATCTCCGAGGCAAGTAACGAGACCACACTACTGAACACCGTCTGCGAACAAATCGCCAGGCTGGCAGGCTATCGTTCGGTCTGGATTGGCTATGCC
>JGI24721J44947_10010865_pt1 | contig 11469 bp, 18 predicted proteins | sample YelNatPaOPGAMG01_FD_44947 | JGI IMG/M metagenome (IMG submission 44947)
GCCGTCGGGATCGCTTCACTGGATCGCAACTCTGTTTCTGCGATTCCTGTTCCGATTCACAGGCGCAAGCAATGGATTCGACGAAGGTATCCAGCATACGTCAGGGTTTTCACAAAAATAGAGTATGTTTGTGGGGAAACGCACAGGCAGTCGATATGATCATCATGCAAAATGCGTTCTGCAGTATGTCAGGGTTTTCACCAAAATAGAGTATGTTTACGGGGAAGACGCACAGGCAGTTGATATGATCATCCCGTAAAATGCGTTCAGCAGCCGCTTCAACTTGACCGCATGCATGCATGCATCGAGCTGCATGCCCGCCAGTGCGTGCAGCCGAGTCGCGACGCGCACGCCTCGGAATCGATGCTGCCTCATCCTGCCGAGAGACGGTGCGCATCAGTGGGCTGCTAATAAAAGTGGGTGTCCCAAAAATACCCCAGCAATGTGATAGGGAGCATTCGCGTCGACGACATAGAAACGACATCCGACTGCAGCAGACAAAAGCTAATAAACACACGATGCGGATCCCACGTCACGTCCACCGCTGGTTTGCACTCGAATGCCGTCCGTATCTCCCGCAGCACGCTCTCGAGAGCGAGCACCATTGCGTGCAGAACATGCCCCGATGCGCTTTCCGTCGGCGGCGCCTGGTGCCTGCAGAAGGCGCCAAGATACCAAGGATCGCACGCTAGCCTTCGTGACGCTGTCACAAGCGTCGATGCACGGACACGTCTGCACGCACGCATGTCCCGTATCCGCATAGCTCACATGGCGATACTCCAAGGTGTCGAGTTTGTCGGTGCTCCAGCACCGAGGATTCCAACCATACACGTTTCCAATACACAGGCAGCAAAGCATAGCACGGCATGGCACGGTGTCTGTCGCCGGCACTCGCTGCGTCACAGCGCGGAGCGAGCATTCCCATGGGGTACCGCTGTGCGCAGTGATGGGCAGCGCCTCGTACATCCCGCTCACCGTGCAGATTGACACCATGCGCCCGTTCGCAAGCCCGATGCCTGCATGCCACGATACGCCGTTCACTAGCTCGCTTCGTAGCAGTGTTGCGATGGATCCCCGCCCAGGGCAACCATCGCGTACACGTAGTCTGTGCGGAGAGCCACTGCACCTACCCCAACCAGGTTGAGTTGTCCACTATGTAGGTAAGGCCGCAGTTGGTTCACAACGTATGGTGCAGCTTGAAGACCGACGTGGTACGCTTGCAGACCCGAGAGCCCGTCACTGGTCGACCAATTGAAATACCTTGCTGGCACCTTGGCTGCGAGGTCCACGAGCTGGATATTCGTGCTGGTCCATCCCGCAGCGAGCAGCGTCCGAGCGATAGCACCGGGCGTCAGAGCGCTACAGCTGTTATTCCCAACCTGATCTGGCGTGCAGTAGGTGAGGAGATCCGCCAGGTTCGCTGCCGCAACTGACAAGGCATAGTTCAGGCATATATGCGGGTTGATTTTATACAGTGAGTTTGCGAGCGTGTACTCGAACTGCGTGTAGTTGAGCGCCGCTGCTACGGCATCGGGGAGGTGGTGCGTTCTGTTATCTGCAGCGCGTACCTGGGTGCTCAGCGGCAGCGCTGAGGTTCCCCGATAGACAGCAGCGTCCCAGATCATAGTAAAGAGTATCAGCGCAAGAGCGAGCACGGCTAGCCTAAACGCAGACCTGTTCGAAACCATCGGAATAATAAACGACTTGTAGTCGAAGACACAGGCTAGCCTTGAAGTATCTGCTACAGACGCAAAAAAACATGCAAATGCGTTCGTGTCGATACACACCGAGCGTTTCGCACCGCATCCACATCCCAATACAACACACAGTGCTGCCAAATTCGGCACGTGCACGTCACCGCGCCGCTGTGGGACACGTGTCACGCATCCATGGTGCGCGCGCTCATGAGCCGCTCCGAATCCCCGTCTTTCGATGCCTTTGCTGCACGCGATTTTCTGAAGCAAACACCGACGCGTTCCGGTCGAGGCGCGCCCACAGCAAGGCGACGTCGTTCAGCGCGCACAGTGGCTCCTGTCGATGGNGCGATGATTTCCGCCGCTGGCAAATTGCCGTGCACGGCGGCAGGCGATGGATGCGCGCGTCGAGCTCATACGCGTGCCAGACTCTCAACTGGAGCACTGAACTGCTCACTCTGCTCCTGCTTTNCGACTCTATTCCGAACGCGTTCTTGGGTCTACAACCGCGGTATTCTAAGCGCAACAATACGGGCGTACGGATGTATATGTAGGTCAGTGATTCTCGGCCATATTTACTTTGGGAGGCTCTTTCGATACAGTACAGAGCTGGAATTCGTGACGTCCGTTGAATCGCGATGATTTGCGACGCCCTCGAGCGAGGGTTCGTGAAATAACCGATATCGTTATCCAATGCATACCTGTGTTCCTCCGTCCTTTTCCGATCCCTACGTGCCCCACGCTCAAACCATGTATTCTTCAAGTTTTCGATCAATATCCTGCATGGAAACTCGTGCGCGCGGCAACTCGCCCCGCTGGAATGACGCAGAAGCATCCTCGACGTCGCACCATGACGTCTTGATCAAAAACTCTTGCCAAAAGACCACTGAACTTGTCATGTCAATTTATCGATTCCGTTCGAAAAACACAAATCCGCCTCTTTTAGCGGTCGTCTACGAAAAGAAATCTCACACCTGTACGAAACATTTTGCGGGAACTGCTCCAGCGGGCTCTCGTCCCGTGTGTTCGCATGGAAAATCGTCTTGGATTCGGAGTGCGACTTGCGTCATCGAAGCGACCGCTCCCTTTAGAGAGTGCGTCATCGCTGTGCGCGAAGGGAACGGAGACGGATCGAATGATCTCAACTTTTCTCTAAACTGGATTACCCTTCCCGCACTTGTTTGATTACGGACGATATCGGGTGCCGCTAATCCCGTATCGAGTGGAACAGCCTTCGCTTGCATGTGCGGTGGACAGAGTACTCNCCGAGGGAATCGTCTGACGCGAGCCGTGATCACTGGGCACAGCACCGGGCGCGGCGCCTGATGAAAACATCGAAAAGAGCCATCTGTACCAGTCGAGGACACGTACCGAGCGCTGATGCAAGCGTTCATGCGCCACATCGCAAAAAAACCTTGGAGGAGGAGGAGAAAGGGTCTAGTGATGGATATACGAAAACACCTCACCACAGTCACGTATGACGGCTGTGAAGAGCACACCGACGCTCCATACAATGAAGCAGAAAAAGGAAAGCGAATCGTAGATAGGAACTTGCGCCTCTGCGTAAAATGCTCCAACAGCAGTGGGAAACAACGAAACGCGGGCTCCAACGCTGTCATCAACATCCTTCCACTGCTGACACCGCAGCTGAGGCGAGACACGGCACCGGCGTATTCCGAGGCCGATATGCGAGATACGAAAAGGAAGCGGGCGCGGAAGATGTCCGCAAAAGCTGGTGCGCATCACAAGGGAAAGAAATCAAAACTTCAGCGAATACACCCGAATCAGCACACCAGCTCCATTTCTCTCTGACACTGGAGCAGCGCATGATCATTGAGCTCCGTTGCCGCTAGCGCCTAGCGAAAGCACTGTATTCGGTTCGAGCAACCGTATATGGGCACTGGTGCCAAAAATCCAGAAAGTAAAGCGGACTGCATGCTTCTTGAACCTTGCGCGATTTCGCAACGCACCGATACCAAAGCGCCCGATCTATCAGCCTCTATGCCCGGTATGCTGGACAGTGCACCTCGAAGCGATATTCGTCCATTCGTACAGCAAAGCTGTCCCTTCTGCGCTCAGCAACCGCGGGGAAACGGAAACGGTTAAACCACTATCTCTGAGAGGAACACCAGTCCGGCACCAGTGGTTCACTTGGAAGCATCCGTGGAGGTACGAGCGTCGTGTACCACGTTGCCCGCGCCTGCGGTGCACACACACCCGTGACGAGCCCAACTCGACTTGCTAAACTCGCACCTTCAAACGCGCATGAGACAAACGGCAAGAGCACCACGAACAACAAACGCTTTCCAAAAGAACAACGCTGCCGCCAGCGGTGTACAGCAGTGGCGGCGAACTCGTCCTAGACGAGACGTCTCCAACTGAAATGCAGACGCCTCCCCGTCTTTCTCGACCGGCCACCTACTACTGACTTCAGCTTCGTATCGTATAATTCCACCTTGAGAGGTTGCCCCATAAAATTCTCTCTTGTCAACTCCGGAGGTCTCGTCTCCATCGCCGCACATCTCCTTCTATTGATGGCGGCGTTAAAGTCTCGGTTCACGAATTCGATACGTTTCTTGCCATTGATTGTACTCGCCAATGCGATCAGTCCACGAACTTTCGCTTTCCTTTCCATTTGCTCTTCCGTTTGCGCTCCGTACTTTTTTATATCCTCAGGGCTCCTCTGGCGCTTTTTCATCTCGACTCTCTGGAGCGTACATCACCGTTCATGGTGTGTATACGATGTTCGGAACTCATCAACAGGTATCGTAGCAAAACGCCGTGCACACTCCTTATACGTTCTTGTCGATGGAGCTGGCGTAGTCCTTTTTTGGATCTTCCAGCGCCCTGCTCCGTATGCTACTACGAGCCTCTGACTTTCATCCTCTTTGAGGGCGCTCAACTGATTGAAAAAATTCGCGAACGCGCGCCGCTTACCACAGTATAGTTTCATACGTTGACGAGCCCACCGAGGCTTTGTATACTCCTCCCACAGCGCATCCCAACGAGCAACGCGAAGTTTCATGATTTTCAGAAAAGCGTTAAAGTCCCCGCCGCGGCTCGTCACCTCGCTCAAAGCTTCCGGGTGATCCTTCATTACTGCATTCCATGTCTCAATTTTCTTCCTTGCATTCATGATACCGGATTCTCGATAGCATTTTGCTCTCGAGCACCTCAAAAGTCGCATGTCTTCTGACGCAAGTTGCCGTCAGTACCATCTTCTGCACGCTTGGATACAGCGATGGTTATGATATTCGCGTTCCCGGGGTTAACGCCTACCACAAAGTCGTTATCCTGCACTTTCTGCGTGGCAGGACTCGCCTCCTTCTCATCCTCATGCGTTGCCGACCCAACGACAAAGTCGTTATCCTCCACCTCATGCGTCGCAGGATCCTCCTCCTCCTCCTCCTCATCTTTATGCTTCGCCGCACCAACGACAAAGTCGTTTTCCTGCACTTTCTACGTGGCAGGAACCGCCTCCGTCTCATCTTCGTGGTTCGCCGAGGGCGGACCAGGACGATCTTTCTTCAAACGCTGATAGTGTATACACATGGCTACTCCATCGGTTTCGATCAACCCAGTAAATACCTTTTGTTTGGTCACTTTGAGACGTTTGAAATTGAAGATATTCTTCCAGTACGTCTCCCGGTTTTCACCGGTGAACTCTGTCTCCCTTACATCGAACTCCGGACAGATCTCCCTGATGATGCCATGAAGGATCCTGGAGTCGATACTCACAAAATGTGACTTGATGTTGCACATTGGAACGAGGTTGAAGCGCTTCCCATTAGGAAAGCCCTCCGTCTCTCCCACTCGTCATTTTTCCCATTCAGCTTCACCTCTGCCTTGCGTTCGAGCTCTCGGTCCAGAAACACAAAATATCGCGGGACGAGGCGATAGTATCTTTCCTTATCTTTTTTTAAATCTGATATCTTTTCCGTTGGACTCGCCAGCCCCAGTACCGCACGGTGCTCTTGTACAACCGCACGGATTACAGAATCCTCATTCGTGCTCCTGCGTGACGGCTTCTTGTCGACGAATTCGACCTCATCTTTATGCTTACGATCCTTCGTGATGCCATTGATAATCGCCCATATTCCTTTGCGAGACAGGCCCGGGTAGAGTGGAAACACGGTGCGTATTATGAAACGTTCGAGGTTCACTGTAAAATGGTTCTTCGGGTTCGTGATGTACTTCATTACCCCGCATGTGTAAATATTTCCGTCATCGCTGTATCGATTACCCTGGAAGCTGTAAAAGGGATGTTTTTCGTGGGGGCCATGCACTAGCACATTTTCCCTCCGCGTTTTCTCTCCACCAAGCATCAGGTGTCGAATAAAGGTGATGTCGAAAAACTCGTCCGGAAGCTCGACCGTTTCGATGTGCGTCACGTCGCGATACATCTCCCTCGTCAAATGCATCAGCCCTGACGACGCCTTGACAATACTCTTGGAGTACGAGTCGACGCGTTTTTCGATAGCGTCTCGCAACTTTTCCCTGTACGGATCCTTGATATGGCCAAGAAGAAAGGCTCTCATCACCTTCTCGTCGTACAGTCGTCTTTCTTGCCGCCTTCGACGTAGGACCTCTCCCCTTCGGTTCTTTTTCTTCTCCTTTTCTTCTGGGCTCGGCACTGTTTTTCGTTTTTTCTGGCAGCCAGCGACACTGGGCCTCCAGGATCGTCGACTTGCTTTTTCATAACTTTCCTTTTTTTAGTTTTTTTTTTGAAAAAGAACGTTCTTTGAACGCTTCTGTTATATACCGCGAGAAAACACTTGACTACGCTTGTTTTAAGGGNGAAGCACAATTGAAATGAAAACTATACCTGGATACGAACTCAATGAAATTACAATTTTACATTGCGGCTACACGTTACTGATCAAGATCACGTTTCCCCTCATTGGCGACATACGCGTCGCGTCAATGGACTGCCTGATCTCCGGGGTGCGCTCACCGAGCGCGATGCGTGCACTGCACGAGACGCTGCTCCGATCGATGAAGCACACGTGTCCGAAGCCGCATTGGCACATGCGTGTTCGCATCGCACTGCAGCTGAAATCAGGTGTCCTAGATTGGAAATTCACGTAGAATGCACTCCTGCTCTATGCTATGTCGCTGGTGCCGACGCTCCTGCCCATCTCAGTACCGCCCTCACCTAAGTGGAGATGCAGGCGCCCGCAGCCACCACCACCGACATCGACGCGTCGACGCCTGGAACGTCGGAAACAGCGCGCGCCGGCACGCATCGCTTCCTAATCTGGCGCCGATCGCTGATGCTGGTGGCGCCGCCGACGTCCCGAACGCCCATTTTGGCGCTGCCGCTGGGCCCGTTCGATCGCCACGGATCGAGTGTGCCGGCTCCCGAGGCGTGCGCCGGTGGTGCCACCGCGGCGTCTCGCAGGGCCTGCACCGGGGCCTGTTCGCCACAGGGCGCTCCGCGCACAGACGCACGCACACGCGGTGCGCCTTGATCCCCAATGCAGCACCACCCACGAGAGAGACATTGCTGTTTTTCCTGGAACGTGGCTCTGTTCTGATTAATATGCGAGCGTGGCTTCTTTTCGCTTTTCTTAGCCTGTGGGGGCTTGCGGGATGTTTGTCTCGTTGTGCTGCGACAGTGGTTACGCCGCTGAACCTCGAGACGCTCGAAGAGAGTATCCTGCGGGTGCCGAGAAGGGCGCTCGGTGGCATCTACATCAACGAGACCGACGCTATGGCCCTGAACGTGTCGCAATACGACTTTACCATCATGAATGCGCTTGCAGACCTTGATCATGACCTGTGTCTGAACAAGGGACTGATCATTGGTGCTGCGAACGTCGTGGATAACATGGTGGAGTGTCCGATAGCAGACGTGGCCGCTGGCAACTGCAGTGCGCTCGGACGGGCAGCTGTCGAGTCAGCGCTCGCCGTGGGCGGCTGGACCAGCACCGACTATATGGGCGCTGCGCACGCCACAAAGTTGCCAGCGCACTATTTCAACTGGTCGAGTCCGTATGCATACGGCGGCGAGGGCCTCTTTGGACGGGAGGCCTTTGAAGCTGCAATGCTGGTGGTTCCAGAGATGGAACGGGTATTCCGTTCAGCGCTGACCTCTGGTCGGTACAAGTTTATCGCATCGTATACCGCACAAATGCTGAACGACGAAATTTACACCTACGTCATCTTGGGCTCGGATCCCAGCCAGCATTGTTACAGCGCTGGTGCTTGAGCGCTGGCTTACCGACGGCCGCGACAGCGCCGGCGCGTCTCAGGACAGAAGGCATAGAACGGTGGCAGTGAAGGCTCATGCACCTGCCATAGGGGCTCGTCATTTCTAGGCATTCCCCGATAGGCTCCTTTGAATGACCGCGCGTTCAGCAAATGACTTGCCTGGGGAAATACCGACGATGTCTGGTTTCGCGGATGTGTGCCTCCGGTTGTCTGCGCAATAGTCAGGCGGCGCATCCGTTAGAGCTGGGCGCGTCGTGTGAGCACTGAGCGTGGATGACGCAGCACTATAGTGTGGATGATGTACAAGGAACGACGCGCTCATGCTGGTTAGGGAATCACGATCTCGGACGGTACGCACTGATCGCTGACGATCGTCGCGATGCACCCTGCAGCGGGCCTGTTGACTTTTGGTGTGCGCAAGGCTCAAAAGACCCGAGGCAGCGCGCGTGTTTATGATAATGCTGTGTTTCCTGCGACGATGCATGACGGACTCTGTTCGATGCAGTTTCTCTAGTGCGACTTCGCGTCGAACGAGCACGCATCGGAGCATTCGCGGACTGGAAGGAAGAAAGCGATCGAGCGACGCTCAGCAGATGCTGTGTATTCGTCACGAAAGAGCGCGTCCGTTTGCCTGCTTGACATGGGATCCAGTTCGTGGTCCATACAAGCCGAGCATACGGATGCATCCGTGGTATATGAAGAGAGGCAGTTGCTTCAAGCGCGAAACGCAAACGCTGATCGATAGCCAACACGCTGATGATGACTGGGAACGGGTACATGCGAACGGCTTCACCGAGTGACCCATGGGCAGTGGAATCCGTTCGACCCCTTTGATCGACACCTCTTCCTGCGGCCGTGATGTGTTGCGCTCGCACAGGTCGCTGCTCACCTCACAGTGCCGAGTGCCGCGTGCCCGCGATGCTCAGCGCCAGAAACAGCATCGAGCGGAAGCTTGATGCGGGCCGTCTATGGATGCACGCAAGCAAACCCCATTGGAACATTGAGTACCTGCTTTCCGTTTTGCATGTCACTAAAGTGAAAATGACCCTCATGACCTAATGCGTGACTTTCAGACTCGTATAGACTGCCATCCAGACCAAGTCGCAACCGAGCAGCAACATGCGCAATGGTTGCACAAAAGCGCTCCGTTGAGCAAAGCCGAGCGCGTCGCATCCAGATACCCACCGCCTACGCGTGTACACAGAGGCAGTGCGCAGCGTCCTAGCAGCGCTTTCAGACGATTCGTCACTAGTCTCGCTGCTGAGCCGGTCGTTGAATCCGAAAGGCAGCGCTCGAAGGCGGGGATCGAAAACCGGAGCTGGGCATCCCGCGGCAGCGCGAGCCCTCGGTATCAGGTGTCGAACCGTGTCAAAATAATACTAGCAGACCACAAACGGCACAATCGCAGCGCCAGGACTGCAGCATCGTTGTTGCTTATGAATAGGGGCACGCTGCGACGCTTCACCACGAGGCCGATGTCGCCCAGTGAGGCGCTCGCTCAGTGGGGACACGTGTTGCGAGCGCTCGCGTACTGGGGTGCTCCTCGGTTCCAGTATTCGCGATTGCAATCTATCTGGTACACGAGACCGATCATGCTTTCGATACCCGAATGCTTTCTCGATCATTGGCGTATCATCAACAGCATCCGATCCGAAGTCGAGATCACCCTGGCCTTGTCAAGCAACGGACGCATCCATACAGGAAATATCATGCGTTAGGAGGTGTACATCCGCTTCTAGAAATGCTTCATCTGGCAAACGATCGCAATCGACGCTCATCTAATGCAGCGCCCATCGACACACCGTATGTTCACTGATAGACGTCCGCACCCCGTGCGCGTGACACCCAAAGCAGCGCCCATCGACACATCGTATGTTCACTGATATACTTCGGAACCCCGTGCGCGTGACACCCAAAGCAGCACCCATCGACACACCGTATGTTCGTTGGTATATGTCCGCACCCCGTGCTCGTGACACCTGCTGCCGCTGCCGCCGCTGCCGCCGCTGATGTCCACTTCCAGGCGCCGCGATCTCGCCTCGATGAGATGCGGCAGTGCGCCAGCCGCAGCGCACAGGCGCGGAGATCGTTGTGGCGACTGCTCTACGCTGGTGCTTTGCTGGGCAACGTGTACTCCACACAAGCAGGACCCTGAGAGACGGAAATGGTAGGAATCAGTTGCTTTGTTTCAGTACCTGTTGCGGGATCGGTCGGGAAACGCGCTGACCTCGGTAGTGGCGCGGTGTGTACACGGGCCTTGCTTGCTAGTGGCAGTAAAGCGCCGCTATGGCGCCGACACGCCCTCGGAACGGTGCAGCAGGGCGTTGGGTCTGGACACCACCACCACCACCACCACCGCTGCAGCTACAGCTACAGCCGCCGCAGGCCTCTGGGTTCGCTTCGGCCTAGGATGGCGGTTCGGGAAGTTGATTCACAAGAGGAAATGGAACGCATCCTGTCGGAAGCGGGGAACAAGCTCATTGTTGTCGATTACGGGACCACCTGGTGCGGGCCGTGCAAACTCATGGAACCGAAGATGGAATCATGGAGTGAGGAGTACACCGACGTGGTGTTCTTAAAAGTGGTGGGGGATAAGTCCAAGGAAACATCTATGATGATGAAGGCCGCTGGTATTCGCAGCGTACCGAGCTTTCATTTCTACAAGAATGGTGACCGCGTGCTCACGATTAACGGCGCCAAGGCCGAAGAAATCCTCCGTGGCATCGAAGCGCACATGTGAGCGCAGAGTCGCGGCGGTTGGATATTGCGCTCAGGCGCCGCGCAATCGATACCTGTGTCAGCAGCACCTGCGCGAGTAGCTACTGCGGTTTCCGATACCGAACCAGAGGAGTACGTATATTTTGCGGACACAAGCTGCGACGCAGCGTCATTTTCCAGCCCAGAGCGCGCATCGTTTGTGCACGCACACACTTGCTCTGCAGTTCCCTGGCGAGGCGCATGCCGAACCGTGTTGCAGACCGATCAACTACGAGCTCTACAGGTATCCGTGTGCCTTGCAGTGCCGATATCCGATGACGAGCGCAACGTCGTATCGCCTGCTCGATTCGCTGCCAGCGGACTCGTTTGCCAGAGATGCTGTCCGGCCCTGCTGACGGGCTACTCGACACTGACGCGCGCTCCCGTGAGGCAAAAGCAGGTTTCCCGAACGCCGCCCGTAAAGCGCATCACAGCAGCGCACCGCACGCAACGATCCATGCAGCTATCTGCCGCATTCAACGAAAGCACATCGTAGCTGCGCAACGCATGCTCACCATCCACGCACACCCCTAGATGCACTCTGCTGCTGCTACTGCTGCTGCATTATATGAATATGCGCGCTGCACCACTCGTTTGCCCAAATGGCTTGCGGGAGCGGTTTGCAATCGAGTTTCGCGGCCGCTGCTGGTGGCGGATCCCATTCGGCTTGCTTTTCGAGTTCGTGTCGTATCCGAACTGCATATTTGAGGTACTGGCGTGGGTAGGATTGATCTCGATGATGCGAACAATCGCAGGCATCCTGTGTATGCTCGTGGGCACACTGCAGATGCTGGTCTGGGTTCGG
>JGI24721J44947_10010866_pt1 | contig 11468 bp, 10 predicted proteins | sample YelNatPaOPGAMG01_FD_44947 | JGI IMG/M metagenome (IMG submission 44947)
ATACTTCGGGAAATACGATCAACATTATACAGGGATTGCGATGTAATCCAATTAACGCCGTTGGTGTAATCGGTATATTTCTGTCCAAGAGCATTTAACGTAGTTAATACCTCATCCGTAGCATAATATGGAGCTACTATATTGCTTGACCAGTTACCCTCACTGAACTGAATAGCCTGAAGATAATTTACACCATTGCTAATAGAACTTTGTTGTGCATTTGCTGATAAAGGTAAAAAAAATAACGAAATGAATAATAGTAAATAAATCTTTGTGTTAATCATTATTGTCCCTCTTTGGGTGCTAAATAAAAGAAATTTCCTTTCTTGTCCCATTTCACATCCCAGAGATCCCAGTTTCCTACAGAATATTTCTTTTTGAGTGCGTTATTTATTGCTTGAAATATCTCAAAGCCTCTAAGAATTTTTTGCCTGAACTTCTCACCCTGCCAAGAACCTCCAATAATGGTCATTCTTAAACAGGTCTTATCAAAAATTAACCGTGCATAGAAATGCTTAGCATCGNTTAGTGAGGCCCTAAGAATTGTATCTATTTCGGGACAATCAGTTGTTGGAATTTCTCTTTCATCATTTTCTATTTTTATTTTAACATCTATATTAAATGNCCCATTGATTAATGAAAAAAGTTCTATGCGGCTTTCTTCCTCCATATATTCACCAGTAGAATTTACTCTCATAGAATTTCCCTTTTTTGATTTATCACTTGATTGATCTGGATTATCTGCTGNAATTCGCTTGGTAGGAGAGTAAGCAATACTTGGCATATCTATTCTTGCAACGACATAAATCCCATCGACAAATCCTTCGCTATATCTATGAGGATCACTCAAACTTATCCAAAATGGGTGATAAAATGGTCTCTNAATTTTNTTAAAATTAAAAGATTTCATAAGTTCAACAAAATCCTTTTTTGTAAACGTGGCTTTTCTCCAAATGGTTTGAACTATGATAAACAACAAAAATATTCCTATAAAAATTATAGTGGTCTCATTCGAGATTGGCTGTGTTTTTACAAAGATTCCCATTGGCATGATAGTAAATATCATCATAACAAACATTAATGTTACAGAAACACGTAGAAAGTAAAGTAGTAACCATAAAAGAATAAGATATACCCTATTTAAATGATACTTTTTATGATACACAAACGCACCTCAGTTCTAATTGATTCTTACAATATTTTTTAAGTAGTTTTAATAAAGGCATAAATAAAGCAAGACCAGTCTCTTGGAGATATAAATTTTCAAGCACTATCGTGATTATCGCAATTATGACAGTAATTACGAGAGTTCCAACAAAAATTGCCAAAGGTCCCCCGATTAATCCAGCAATAATCAAGCCAGTAGTTATACTTGATAGTATACTAAAGCATAAATCAACTATGCCAGCTTCGAGTCCCTTGAATTGACTGCCGGTTTTATAGAATGTATTTAGACCCACCAAAAGCGCAGATAAACCAATCAGGAATCTATTAGCTGCTTTATCTAGATTACTTACAGTCTTACTGTCTATCTTTAAAGCCTCTATTAATGCATCTACCACTCCCATTCCTGAACCATCAAACACATCTTTAAGTGACATAGTTTGCATATCATTTAGAAGCGTCTGCCATACACCTGCCAGCCCGCCCGATATTTCAAAATCTCCTGCTCCTGTAGTTGGGTCTAAAATGATATATCCTGTACCATTCCAGTCGTTATATTGAATATTATGCTGTGGGATAATTACCTTTTCTCCACTGTTTACGGCATTCTGTACGTCTGTAACTACATCGGAAGATACATGTAGCAAGGGTAAAATGGTTGAGATATTGCTTGAATCAATAGAGTAGATTGGTATGCCTTGTTCGTTTGCAAGTGTGAGAACCTTTACGGTAGATATTCCGGCCCCACTTTGATGTAACTCATCAAATGTGGCAGCCTCGAACATAGATGCATATGCCCCTGTATTAAACATGAATGTCTTTACCTGGNTAGCATCACCAGATAGAGATGCAGGCTGCATAATATACCTTTTTGCATCCAGCATCATCCCAAGATCCGCTATGCTGACTGGTGACCCAAAGAGGTAATTTATATCAGGGCTTAAGGTTGAAAGTGCCTCTGCTGGCTCCATGGTGTATGCAACATCTCCATGAGCAATAACTCTGTTGGCGGCATCTACCTGATAGAAATATGTTAGTGAATGAAGGTTTAGTATCTCTCCGATAATATCATCCGTGTTGACATTAATTTGTTGTCCAAGCTGATTAACAGCTTGTTGGAATCTTGTTGCACTTGAATTAACTAACTGTTCTGGAATTATTTGAGGGTCTATGCCAATATCTGCATACGTAGACGCAACGATGTTATGTACTATGTCATCAGGACTGCCATTAGGCGGAGTAAATGTAATCGTAAGTAACGCGTCCTGTCCCATTCCGATGGAATCGCCTACAGCAACCTCTGTGCCATTTATATAAAGTACTGGATGGAGGTTTACGAGGTATACTGGAGTATTGTAATAACCATAAGTATTTAAAGCCTGGGCATCTGCCTGTGTTGCCGGCATGTAGCCAAGGGTAAGCCTTTTTTCTGCAATCGCGGTAGTGATGTGTTGTATGTCAGGGGAGTTAATACACCGGATGTATCTTCTACGGTAATAGAAATCTGATATCTGAGATTGTCAGGAACCTGATCAAATTCATTTCCGACAGCGATAATTGTATAAGGTAGAGTTGGAGGAAGGATATCTTCGTTGGTCTGAACTATATCCTTTGCACCTATGACATCTCCTACCGTGGCATTCGGAAGGTTTGTGTTGACATATGAGCTAAGAGTAGTCTTTATAGCATCAAGCTGGCCTTGAACTGTTGTGGTAAAAATATTTGTTACAGAGCCCGTTGTTGGATTTATAGTCGCTGTTGAAGTGATCTGATTTATAAAGCTCTGAGGATCAAATCCTGTAATTTGCTGAACATCGATACCTTTTTTGTATGTATATTGCTTGTAGCTCGCATCCAAGGGAATCCACGTTTTTACTCCAAACGCTGATGCCCCTCTTGAGGGACCATAAGGAACATATGCTTCTACCCAAGCATGCTCCATCTTTAGAAAAGCTAATTTGCCACCTTGCACAACCCCCTTAACCGGGATGCCACCGCTTGCGATTAAATTGCCTGCAGATTTTGGATCACTGAATCCGCCTACCCAGTTCATTACCTGCTGGATTGGTAACTGGATTGTGCCGTAGACGTAACGGGCAGGGATGTTGGATGCTCTAAGTAGTGCTATGAGTAATGAAGCGGTGTCTATGTCATTGCACTGCATGGTTTGTAGGCACATGTCTGCACCCTGGATTGAGCCGTATGTGGGAACATACTCTATGTTGTTGTAAACCCAGTTGTAGATCTGAACCGGATTGTGATTCAGCTCTGCTGCCTTTGCGAGGATTGCAGGGGTGAACTGGACTTCAATTGTGGATGTAAGGTCTGCGGCGGTCGGAGGCGGAATGGTCTGAACGATTGCCGATGAAAGAATCCCGTTGAGTGAGCCGATGGACGCGACTTGAATAGGATTGTCATTGCGAGCGACTGAAGGGAGCGTGGCAATCCCTTGATTGTCTGAGATTGCTTCGTCGCTTTCAGCTCCTCGCAATGACAGAGACTGAGTCCCTTGGCTACTCGCTGCCCGATGCTGGTTATTATACTGTGTTCTTGGCTCTCTCCACACGGGCTTTGCCATCCTGTGCGGGAGTTTATGTGGATCAAATTTGACGTGCCTTTGCGGTGGCTTTATCTTATCAAGAAATGCCTTCAGCTTTCTTGTCCTCGCTGTAAATTCCGATGTTGTTTTTGCACTGTTAGTGAATCAAGGTCTGCCTTGAGTTGCTTGAAATGTTTGTCATATTCCTTTTCAAACTTATATTGTCTCTGTAATATCTGGGCTGGTAGGTGTGCTGCCTTGAGGCGCTGCTCTGTCTCTTTGAACTGTTCCCTGATATTTATATCTGTCTGCTCAAGCTCTGATTTCTCTTTTTGAAATTCTGTTTTCTCGGATTCAATGTCTGTCTTCTGAATTATGTTTTGTGCTTTTTCGGATCGCTCCCTGATGCGTTTGACGATGCCTTCTAAATCTTGTGATCTGAAATCCCCCTTACCTCCCCCTTTTACAAAGGGGGAAAGAGGGGAATTTTCTTTAGTATATGGTTCTGTGTCTTGAACTCCTGAACTCTTAACTCCATTCGTTGCCGCATACACAGCCTGATAGAACCCGAGGTTCGTCCATGCAAACACAAATACCAGAAATACCGCGATTGACTTTAACAAAGAAGGTTTGAAAATATCCTTACGAAAACCNATCTTCATCAACCCTCCGTAATATGTATGGATTAGCAAATAGGGTTCTCAAAGTCAAATTCATGCAGAAGTTCATGATATATTGGATGGGCCGGGTTGTTTGACAAATTCATTTACATCTAAATCATTTCTCTTTGGTAAAAGCGGAAATTAATAACCGGTGTCAATTATAATTTTATCTTTATTTCTGCAATTTTTCTTCTTGAGTCTTTTAACTGCATCTTTTCTATATCTATTATAGTTAATTTTATCTCCTTGAACGCTTCACCTGCAATCTTAAACGCAATCCCGAGCCTTTCGTCAGAAGAAAGCACTAAAAAAATATATTCACCTGGCTCAATTCTTTTAGCTGTTGCTTTCATGTGTAGCCACCTCCTCTTTTTCATTTCCAAATTCTACACTATAACAATATAGCACCTTGAATATTTTCTATTCAGTCCTATTTTTTATGGCAGTGATAATCTGAAAACCATTTTAAAAGGCTTATTCATTGTCTGCGGAAATGTATCTGAAGAATACACAAGGCTCTGTGTAGTAAGACTATGTGATGGTAATCCACATATATCATTTTTATATTGCATTTTAAATTTGTGTTAATATTATTTTTATATATGACACAATTTAAATTGATTTCTAATTATAAACCAAGTGGTGATCAGCCAGAGGCTATAAGGCAACTTGTTGATGGCTTAAAAAGGGGCTATAAGCATCAAACACTATTGGGCGTAACCGGTTCGGGCAAGACCTTTACCATGGCAAATGTGATTGAGCAGATCCAGCTTCCAACTCTTATAATAGCCCCCAATAAGACACTTGCTGCACAACTTTATACAGAGATGCGAGATCTATTCCCTGAGAACGCAGTAGAATACTTTGTAAGTTATTATGATTACTATCAGCCAGAGGCATACAAACCAGAAACCGATACATACATTGAAAAGGATGCTTCTATAAACGATGAAATAGATAAATTAAGACATGCTGCGACCCATTCCTTACTTGAGAGAGAGGATGTGATAATTGTGGCAAGCGTTTCCTGTATATATGGACTGGGTTCACCGGAAGCGTACAAAGGTATGCTTGCATACGCTGAGGTTGGAAGAAAATTAAACAGAGATGAATTCATACACAAACTTGTAAAGATACAATACAACAGGAACAATTATGATTTTTACAGAGGTGTTTTTAGAGTAATGGGCGATGTAGTTGAGGTGTTNCCAGCTTATGAAAGCGATATAGCCATCCATATTGAATTCTTTGGTGACACAGTGGATACGATCTATACATTTGATCCGGTAAGAGGAAGAAAAAAGGATATGTTAAAACGGGTTGTAATTTACCCTGCAAGCCATTATGTTACTGAGGAGCACGCGCTCAGTCAAGCCCTGGAGTCTATAAAACAGGAGTTAGCCGAAAGATTAAAGGAGTTAAGGCAGGCTGGAAAATTACTTGAAGCAGAAAGACTGGAACGAAGGACATTATATGACCTGGAGATGCTTGAGGAAATGGGATACTGCACTGGTATAGAAAACTACTCACGACATTTGAGTGGTAGAGCACCTGGCGAACCTCCACCTACATTGCTTGATTACTTTCCATCTGAATTTCTCATGTTTATTGATGAAAGCCATATCACAATACCTCAGATAGGTGGAATGTATGAAGGGGACCGTAGTAGAAAACAAACATTGGTTGATTTTGGGTTTAGACTGCCATCAGCACTTGATAACAGACCTTTGAAATTCGAGGAATTTGAACAAAGGGTTGATAAGGTTATATATGTTTCAGCAACACCTGCTGATTATGAAATAACAAAATCCAGTGGCAGGGTAATAGAACAGATCATAAGGCCTACCGGGCTTGTTGATCCAGAGGTTATTATTAAGCAAGCAACAAACCAGGTTGATACATTACTTGAAGAGATTAAAAAGAGGGTTGAAAAAGGTGAAAGGGTTCTGGTTACAACACTAACCAAACATATGGCAGAAGAACTTACAGAATACTATGCAGGGCTTGGAATAAGGGTAAAATATATGCATTCAGACATAGAGACCCTTGAACGTGTAGATATTATAAGAGATTTAAGAATGGGTAAATTTGATGTACTGATAGGTATAAACCTCCTTAGAGAAGGTCTTGATATACCAGAGGTATCACTCGTAGCTATACTTGACGGAGATAAAGAAGGATTTTTAAGATCCACACGTTCTCTTATTCAAACTATAGGGAGGGCATCTAGAAATGTTAACGGCACTGTTATTATATTTGCAGACACGATGACAAGATCTATAGAACAGGCTGTTAATGAAACAAACAGAAGACGGACAAAACAGCTTATGTATAATAAAGAACATGGTATTATACCTGAAACAATCAAAAAGCATATACAGGAAATACGCACATCAATATATGAACAGGATTACTATACTGTGCCTGTTGAAACAGCGGAAGGTGAACAAGAGTATATTAATCCAGATAAAATACCATCTATTATAAAACAGCTTGAGAAGGAGATGAAGCAGGCTGCAAAGTCTCTTGAATTTGAAAGAGCGGCTGAATTAAGGGACCGCATAAAGAAATTAAAAGCTGCATTACTCTATTAAATCCAGAAATGTATTTGAAAATGCGGTTTGATTTATCAAACTAAACGAACAAACGAACCTCTCTATTGTATTTTTCGGGGCAACAATGGTTATTGTTGAAATTTATACCAAGATCGCATAGGTAAACATACATCAAGAATAAACTATATGAAACCTATAAAAAATTTTAGAATCGTTATCACCGGTGCCGGTGGTATGCTTGCAACAGCAGTAGAAAATGCTTTGAGACATGACTTTGAGGTAATAGCATTAACAGAACAACAGCTTGATATAACCAGAATGGATGCTGTTACACAGATGACAAAGGATATAAATCCAAATATTATAATCAATGCAGCAGCTTACACAAATGTAGATAAATGCGAAAAGGAATATGAAATAGCCAGGCTGGTAAACGGTATAGCTGTTGGTTACCTTGCTAAAGCAGCTCAGTCAATAAACGCAGGCATTATCCACATCAGCACTGATTATATATTTGATGGTGAAAAGGATGGTCCATACACAGAAGAAGACAGACCAAATCCAATTTCTATGTATGGATTATCAAAACTTATAGGTGAGCAAGAGCTATTAAAGTACACATCCAATTACATAATATTAAGAACCCAATGGCTTTATGGTGAAAATGGAAAAAACTTTGTTGATACAATCATCCAGCTCGCACAGGAGAAAGATGAATTACAGGTCGTTGATGATCAGTATGGAAGCCCAACATATACAAAAGACCTTGCCTTTATGATTAAATGGTTTGTTGAACATCCAGACATAAAGGGACGCATACTTAATTTCTCAAATGAAGGGATTGTATCCTGGTTTGGTTTTGCCAAACAGATACTCAAGCTTGCAGGCATAAAAACTAATGTTGTTCCAGTGGATTCTAATGCATTTCCAAGACCCGCTAAAAGACCTCATAACTCTGCACTTGATAAAACAGCTATTAAAAGACTTACAAGTCTTGACATAAGACCATGGTATGATGCACTGTATGAATATATAAAAACAAAAAAGGTAATAAGATAAGCAAAAACAAATTTAGATTTAGAGTTAAGATTAAAAGGAGAGACATATGAAATTGAGTGTAATAGGAGCTGGTTATGTAGGGCTTGTTACCGGAACATGTTTTGCCGACAGTGGTAATGATGTTATATGCATGGATATTGATAAGAACAAGATAGAAGCCCTTAAAAAGGGCAAAGTTCCAATATATGAGCCTGGTTTAGAAGAACTCATTAAAAAGAATTATAAAGATAAAAGACTGCATTTTACAACAGACATTAAAGAGGCTATTCAAAAGTCTAAAATTATCTTTATTGCAGTTGGTACACCACCTACAAACCATGGCGCAACTGACCTGAGTGCTGTAAAAGCAGTAGCAAAGGATATCGGAAGATATATGAATGAATATAAAATTGTTGTTACAAAAAGTACTGTCCCTGTTGGTACTTCTGAATTAATACAAAAGATTATCTCCAAACAGACAGACCTTCAGTTTGATGTAGCTTCCAATCCCGAGTTTCTTAAAGAAGGCGCTGCGATAGATGACTTTATGAAACCAGATCGTGTTGTTATAGGAGTAAACAATGAGAAAACAGGTGAAATTTTGAAATCCCTGTATGAACCATTCACCAGAACCGGTAATCCTATCATCATTACAGATATAAGAAGCTCAGAGATGATAAAGTATGCTGCAAATGCAATGCTTGCAACAAAGATCTCTTTCATAAATGAGATTGCCAACCTGTGCACTATTACAGGGGCTAACATTGATGATGTAAGAAAGGGCATTGGATATGACAATAGAATAGGACATCTCTTTTTATTCCCGGGTGTAGGATACGGAGGTTCCTGTTTCCCGAAGGATGTAAAGAGTATTATACATGTAGGCAAAAAACATGGCTACAATATGGAGCTATTATCCGCAGTGGATCGGGTAAACAATAATCAAAAAGCGTTGATGCCAAGTATAATAAAAAGGCATTTTAATGGTAAACTTAAAGGGAAGCGATTTGCAATATGGGGACTTTCTTTCAAGCCAAAAACAGACGACATAAGAGAAGCACCGTCCATTATTATCATCAATGCCCTTTTAAAGGCTGGCGCAAGTGTTGTTGTTCATGATCCAGAAGCAATGGATAATATGAAAAAGGTATTTGGCAAAAAGATTCAGTATGCAGAAGATATGTATAATGCTCTTAAAGGTGCAAATGGGCTTGTGCTTATCACCGAATGGAATGAATACAGAAAACCAAATTTTGATAAGATCGCTAAATTGATGAAAGAAAAGGTAATTTTTGATGGAAGAAATATCTTTGACAAACAACAGCTTCTTAATATCGGGTTTGCCTACTACGGAATAGGGAGGTAAAGATATTGAATAAAAGAATTGTTATAACTGGTGGAGCAGGCTTTATAGGTTCACACTTGTGTGAATATTTCCTTGACAAGGCTTACGATGTATTCTGCGTTGATAATCTTATAACAGGCTCGCTTGAAAATATATCTCATCTATTCGGTGTTAAAGAGTTTGTTTTTATAAATCATGACATCACAAATTACATTCATATACCCGGAAAGATAGATTATGTGTTAAACTTTGCATCACCGGCGAGCCCCATTGATTATCTTGAGCATCCAATTCAAACATTGAAGGTAGGCGCCCTTGGTACTCATAAAACAATAGGGTTTGCTAAGGACAAGAAGGCAAGGTATTTGCTTGCTTCTACCTCAGAGGTCTATGGGGATCCACTGATCAATCCACAACCAGAAACATATTGGGGAAATGTTAATCCAATTGGTCCACGCAGTGTCTACGATGAAGCAAAACGATTTGCAGAGGCAATGACAATGGGTTATCATAGATTTCATAAGGTTGATGTGAGGATTGTAAGAATATTTAACACATACGGACCCCGTATGCGCTTGAATGATGGACGGGTAGTACCCAACTTTGTGATGCAGGCTCTACACAATGAACCACTTACAGTTTATGGAGATGGCTCTCAGACAAGAAGCTTCTGTTATGTCTCAGATCTTGTTGAAGGCATATACAGGCTGTTGATGTCAGATTATGTTGGACCTGTAAACATTGGGAATCCAGAGGAATGGAAGATTATTGATTTTGCAAATTATATTATAAGGCTCTCAGGCTCAAAAAGTAAGATTACTTACAAACCATTGCCACAGGATGATCCAAAACAAAGAAGACCGGACATTACCCTTGCAAGAAAACTACTTGAATGGGAGCCGAAGGTAAAATTAGAAGATGGTTTACGCAAAACACTTGATTACTTTAGTAAAAAATTGCGTTAATGAATTTGTTTTGCTTCTATGTGCCAAGTAGCTCCATAACAGAAAGCAGTTCTTTTTTGATGGGTCTTACCTTGCTTATAGCCTCCTGAAACGGCGTAAATACAATCTCGTCTTTTACAAGCCCAACCATCTTGCCACTGCCTCCTCTATTAAGAAAATCAACAGCATAGTATCCGAATTGTGAGGCAAGTAATCTATCAAAAACAGACGGTGAACCACCTCTCTGTATATGTCCAAGAACAGTAACCCTTGTTTCAAAGCCGATTTCATCCCTGAGCTCTTTTTCTATCTGATACGCACTTGTTGCACCTTCTGCTACGATAATTATGCTATTAGAACGGCGTTCCTCGTACCGCTTTCTTAATTTTTCTGCTATTGCCTTTATGTCGTATGGAACTTCAGGCACAATTGCAAATTCAGCGCCACTTGCCATAGCAGACATAAGTGCAAGGTAACCAGATTCTCTACCCATGACCTCTATGATAAATGCCCTCTCGTGCGAGGTGGCAGTATCTTTTATTTTATCAACAGCCTGCACAATGGTGTTAAGAGCTGTATCAACGCCAATTGCCATATCAGTGCCATAAAGATCGTTGTCAATGGAACCAGGTATGCCCACTGTGGTTACCCCAAGTTCATGTAATTTTAGTGCACCTGTTAATGAACCATTCCCACCTATTATTACAAGGGCATCAATACCATTCTTCTTAATAATGTTGACAGCCTTGCGTCTACCTTCCTCAAGAAAGAATTCTTTTGATCTCGCAGTCTGAAGAATAGTTCCACCAAACTGAAGAATACCGCTAACCGCTTTTGAATCAAGTTTCTGAAACTCTTCATTAATTAAACCAGAATATCCTCTATGAACACCTATAACCTCCCAACCAATGGAAAGAGCTGTTCTTACTGCAGCCCTTATCGCACAATTCATACCAGGAGAATCACCACCACTTGTTAGTATTCCGATTCTTTTCATAAAAAGAACCTCCTTTCTGCAAACAGATACAATACCCCTTATACTTTTGCAAGCAATTGTATGGGTCCACGAGATATTGGACTGAGCCGATTGTTTGGTAAATTTATTCACACAACATTTCAGTAGTTGTTTGTGTGAAGAAAGCTTAGCAGATTTTTAGTTGAAGTTTTTATAGTGGCTTCCTTGCATAATTTTGCCCCATTTAGACTGCCAGAAAGCTGCTC
>JGI24721J44947_10010873_pt1 | contig 11464 bp, 14 predicted proteins | sample YelNatPaOPGAMG01_FD_44947 | JGI IMG/M metagenome (IMG submission 44947)
CCCGGATACGAGCAAGCCTCATAATAGCTCTCGATATAGCTGTCGAATCTCAGGTCATCGAGGTATGCTATCTGGATCCTAGGCGAGATGCTGTGGAGGATCGCGTAACGGCCATCCACTTTCTCCGGGAAGAGCACGAAGTTCTTATTAATCTTGCCGGGATTCGATATTATCCTCTCCTCACTCCATCTCCACCTCTTGCTGAGAAAATCTTTAACATGTATTGATGTCAGCCCGACCCTCAACCCCCTAGAATCAAATATGTTATAGGTCATGTAGACGACGTCGTCTATCGCGACTAGTCTAGGGTCTTCGCATCCACCAAACCCGCCGCCGGAGATCGAGAGAGCATTCCCATCCACACTGCTCTGATATACCGGATATGAGAGCCTTTCATCAATTGTGATCCCGTTACTTGATGAGGCATAGCCAAAGCGCGATATCCAGTCAACCCCAAGAGCCCGATACACTATGTGAATTCTCTCAGCGAGGATTATNGCGCCCGGGTTAAATGTCTGATAAGCCTCCCAGTAATTATCCGGGTTAGGCCCAATTATGGGGTTGGAAAGTGACTTTGTGAAAACTTCTTTCCAAGGGTTTTTCATGGAAACACGGTCTTCGGAAGCCCCCATTCCAAGTTCATGGGCTCTTTCGCCTGATTCTCCCCTAGATCTAGGCTTGGATTGAGGGGTAACAGGCACCCTAATCCCCTGACATATTATATCGCCGTCACCATAGTTAAGTATTACTCCCACATACTCCATTCCCGAGTTTTATAAGCAAGACATATAACGCCGCAACCACCTCTTTATACTCAGATCATGAGAAGGTATCTCCATAACCCGATCTTATCTCCCATAAGGGAGCATTCTTGGGAGGCTTACGCGGTTTTTAATCCATCAGTTGTTAAGCGTGGCAGATACTATTACATGCTCTACCGGGCTCTCTCATCATCCGATCTTCTGAAGAAGCAGGGGTCGAGTTATAGCTCCATAGGCATCGCTAAGAGTAGGGATGGAATACACTTCTACGACAGGAGGATATTCATATCCCCGGAGGAGGATTGGGAGCTCTTCGGATGTGAAGACCCGAGAACAACCTATATCGATGGAAAGTACTACATCTTCTATACTGCTGTCTCTACGCTACCGCCAAGGGCTGAGGGCATCAAGGTTGGCGTGGCCATTAGCCGCGATCTAGAGAGAGTTGAGGCGAAGTATTTGGTGACGTCATTTAACGCTAAGGCGATGGCGCTCTTCCCGGAGAGGATAAATGGGAAGCTCATGGCTATACTGACGGTGCACACAGATAAGCCCCCAGCATACATTGCTGTCGCGCCACTTGGGGATGATCCATCAAAATGGCTCCAGGAGATGGATGAATGGTATAACAATTTCATGGCTTATACATTGAGCCCGGATCCTAGGAGATCCCAGCTTGATCATATTGAGGTTGGAGCGCCGCCGGTGAGGCTTAGGCAGGGCTGGCTATTGATATACTCCTATATCCAGAACTATTTTTCGCCAAAGCCGGAGGATAGGGTCTTTGGCGTGGAGGCCCTTCTACTTGATTTGAAGGACCCTAGGAGGGTTCTGAGGAGGACGAGGTACCCGTTAATGGTCCCTGAGGAGTTTTACGAGAAGTATGGTAACGTACCGAACGTCGTCTTCCCCACATCAGTCTTGAAACAAAAGGATACTCTCAGGGTATATTATGGGGCAGCTGACACCACTTGCTGCCTCGCAACGGTTAAGATAAGGGATGTGCTCATGGCGATGGATGGTATGAAAGAGATTTTTGAGAGGTGTCCATGGAACCCAATAATAAAGCCTGACCCAAAACATGAGTGGGAGAGTTTCGCGACATTCAACCCGGCGGCAATAGAGCTCGAGGNCAAGATATACATACTATACAGGGCATTATCGAGGGATAAGACCTCCACGATAGGGCTCGCGGTGAGCGAGGATGGATTCAACATTGTTGAGAGGCTTGATAAGCCAATCTACGTCCCGAGGGAGAGCTTTGAGATGAAGCTCACGCCGGGGCACTCCGGATGCGAGGACCCGAGAGTGGTTAAGCTGGGGGATAAGCTCTACATGTTCTATACGGCATACGATAATGTCCATCCCCCAAAGGTCGCTGTAACCTCNATATCTGTGGACGATTTTCTTAGCAAGAATTGGGATGCCTGGTCGAGGCCACGGATAATCTCCCCGCCCGGCGTAGATGATAAGGATGCCTGCATAATCCCGGAGAAAATTGACGGCAAATACTTCTTCATACACAGGGCCATGGGGGTAAACATTGGCTACGATTACATAGATTCACTGGAAGACGTGAGGACCGAGGAGCTCCTGAGCATCACGCTTCTCTCCCCGAGGCCCGGGATGTGGGATGGCAAGAAGGTCGGCCTCGCGGCCCCTCCGCTAAAGATCCAGAAGGGCTGGCTAGTCTTCTACCACGGCGTCTCACATGATAACGTATACCGGGTTGGNGCATTTCTCCTNGACCTGAAGAGGCCGGAGAAAGTTATCGGGAGAACACTCTTTCCACTAATGGAGCCAAGCGAGGCCTATGAGAGGGAGGGATACGTGAGGAATGTTGTCTTCCCATGCGGCGCGATCATCAGAGACGACATTATCTACCTCTATTATGGCGGAGCAGATATGTATGTATGCGCCGCCAAGGCTCCCCTAGACGAGATCCTCGCAAACATAACGTGACAAGAGCATTGGTATGCGGGGGGCGGGATTCGAACCCGCGAACCCCTACGGGACCGGGTCTCCAACCAGCAATCTGACCAGTTTTCATCAGGTCTTAAGCCCGGCGCCTTTGTCCAGGCTTGGCTACCCCCGCCCATTTACACCAGCGCTCCTCTAGCTATTTTAATTTAACACTATATCCGGATCATCCGGTAAGCTGATAGGCTCTCATATCTACCGTGTAAATGCGGTTTGAGGGGAAGGGAAATTTTTATTCATAAGGGGGTTATCTATTCCCCTGTATGTGGCCCTCAATATCGGAGCTCATAGCCACGGGAATCTTATTCATATGGGTCGTCTTCTTGGTAACAATTCTGACTAAGAAGACATACATGCTTATGCGTAGAAGGGGGCTGCAAGATAGGGTTGCAGTATATTATAATCGTAAGATTATTCATGTTTTGGCTGGCGGCCTCGTGGCCTTCATAGTTCCATGCGTCTTCGAGACACCTCTTCTACCTCTCGTCATGGCACTCCTCCTAGGCGTCTTTACGTACCTGCCGCATAGGGTTGGAAGGCTGATGTACTGGTTTCAGGTTGAGGATAACATGTATGAAGTCTCATTCTGCATTATGTGGGGCGTTATCATCGCGCTTGGATGGCTTGTCTCCGGAGGGAACTTCTGGATTGGCATAGTGCCGGTGCTTTTCATGGCCATCGGGGACTCGGCAACAGGCTTCGTCAGGAACGCGCTCTTCAAGAGGAGGACTAAGTCATGGTGGGGAAACTTGGCCATGGCGGCTGTCTCTATACCCATAGGAGCGATACTCGGTATGGCGGGAATCATTGCCGGAGCTCTAGCATCGGTCATCGAGCACTTCGAATGCCCCCCAATAGACGATAACATCACGGTGCCGCTGGTGTCATTCATAATACTGCTCTTGGCCGCGCTATATGCGCCCTCGCTCCTCTCGCTCGAGAGCATATCGAGGATGATCCCACCGTTCTCCAGCCTTTAATAGGCTCGTCGCGGTCGCAGAGCTTCCCCGCGATCATGAGATTATAGCTCACGTAACCGTTTTAAGTGGGCTTTTTCACGCGATAAGATGCCATGAGAATACTTCAGGTTAGCGATATACATGGTAGCTTGGAGGCAGCTGAAAGGATCTCTCGCAAGGCTGGAGAAGTGAACGCGGATCTAATAGTGATCGCCGGCGATATAACGCACTTCGGAGGCCCCTCAACCGCCCTGAAGATCTTGGAGAGGATCTCCAAGTCCGGGCTCCCACTATTCTTCGTATCTGGCAACTGTGATTCGCCGGAGCTTTTATCGTGGCAGCCGGAGGGCCTCAACGCCTATAATCTCCACGGCCGAATGAGAGAGTTTTCTGGCTACCTATTCGCGGGGGTGGGTGGTGGGAGCGGGAAATTCGGGACGCTGACGGAGCTTGAGGAGGATGAGTTCGAGAACATACTCAGGGGCTTCAGGGATGTGAGTGGTAAGCTGATACTCGTCGCGCATAGCCCGCCCTATGGCACCGAAGCCGACTACACTGGGACAAAACATATCGGGAGCATCTCAGTGAAGCGGTTCATCGAAGAGGTTAAGCCGCTCCTAGTATGCGCCGGCCACGCCCATGAGGGAAGGTCAATAACACGGCTGGGCAGCACGGTGGTGGTTAACGCAGGGCCGGCTAAGGATGGATTCTGCGCAATAATCGAGATCGAGGACTCCACTGTGGACCCGCAATTGACAGTACTGTAAAAATGTTTTCAAGAGGTGTTAGCTTCGAGCCTGCTCCTTGCGTATTGTCTCTATGAAGACTACCTTTTCCACACTATTTATATGCTCCATGATCTCTCTAGCTAAAGCCCTCTTAGCAACCTGTATACCCGGGAGGAGCATTGCTTCCTCGGGCACTTCGATTGTCACAGAAGACTCAGTCACAGTTATCCCGAATTTCTCAACATCAACATCCGGTATCCTGTTATGTATCAGGGCCTTGATCTTCTCATTCTTGTCAGATAGTATTTTGACGACCTTAACATAACAATCAAGGGTCTTTCCAGCAAGATATGGGTTGAAGTCGACCTGAACCCTGCCAGAGCCTATGCTCCTAACTATCCCCTCCTTGCCGTCCACTATTATTCTCGAGCCCACGGTTATTGGTCCTTCAACGTCTTTGAGCCTCCTAATCGGTATTACCCTCACTTTTGATGGGTCCCTTGGGCCGAAGGCCTTTTCGGGGGGTATCTCGAAACGTTTCTCCTCCCCGGCAGCCATCCCTATCAGCTGTTCCTCGAATGCCTTCAGCATGTAGCCTCTACCCGGTATAGCCAGCTTGGGCTCGAATCTACTAGATACCTCGAGCCCCTCCTTCTCGGCAACATCTCTTATCGTGGTTTCTATGAGCTCGCCTGTTTCCTTCACCTTTATCACGTAATCTATCAGCACGAGGTCTCCTTCTTTCACGAGCTCAACGGCTCCTTCCACCCTCTCAGCAACCTCTCCCCGCTGCTCCTCAGACATAGGGCTCGGCGGATTTTCAATTAACACTTCCTTATTAAGGGTTGCCTTTGATGGAGCTGTTGGGCGATCCTCCACGCCTCCTCCTTCTCGCTCCATTCGTAGAAGTATTTCACGTATCTGAAGACCAGCACCACGAACCTCTCCCCGTTACCATCCCTGCAATACCATATCCTGATCTCTCCATAGGGGTCGAGGATATACTCCTTGTCAACGTGCTCGATGTCGTGCCTGCTCTTCTTCCTCTCCTTCGGGATCTCGACCCACAGCCTCTTAATCTCCTCCTCCAGCTCGCGTATCTCCTCCAGATCTATAACCCTCAACAATATTCCATAATGGGGTCTCCCCTTATTCCTTGGGCTGGGAAAAATAGGGGTTTAATGGGGTCTTCCCCCTATTATCCCGCGACCCTCCTCCTCGCCGTTTTCCTAACCCATTCTATGAAGATCGCTAGCAGGAATTCGCTAACATCCTCATCCTTCATCAGCCTCCAGAACTCCTTAACAAGCTCCTCATCCATCCGCTCCACCTCCCCCTTGCATGACGCTTCCAACCCTCCACATGCACCCGTATCATCAATGATGAGCCTCGGCTCTATGGCATGTTCGTCTCGACGGCCCTCAAGTTGAATAGCATCGCGTCCCACATCTCATCCCAGACTTCCCCGAGGTACTTGATCAGCTGATCCCAGTTCATTATCCTGATTATGTCGCATCCTGTTACACGCCTATCGCCCTCGCATACGCCCCTGACCATGAAATTCTTGACATCCTCTCCCGTCCCTGAACGGTATATGAGTATTGCTCCGAAGTTTCTCTATCGCCATAATGTGTGAGTCGAATTCTATGTTGAGCCGGCTTCCCGGCATCTCGGCATCATCATAATAGTCTTCCATTTTCAGGCAGGTCCCCAAGAAATAAGGGCAGGCATGTATTGGGATGGTATTGTGGGGGCATGATTAGTTACGTGAATGTCTTCGAGGAGGCCGGCCCCCTTCAGGAGTTTATCGGGGTCTTGGATTACGTGGACTCGATGCTTACTGTCGCCGAGAGATACAGGCCGCATCAGTCATTGTTAGGACGCTTGTCCATGATGGTCTTAGCATGCTAGACGGCTTCGCCAGAGAATACCACGGATATGTTGGGAAGGTGATGGACCATGTCTGCATGGAGCTGAGAAGCCTACTCTACGAAGTCCTCGGAGGTGAATAAAGGATGAGGGGGACATGCGTTGTGGAGTTGATTGTTGATGAGGAAACTGAGAAGAAGCTGAGACAGCTCTGCGACCTTTCAGTAAAGTTGTGGAACGAGGTTAATTATGTTAGGCTGAGGATGTGGCTGGAGAAGAAACATATTGACTTTGAGGGGACATACAAGGAGTTCTATGAAAAGTATAAGCCATTGATAGGTTCGGCCACAGCCCAGATCAATCATAAGGAAGAACAATGATGCATGGAGGGGCTTCTTCGAGCTCCTAAAGCTGAGGAGGGAGGGGAGGTTGCCGCCATTCATGACGAAGGTTAATCCGCCGGGATTCGGCAAGAGAAATGGATCTAGGACGCTATGGACTGTCATTAGAAAAGACCAGTACGAGATGGATGGCGACAGGATAGTCATCAAGTGGCTTGGCGCGGTCGGCTGGATAGAAGTGAGATGCAGGGGCATTATACATTTGAGGGGTGAGCGTGGAGGGATTGAGATACGCTATGACGCCGATAGAGGAAAGTGGTATGCTTACATAGCCTTCTCCAAGGTCTCTGAGAAGATGGTGAGGGGGAGTGGAGGCCAGCACCACAGCAGCCGAAAGGCAACTTAACAGCTGGCATAGACGTCGGAATCAACAATTTGATGACCATTTATGTGGAGAATGGCTTGACGAAGCCCATCAATGGTAGGCCGCTGAAGTCAATCTCATATTACTGGAGGAGGGAGATCGCCGAGTACCAGTCCACGTTAAACGGGTATGGTCTAGAGACTTCTAGGAAGCTTAGACGTATGTACGCGAAGTGGCGGAGGCAGGTAAGACATTATATTGATGCTAGGGTGAGGGAGGCCGTGGAGTGGCTTTATGACGTCGGCGTCTCAAGGATCAAGGTTGGATATCCAAAGGGCATTGCGCAGGAGAACGGCGACCTCAATAACATCCACGTCTGGACGTATAGATACCTACTGAAGCGGATAGCAGAAGTTGCCGAAGAATATGGGATAGACGTGGTTTACGTTGATGAGGCGGGCGCCTCATCAAGATGCCCGCTACATGACGATGGATGCGGTATAAGGGTATACCGAGGGTTATTCAAGTGCACGACGATGAATAAGGTATTCAACGCCGACCTAGTTGCGGCACGCAATATTCTATTGACGCCAGTAACCCCCGAGCCCCGGAGAGGGGTAGGGGTAATGGCCGGAGACCCGGCCAAGGGCTGAACTCCCCATGAGGGAGGATGTAGCCCAAACCTCCCCACACCAAGTAGGGGAGGAGGTCAATAAGGGTTGATTGCAGGTCCCCTCGCTCCTCCAAACAATACTTTTATTAAATCTCCTCCAAGCAATACTTTTATTAAACATCTTTTCCCAGTTTCTGATGGGCCGCTCCTCTGGCTGGCTCAGCGGCTCGTAAAGCTGTGAGGTGTAGGTGTGAGTTATGATTTGGGGTATGAATCTGGATCAGGCTAGGCAGGTTAAAACTGGCACAACCACCGTCGGATTGGTAGTGAGGGATGGGGTGGTTCTCGCGACAGATACCCGGGCGACGGCTGGCTTCTTCGTGGCCCATAGGAAGGTTAGGAAGCTCTATCCGCTGGCAGACTATGCGGCCATGACCATCGCCGGAAGGGTCGCTGATGCCCAGAACATGGTGGACTACCTGAAAGCCAACATAGGATATTATCATGCGAGCTGGGGCAGGCCCATGCCCATAGTCTCGATCGCGAGGCTCGCGGCAAACCTCGCATTCAGGTGGAGGATTTTCCCATACGAGGTTCAGCTCATAATAGCTGGCGTCGACCCGACTGGGCCACACCTCTATAACGTTGACCTATATGGCGCGATGACTGAGGAGAAGCTGTTGGCAACGGGTTCCGGCTCGCCAATAGCATATGGAGTTCTCGAGAGCGGGTATGATGAGAACATGGGTGTGGAGGAGGCGGCAAAGCTGGCATTCAAGGCGGTTGCCATGGCAATCCAAAGAGATATAGGCTCGGGCGACAGCATAGATGTAGCTTATATTAGGGTTGATGGAAAGTATAGGGAGCTTAGCGTGGAGGAAAAGAAGCCCCTCTATGCCCAGTATATCAAGTCCCTATACTAGCTTGAGGGGTCTGGCTTCACGATCATGACATCACAGGAGCTCTTCTCGCTCGATAGGCTTAGGCAGGAGATAATTAGATACTTCTCCGTCGTGAACCCGCTGGAGTCTGGGATAACGAAGATAGAGTTCGAGGGCCCGCGGATCGCCATTTACACGAGGAACCCAGAGATGTTCAGTAACAGGGACCAGGTGGCTAAGGACCTAGTGACCCTGATAAAGAAGCGCGTCGTGATCAGGCCTGACGAGTCGATAAGGGTGGGTAAGGAGGAGTTTGAGGCCGAGGCGCGGAGGCGGATCAAGGGGGTTAAAAAGCTCCTCTTCAATGACTTGATGGGCGAAGTTGTGGTCGAACTTGATCCAAATGTCCAGCCGCCGAGCGATGATGCTGTCAAGGAGCTCAGCGCCTCCATGGGATGGATAGTCACAATCAGCATAAAGCCGCCGATGGAGACGAAGATCATGGAGCAGGTGAATAACATAATCTACGGCTACATGGAGGAGAGGCTCCAGGCTCTCAGGAGGATAGGGGAGAAGGTATTCAGGAACCAAGTCTTCGAGACAAAGGACGCCGTCATAACGATACTGGGGTCGGGGATGCAGGTCGGCAGATCCGCGATACTCTTACAGACCACGGAGAGCAAAGTTCTCCTTGACTGTGGCTTCGCCCCGGGCGGCTCCGGCAACATAGAAATGATACCAAGATTCGACTTCATCGAGAACCTTGCCGAGGAACTTGACGCGGTTGTGATAACACACGCCCACCTAGATCACATGGGCATGGTCCCATACCTGTTCAAATACGACTATAGGGGCCCTGTCTACTGCACCGAGCCAACGCTCCCGCTGATGCTCATGCAGCACTTAGACTTCATAAACGTGGCGGGGAAGCAGGGGGTCTTCGCACCATATAGCGAGCGAGATGTCATGACTGCGATACAGCATACAGTGCCGCTATCATATGGTATGGTGACGAATATCGCTCCAGACATAAGGATAGCATTCTATAATGCCGGACACATACTGGGATCCGCGATAGTGCATATACATATAGGCGAGGGTTTCCACAACGTCATCTACACGAGCGACTTTAAGTATGAGGCAAGCAGGACGCTGGATGCGGCAGTGACGAAGTTCCCGAGGGCTGAGACGCTCATAATGGAGAGTACATATGGCGCGACACCCACCCAGTTCACGCGCGAGGAGAGCGAGCAACTCCTCGCAAGCTATGTCGAGAATACTCTAAACCGCGGCGGGAAGGTCCTGATACCGGTTCCAGCGGTTGGGAGGGCCCAGGAGATAATGCTCGTACTAAACCACCTATTCGCTTCCAAGGCCATACCAGAGGTCCCAGTCTTCTTGGACGGTCTTCTCATAGAGGCCACAGCGATCCACGTGGCATATCCAAATTACCTCAGGAAGGAACTAAGGGATGCGTCGGATGAGCTCAGCTCCGTCTTCATGAGCGAGTACTTCGTCCCCGTCAGGAGCCAGCAGCAGAGGGATGAGATCCTGAGTTCGGATGAGCCCATGATAATAATGGCGACGTCCGGCATGCTTGAGGGAGGGCCGATTTTAACATATCTCAGGGAGTTCGCCTCAGATGAAAAGAACATGCTTATCTTCGTCAGTTACCAAGTCGAGGGGACGCTTGGAAGAAAGCTCCTGAAGGGTGTCAGGGAGTTCCCGGTAATGGATGAATCCGGGCGGACGGAGATAGTCAATGTAAAGCTAGAGATCAATAAGGTCGACGGGTTCTCCGGACACTCGAGCAGGCAGCAGCTGCTAAGCTACTTAAAGGCGTTTAAGCCGAAGCCGAAGAAGTTGGTCTTGGTACATGGCGAGCCGGAGGCCGTCATGAGCCTTGCGAAAAGCGCCTCAAGAATTCTGGAAGGCACGAGGATATATACTCCCTACAACCTTGAATCAATAGTCTTAGAGTCTCAGAGCTGAGACACGGTCAGCTCCGGACCTCCAGCCTTACAGCATTACCCAAAACTAGGATAGAGGGCGATTTAATCAAATAGATAGCTCCACCAACTTGTTTAACCACTCTTGAGACGTTCTCGAGAAGCTTTCTCGCACTTTCCGGCAGCCCATCCTTAAGCGCGATCAAGACCACGCCATCCCTCAACTCCATCATCAAATCCTCCTCACGCACCCCTTCCGGAGACCTGAAGTAGTATATCTGTATGATGGGCTTCTTCTGCGCCCGCTCCGGTCTCCGCTCGGCCAGAAGCCTCTTAACCTCCTCCTCAACATCCTTGATCAACTCATCCTCCCCGGACATGGTTGCCCTCTAGCTCGAGNGATGTCAACNTCTCAAAAAGCATAGCTCATGAGGCGGCTGCCTGCATGTTCCACGATATGCGTCGAATATATCCTCAGATATTCCTCATCGAGATAAAGATTTTTATCTGCCATGTATTCTCCAAGACTTGGGCTNAAGGCGATGTCATCGGACATCTCATTAAAGATCCTCGCGAAAAGCCTCGGCTGCACAGTGCTAGTGAGGCTTAGGGGTGGAAAGTTGCTTAGAGGAATACTTCAGGGATATGATCAGCATATGAACTTGGTGCTCGAGCAGGCCGAGGAGATCTCCGACGACAACACTTCCCAGAAGCAACTCGGGGTAATAGTCGTCAGGGGAGATAATGTGATGATGATCTCACCGGCGGTGAAGGAGGGAGAGTAAGATGACAAAGGGGACCCCATCATTCGGGAAGAGGAATAGGAGCCCGACACACATAAGATGCAGACGATGCGGCAGGCATTCATTCAATGTCTCGAAGCGGAGATGCGCCCACTGCGGCTTCGGAGAAACCAAGAAATGGAGAAAATACAAGTGGCTTACGCCGAAGAAGCTGCTCGCCTAGCGGGGAAGCCTGAAAGGTTTAAAACAACCTAGTGGACTAGCTATTATCTAGGG
>JGI24721J44947_10010890_pt1 | contig 11457 bp, 11 predicted proteins | sample YelNatPaOPGAMG01_FD_44947 | JGI IMG/M metagenome (IMG submission 44947)
TTTTTTCCACTCCCGCTGAGTGTGACGGAATGCGATTTCGCAGTAAAGAGAAGAAGTTCGAAATCACTATGCAATGTACCTTGTAGATCGCGGACGAGTTGCTTAAAGGACAGATTCTTTGCTGAACAGAGCAAGGGGGACTGCATTCCTCTTACAGGTCAGTCGTACCACAGAAAGCAGATGGTCGGGTATTACGGAAAGAAACAAGAACATGTGCCCCCGCCAAGATCCGATCTTTTCAAAGCGTGTTTGTGGTCAACGGTGGGAAACGAGTCGTTGATCACGTTTTACAGAAGGCAACAGCAACAATCGTAGCAACAATTGACATCTCTCTTTCTCAACAGCTAGTTCGTGTGGTCCTGAAAACACTGGGATACAATTGCAAAAAATCGTAGTTCACGTACGGTTATCTTCCAACGAAATCGCAACGACCGCGTTGCTGGAACTCAGCCATCCGCATGACATCCACGGACGTCGGTTTGTTTTTCGCAGTCGATGAGACTTTCTTCAGACGAAACGGTCGGANCGTTTATGGGTATTCGCGGAGAGCGAGCCCTCTGTATGAACGATTGAACTCGTACAGAANGAAGATATCATCGCATGCTCCATCTGCGCTGGATTCGTTTGGCAGCNTCAGTTTCGCTCNTAGAGAAGGCTCNAACAACAGCACCCACTTTGTCTAATCATTGAAGGATTTTCCTTGATGTCGGCGTCGTCCTTGTATTGGANANNGTGGTACTTCAACATTCCCTTTGCGTTTGAGCTTTNGCGAAATCTATCGGGATAGAGCTGATTTTCATTCCTCCACACNTTTCGAGGTTCAACAGTATCTAACGAGGGTTTAGTATCGTAAAACGTAATGATCGCTCCATTGAGCAAATCGCTGAANCTTGCAGCACACGGTGACACAAGCGCACACTTCCACTTTCTTCCAGAAGTTCTTGTCGCTCNNGTAAGNACTTGTCTTAGGTCATATACAAGTGCGTTCACTTTGAAGAAATAAAAAGCCCAAGAGCTTACCTGGGGTACACACTTCAGAACCTCGAGATGGAGAGGCGCCAGCGGAACGCGTCGGTGATAGAAAGGCACGGTGAGCTGACAGNCCAGCAAATCACTCAGACGGCAAGAGTTCCAGGACGCCTTGCCCAAGTAAGTGCTACCTGCAGCAGAGCNTGTGTAGAGTTCGTGAATCGAGACNTCAGCGCTGCTATCGATATAAGGACACGTACGGCGCTGAAGACGAGGCCCGAGAAGCTGACGCAATCNAAATTAGTGGGGCAGCATCTCAGGCTCGAAGTGTGCAAGGAGAAAATGGAGCCATTAGCAGGAGGCCTGTTCTANATGGCTAGGGGCCGCCTGCGCGTCGGTACTAAATTACTCTACAGTCGTGAGACATTTTTCGTTTCAGTGAACTTTGCTGGACACTGCAGAGGAAGCGTTCCCCTCGTTTAGTTTTGTGTCGTATTCGTTTTGGTCCCAGAGCTGTCTGGCCTGCACTGGATCGCGTATTATCGCCGGAGGAGGCACAAAGGATTGATTCCTTGGTAGCGGCAGTCTTTGTGCTGTGAGCCTCTCTTTCGTGGAAGCTTGATCGCTCCGCGCTATGCTAAACAAAAACTCTAAGGCTTTATGGACTCCCCTCCGTGACTACGTTCGCCGGAGAAATGCAGGCTTGTCGGGAACTGTCGGAGCACCTTGGACAGTAAGATCAAACTCTGTTCAACGAGGTTGCGAAAAAGAAAATGACCACAGGTTCTGGCACGCACTGAGAGAGGGGGCTCCAGACCTAGCTACAGCTTTGCGAGCAAGAGCGCCTCACCCAGCTGGAGCCGTTTCGCCGATGCTACGAGTACAACGGCCTATGGATTCGCTGTATGGACTTGGCGTCAAGGCGCACCCTGGTTGGCTCTTATGGGGGTTTCAGCCACACTCGCCACATTGTTGACTGCGAGTGCGCACTGCGAGCGCCAGGATGCTCCCGATGCAACGGCTGCTTCCCCTGTGCTGGGTATCTCCCTCGAAACGCAGCTGGGGGGAATTAAAAATAATGAACAAAGCGAGGCGCCGTCGACATCGCATGGGATGGATTTGTTTAAGCGTACGCTGATACCCTCGCAAGAGGTTTTCGTTGGCTCTGGAGTGCGCCTGATGCTCGGACTAGTCCGGGTCTACTATGTGGGCCTCTATGTCGATCCAGTTGGCGCAAGGAATGTTCTGCTTTCGGACTACTACGGCAAGGATGCCCAGATGATATGCGCTGATACTGCATTCTGGGATGCATTCCGTTCTTTCCGACACTCGGTCGTCATGCATGTCATACGAAGCGTTGATGCGAAGCACGTTGTCCAAGGTCTTGAGCGCGGATTGACCAAAAGGCTGCGGTACGCCAAAAATAAGCTGCAGATGCCTGATGATCGCGCCAAGCTTGCTCAGCTGAAAAACTACTTGCTTGGCATCAGGCAGATTCCGGAAAACTCGCAGATTCGCTTCGCGATCCTGGATGAAGGTAATACGTTAATGATCGAAATGAACTCCGTACTCGTTGGTTATGTTGAATCGTGTCCAGCGCTATGTTATGCGATTGATGATATTTTCCTCGGCAGTAAGCCTGTGAGTGCAGAAGCAAAGCAGAGCTTCTGTACCGGCATGGAGCGCATAATCAAAGAATAGGTATCCAGCGTGGTTATATCTTGGAAGCCATCAAGAATCATGGATATTGCTACAGATCATTTCATGTCTGGGCCCCACTGCAGCCACCCGTGAGGATGGGAGCGCTGCAGCAGCGTCGCTTCCTCTGTTGCTTTAACAACACGGAGACCCGAGAAGACTCATTTGATGGCATGGTCAAGAATATGCAACCCTCACATGTTTACACACCAATACCCTGTTAAAAATCAGAAGGACGAAAGGGCTCGAGAATGCATCTCGAACAGAGATGCTACGCTTTCGTAAATTCTGCATAAATGGCGCAGCGCCGTTTTAGATGCGGCAGCTCTAGTGCCAGAGCGTGTTGCATCTGTCCACTGTACACTTCGTGCAATATGGACAAGTTCCCGTAGTTGCATGCACACACTGCGCTCGAAACGAGATGCTGCCTCGTGTCGGATCCAGAAAGCGTGCAAACTTAAAGGCATGAGAAGCTTTCTTGAAGCGGTGCCGTGGATCCTTTTTGTTGAGGAGTATGTTCGGGGTCGACGATGAAGACACGCAATCGTCCAAGTCGGTCAGATACATNGCGATATGTAGGNCAGGCACTGCAGTTGCTCCGGGTCGCACAGAGAGGATCCCATTTGCGGCCAGGCGTTTCGCGACGCTAGCCGCTGCTGCCTCTTCCATTTGTAGCCTGTATGGATTTATGTGGGAAAATCGATTCCTTTGGAGTATTGCGTCCGAGAGGATCAACGGAAGCTCGCGCTTGCTCCGCGATGAAAGGTCAACAAATCACCAGTTACGATGCGGGACGTCCTTGTGGAACGAGGCCCAAGGGCAGAGTTGGTGCAAATTCAGGTGCTGAAGCATGCGATTTCCCAATTAGTCGNTTGAAAAGGAATAATGAAAGCGAAAACCCCCACTAGAATCTGNAAATTCTCCCACCTGCCTAAGCGTAGCGCATGATTGATTACCGACCGCAGGGCATAGCGCGTTGCGGNATCCACAGGAACCGCGTTGCCGCCAAGCGTCTTCGAAATCAGCTTGCAATAGGATTCAAATATCGATGCTATGCATTGTTCACAGCCGCTTACTCGTAAACAAGGCAGTGGTATCGGTCAAAAGCTTGTCGCTAGCATCAGTGTATGGGATTCCACTCTCTTGCGCGCAAATCGAAAAGGCCATCGGCTGGGCTCGAGTTTCACGTGAAGTTACTATTCCCTCGGAACTGATTGCTTGTGTGTTCACAGACTCTGAGCGAGAGGATCTCGTGAATATGCACTCTCGCAATAGACTTCTTTCAGGCGAAATAACTAGTTCGGATTATCAACCAAAGTTCGNCCGCATNCGGCATCAGCAGAGTCTACCCGACAATGAACCGANTNGTAAAGGCCAAACGTTCGAAGCGCTCTCTTTCACGCTCCATTCAGTTTTTGTTTTACAAAAGGTTTACATTGATCATGGATCGCTTATTGNGGGATCCATGTTGGCTTTCGGGAAAGCGTCCACCATGATGCNCCTTACCTTCAAGTTCCATTACCCATAATTCCTCTCGCATGTACTGGTCGTTTCGTTGTTCTATCGTGCGCNGAGCATGCCGTGAGCACCCGCCTTAGCGGCTATAGCGCAGGTGCGGATGCAACATAGAAACAGAACTGCTTTGCCATACCGTTAAGGGCATCGGCTCGAGGCGTGGTCCACTCGAAACGGAATCGGGATTCATTACCATTCTGGAAGCCTGCAAGCTGTACAGAGAGACCTACTGCCTGCGGCAGTGCAAAGTGATACACATGGAGACCGCCGCGATTAGGGCGAAGTCCAGACACAGGATACCCGCTCCTAGTCCTAGAATAAACTGCGTTGTGGACGAGCCACTCAAGTCGCGCCACATCACCTAGCATTGGGAGGAGCTTGAAACACAAGCCCAGAAGACTCGTCCNTCTCGCGTGACCCTCCGCCTGGAAGGTAANCTTTCGAAAATACGGAAAGCTTTCCCCCTCTCAACGCTTACAGTAGATGGGGAACGAATTCGGTATCTAGTTGGTAGTTAGTGAGTAGTTTTTGTTAATGATGGACCTGACGGCGCTACACACGCACATGTGCGTTGCGGTAAGATATGCTCTTTTACTGCGCACTACTGTGCTGCGTTCCACAGCACGCTTCATTGTACTAACCTTTCGTGCCCGGCACTGCAAGAATAGTGTTGGCAGCACAAGTAAAGTCTCTGAATAGTGCAGACAAAAAGATGCGCTTCTGGTAAACGTATTATACCTGTTACAATCATAAAGCCCGGGTGCTTCGTGGACCGGTCGCACTGCTCAAGCGGCAGAGCCGTCGCTCGGTAAACGCACTCTGTTTCGTATCTGAGGGCATATCCCTCAGATGCTCCGTCTAGCACGTCAAGAACCTACGCTGCAAAATTAAGGATCCCGCGAACATAGATATTGTGTGATCCTTCAAAGCTCCGTTCGCAGGCTCCGTGATGCTGCACCTCGTCTCGACGACTAAGTTTCTTTGAAGCTGCTAAATCCCTCGCCAGCGTTCTACTGGTTACTGCCAAGTCATTTTGGATTCTGAATCGTAAGATTGAGGACTCTCACAGTAACTTCATGTGCTGTTTGAGTGCCACTTTAATATGGAGGGGTTTGGGCCAAGTGCGGCAGCGTAACCCTGCACGGTCGAACCNCACAATAATGCAGGCTCGTGCTTGTTCATGTTAAACCATACTAACTGAGCAGCCGAGCAGAACGCTTAAACTAGCTCTGTCCGCACGTATACGCTCGGGAGTCCCAGGAAAACGTTTCCCACGCGGTGAACCCCGATGCCTANNCGTTGNTGTGGCACTCGCGAATATTTCTCCAACAGCCCCAAATCCTTGTCAGAATGAAATGGAACAGTGAACTGCTCGCTTTCATCTTGCCATTCGATCCTTTTTCTGGAACTTTTGACATTGACCAACTCGGCGTTCGAAGTGCTACAGAAAGTGCTTACAGATTTACATCTAATTCTGGAGTTCTCGGTAGTATATTCGGAGTGTCACCTTCGACGCCTTTCCGCTTTCTTCCCTAGTTCACCGGTATCAAGATGGAACGCAACGCCGGCGAATACCGTTCGTAAAGCAACCTATATTGTTGTCCATTCACACGTCGATGCCCTGCTCTTCTCTCTCTCCTACGTGTATCAGGCTGAATGCAAGCAGCCAGCAGACGTTCGATTTTTCTGTCCCAGTGCAACTCGAGAACGCAGCGCGCTGCGCCACTGGATCGATTACGAGAAACAACCTCGACGTCACCGCATAGCGACTCCATCACACGCTTCTTCTGCGAGAACACAGAATTTCTCATACCAGTTAATCTTCGATTCCACCCGCGAGACAGATCCCCGTCTCTTTGCGGCCACCGACGAGACGGCATTCTACAGCGGCATGGTATGCTTTACGGGACGTGCCCCTGGAAGATCCCGTCTCTTCTGCCAGGATGGGATATGGCCCTGGACTCGGACTCGAGTCATCGCAGCGATCGCCTCTGATAAAGAGTGCGTCACTCCATTGCTCGAAGGGAGCGCAGACGGCTCGAAATATCTCCACTTGCTCTGCAGACTGCTTTTGACTTCTGGTGCTTGTTTCACCGTGAACTACGAAGCGCTCCACAAATCCTCCACCGAACGGAACAGCGTACTCCTACGTGTGTGCGTACGGTGTGTTTGCGGTGAGGATCGTCCAGAAGAAGCTCGTGATATTCGGGAACGACGCCGGGCGCGTTGTAACGGAGAAAGACATCGCATGGAACCCTGTTTACATGTCAAGGACACGTGACGAACGATGGAAGAAGCCTTCACGCGCTACAGGGCGATCCTCGAAAGAGGGGTGGGGTGGGCGCACAGGGTCATGCGACCCCAGCCGAGCGCCATCGCTGCACAGGGCACATCGTGGCAGTATGAGAAGAAGATGCTCATGGCTAGGGGTGCGGAGATGGCAACTACCGCCTGCGCATGAAATGCACGGGAAAACAACTGGAGGCTGCGAAATGAGGACGCTCACGCTGCCGTCGTCACCCTTTGCCAGTGAATAGCGGAGCTTGAGGAAACGAGATGCTGGTGTTTTCAATGGCAGAGATAAGAGGTACGAAAAGGAAGCAGTTGCTGAGGAGGCTCCGAAAAGTCCGTTGTTGATCACAACTGGAAGAGACCAAGAGAGTTTGATTACACGCCAGAATAAGGTAAGTGGACCCATTCCATTTTATTCTAATAATGGTTTGGTCGAAACGCTTGCTGGTGACCAATATGCCTGCCTGACGAACTTCTGTCCAGGAAGCGCACTGCTGTCAACCTTAGTGGCAATTATTCTCAGGAAAGCGAATTCTGAATTGCGATTACCAGCAGGCCTTTTTGCATTTGTATGAATTTCTCGCGGGTATTTAATATTAGAATGATGCCTTAAGATTTAAGAACGGTTGCAGAAGGACAGTGCGCAGTCACTTCTCTGTACTGAATGTGACTGTCTTATTTGTAGAATTCCGTTACGCAACCGTCAGCAGGTGGCTGGACTGCCCTGCTCGTTTTCTCTATTTTGTGCATAATATACCCAAACCAGTACTAATTAAACTCTATTTACACGAATTCCTCGTTGTCTATTCATTGCGCCCCATACTTTCGTTGATAAATACCACCAAACAAGCAACAGAATTTAAAAAGTTCGTACGTATAACAAAAATAGTGAAGAGTGGAACTGGTAGGACAAAGAAACTGACGAGCTCCCATGGGAGACCGTTGCGCGTTGAACAACGCTTTATTGGTTCCATCCTGAAACTTGAACGCTTGCCACAGGACGCACGGGTGCTCACCTCTTTGGATGAGAAATCATTCAGTGGAAATAGTAGACGTTCAAATGGACCTTCAAACACGGACGGAACACTGTTTGTGTAGAGGAGGAAAGCGAGAATGTCGATAACGCCAGCCCTTGCTACGATTTACTCGCGCGGTCCCCTATAAAGTGTCAAACGGATGGGATCGATCGACATCTCATCCTTCATCGAAGTTCTCCTTGTGGCTTCTCCTTGCCACATTCTCCTTTCCTGGTATTAGACGACATCGCTTTCCATCACACAAATCTGTCAAGGACTGCTCAGCTGAGAGTGGCGTTGAGCTGATCATCATGCCACCGTGTCCTCCTGGGTAAAGTCGAATCGAATGCGACTTTCCCGTTGTTCAGCGTCAATTTTACGCCTCCGGACCAATAGAAGTATAGTTCGTACAGGTGACGCCGCTCATGACAAGTATTTTCTGCTGTTTCCAGTCCTTACCAGTTTCGTTGCCTATCCGCTCGTATGCAGTAGAGAGCAGAAAGTCGCTCTTCGGTCCATGGGCATTCTCGCGACGGAGAAGGTNAATAAAATGTATTCAAGGCACAGCAATCGCACACATAGAAAACTTAAGCTTCAGTGTCTCCTTCCGATCAATGCGTTTGNATGCCCAAGAAAAGAAAGGGGAAGAAAGAACTCGACCGAGAAGAGCATGATTCTTTCGAAAAGAGGATGGAGAGGGACGCAAACGCAAAAATCTACGAGCTGTAAAAAAGGTTCTGATTCATTTGCCGGGATCTCCCTAGAAAACCATATAAACCAAAGAATCTTACGAAATGTGAGATGCAAGACTCCATTAAGCATCGCATAGCTTCTACTCTGTGAAGGCTTGCACAGCCTCTCTTACCTTGACGCACATCGTGCAACAACTTTTCGTAGGATTCCCGGACGCTGGGATGCCAGCTCTCCAGTGTGCTTCAGAAATTATCGATTAAACTTTCGAGCGACAACAGAACTGGTGCTCTGGACACGATGTGCAACACGCCCCGCTGTTACGATCAGAAATACGCACATTCCGTTCCCGGAATACATTGCTACGTCACGGTGTCTGGGATCAAGAGAATCTACAGCACGGTTGCCAATAATTGTCAATCCAATCTCCAATGCATAAACGGATCAAAGCGGAGCGCACCAGGAGACGCACCTTCTGAGCGACGAACGCTGAACTTACTTTACCAGAGAGATAATGACTCACAGAAAGGATTCTTGTGGCATTGGCAAGGGGCAAATGACGAGCTGGCGGCGGCTTCGGCAGAGATCTCGAACAGAGAGGATGAGTCGCTTTGGAGAGTCCAAGCATATTAAGCTGCTCTGGGCCTCGGACCGATTGTCTCGTATCCAACGGCTAGTTGAGACCTGATAGCAGCTTGTCTTGCATCTTGGGCTGGAACGCTTTCCTAATCACAGCCCTCCAGCGCGCAAGACAGCAGACTTGCNCCCTGTCGGCGAGCGCCCTATCCCTCTCAAACTTCTATTCGATTTGCTCCCGATTTTCTTAGACCAAGGGCCTTTATGTCACGGTAGACGCTTGTCCTCTGTAGCCTATGGCCCGCCCGGTGAGCCTCGGCTAATCTCTGCCAGCGAGTATGAAGCAATCGTAAGAATGCTCAAACAGCATTTGCGGAGTTATTTAAGGCGTTCTCTTTTACAATGAGGCAATGGAATGTCGCACACAGGAGGCGGAGACCGGCGGGATATCAATCGGCACGTGCCTTTTGAAACTTAGGCCTGAATCATGCAGCGAGACAGGTACTCAAGCTTTCAAGGTGGACGAAGAGGAAGATTTTTCTGTGAGTGTGGATCCTTGTTCAATAAACAACGTCACGTGCACGAACCTCATAACAAACAGGACGGAGCCAAAGATCAGAACGGAAAGAAGGTGAAGCTGCCCAGCTTTTACAGAGCTTGGTATGATCGACAGCAGGGNGTGTTGAATGCGGAAATAAATCCGAAGAAGTGGATCGACTGTGTCATGACCTCATTCTCAAANATCTAGGCGCCGTATGGAAGCGAGGAACATGCTTTGTACAGTTTCATGCACGATGTGCATGACCGTCAAAATGGATCATGCGGACGATCCTTAGCAGGCGTTCATGATATATCGTTGAATTTACGAGAGTCTCGGATAGACGGAGGGAAGAAGCATGCGTTTGCAACTTGTTGAAAAAAAGTCGTAAAAGAGAACAAGCTACGGATCGTGTCGTTCGGTGGTAGCCCTTGGCGCTGGACGTGCTTCAGCGCGCAAACGCCGAGCTCCCGTCCTTTCGACGAGAGCGTGCAACCAGTGCAAGAATCGATGCTGTAGCATCCTTATCGATGCATTCAGTGCGATATGTGCGTATTAATAATACAAATGCACATAGAACAAGTAGAGCAGATACTGCAACAGAGCCGCATGCACTCTATGCAGTACAGAAGGCTGGCCGATCTTCAGATAACAGGGCACTCGAATTTAGGAGGCTCGCTATGGTGTGATTCCACCGGCAACTATGCGCTCAAGCATTTTCATCATCCAGACATAAATGCCTTAATTAACATACAGAAATGTCTCATGCTTCCGAAGAGTTCAGCGGCTCTATTTTAAGCTAAATTTCGAGCGGATCGTTTCTTATTCAGCGATGGAATCGTGCAGAATAGCGTAATACTTCTGACGAAAGGAAGTCACTGGCCGAAAGATACTGGATCTGGTGCCCTCAAAGAACGAGGCACTGCCACGGTATAGTCGGCAACCCAGCGAGGCAGAAGCGCGACAAATGTGCACGAGGAACAATGTTATTGCCGACCAGGGGAGAATACTGTTAATCGTCTACTCGATAGTACTAAATAGAGAGCGGCTGCTCCAAAGTGGCTGCCACTTGTTTTTGGAAATCGTCTATTAGAATAATGGTATAGACGGCAGTCCGAGCGCTTGCTATTGAGAAATGGAGGAAACGAGCCGAGTATCAGCAGGCGCTGAGCTCGTGCACACCGTGGAGATTGGAGCAGCAGGCCGACAAGGTGCCTGGAGACGACCGCTTTTTGAGGAACTCGCAAGCGTGCACGAGCGATCAGCACTTTACGGCCAGTACTTCGCCAAAAGCGGGGTGAAGGAGCTGGATGTGGCCCTCGGCGGTGGCCTGCGTCCTGGCCAGTACATAGAGCTGCGGGGCCGAAGCGGGACTGGCAAGAGCCTGCTCTGCAACTCTGTTCTCTCGCGAAATATTCACACTTTCCGAATCGTATACTTGGATAGTGAAAATAATCATCAGTGCGTGGATCTGGTTCAAACGAGGTTGCCACAAATCTCATCAAGTTCCTATTATCAGCTTTTCCCCGTTTTTTGTATAGAGGACGTGCTAGACGTACTGCGCCAGACGGAGGCTGAAGAGGAGCGTCGACTTTGTCACTTTACAATGCATGGGCACAGCGGCACTAGTTTGCAACCCCTGCTGCTGATCTTTGACGCTGTCAGTGGTTTCGTTGCCGCCGCAACAGGCACTGATCCCGACCCGCTGATTGAGACTGGGCTACGGCTGCGCTCCCTGGCTTGCATCTACAATGCAATTGTTCTCGTCTCGAATAGTATGCCAATAATGCCATGGATTTCTCGATGTGCACCAATGCCACCGTGCGGCATTATTATTGAAACTGGGCCAGCACTTAGGGTGAATACCGGCAACGAACCAATTGTAGTGGGTAGCCTGCGCGGGCCTCAGCCAACTTGCGGTGCACAACGCAGGGAAGTCTCTCTACATATGTTGGAACACAATGGAAAGGATCAAGACAGCTAACTCGTGCGCACGCACCACGCCCACGTCGAAATAAAATCGAGCAGCTCAATAGACCTTACTTGGCCTACTTTTTTCTGTTTTTGTCTCTTCCAGTTGTGATCAACAACGGACTTTTCGGAGCCTCCTCAGCAACTGCTTCCTTTTCGTACCTCTTATCTCTGCCATTGAAAACACCAGCA
>JGI24721J44947_10010895_pt1 | contig 11455 bp, 3 predicted proteins | sample YelNatPaOPGAMG01_FD_44947 | JGI IMG/M metagenome (IMG submission 44947)
AGTCGCTAGTCCGTATTAGAACGGCACTTCCCACGGATCAGGTCCTGCGTCAGGCGATGCAGGGATGATCAAGGATATGTTGGGCGTGTATGTCGGGACGTAGTAGCCATGCCACACTGCTAGTTTGCAAGCAGGTGGGAAGTTGTACGGGAAGTCTATCGTAACCCAACTTCCTGTATCATTGTCTATCCACCACCATACACTTGACAACCAACCAGCAGCAACGGCATCTTCCATCGTCTTGATCTCAGCCCCATTGTGGACCTTCACGTCCGTCAAGAACGTGTTGTGCCCAAACGGATGACCAATGACGTTGTATCCGTCTCCAGTAGGAAGCCCTATCCACTGATCATAAGCCCTTGCCTTGCCTTCAAAGCTTACGGACCAGTCATCATCCGCAAATAGCCAGTAGCCTTCACCAGCAAGCATCCCACCAAAGTCCGAGCTCCATGGATCATATGGGATGAAACTGCCAAGCTGGGAATCGAACCTCCACAGGTTCCCAATGTCAACGGCGTAAGGCGAGAATACCGTCATGGGATCATATGACCTCGGCACTGCCGGTAACGCAATCAGGTTGTATAGAGAACCCTTCACACCGCTCGAACCTGGATATAGGCTCTCCCAAGGTACTGCATCCGTGATCGTGCTGAATGCCGTCGTCACAGTTATTGACCTCGGCAGTAGCACAGGAATGGTGCTGCCAGGTACTAGGGATGCATCCGCACTCACTATGGCGTCAATGTCAACCCACTGGTCAACATTCGCGTTCCCTGCTACTCTCACACCATTGTACCCATCGGGATTGCCATCATTTAGAGGCTGGTTACCTTTGTTCGCACCGTCCCAGACGTAGAACCACTGAGGCGTCGCGCTCGAATCCTTGCCCGTCACAACTCCACATACCCTAACTCTGAGTCCAACGTTCAAGGCGCCTCTGCCATCAGTCACACCTGGGTCGTTCGCACCATAACTCGCTCCACCTACGTCCCTCGTCCGTAGATCAAGAACCGCAGGCAGCGTGTTCCCAGTGCTAAGCGGTATCGGCGGCGCACTCGGCGTGATCGTCTTCTCGCCGTTTATTATGGAGATTGTACCCTTCACCTGTAGGTCGTCTCCAGTGTTTACCCAACTAAGCGGCGCAGACGCTACCCTCACACCTATCGCCCGGTCAGTGCTCTCTATGTAGATCGCCCCTCCAGACTCATAGGTGCAGATGCCATGTACGTCCACCGACCCAGAACCAACTCCTCTCAGCGTGGACAACTCAGACGGTGTGGTCGCCGCAGTCCTCAGGAATACATCCGCTGTGCTCCTCGGCCTGATCGCACCAAATCCATACCTGTTCCTTCTGCCGCCCGCGCCAATGAAGTCGTACTTCGCTCCCTTAGCCGGCATCGAAATGCCTGTGGTCGTCGGCGTGTCTATCGCTACCTGCGCAGTGTTGCCAGTAGGCCAATCCGCTAGGTTGGCGTAAGGCACAAGCGTCGTGTATACCGTGTCACCAGGCGTACCATCTGCTACTACCGATACTACCCAGGCATTCGAAGTGCGAATGTACTGACCCCAAGTCGGATGATCATATGTCGTGTCAGAATGATAGATATCTCCCAGTGTCTTGTATACAGGCGCAGGAAGTGACTTCGTCCCTACAATCGGAGGCAGGAACTGCCCACCTAGCGGATCCCAAGGATTCGTCAGATTCATGTAGTGCCGATCAGCCTGCCCACTAATGTAGGCATCAAGCAACTGATTCTCGTCTATCCTGATCCTACGCTCCTGTCCACCGGTGATGTCTATCGTGCCTGTAATGCAGATCGTCTCCTTCACACTCGGTCGCTTCCCAAAGTATGTAGGATTCATATCCGCATCAGTACCGTCCGGATCATCCCACTGAAGCGAATAGGTCGCATCATTACTCTTCATCAGACACAAGATCCCGTCCGCTCCACTGGTGTCATCACACATGTACCACTGCTTGCAGTCCTTCATCAGATCCTTCCTGATGTCAAACCCCTTCTGCTCAGGAAGATTCGGCCATGCAGGTATCGCCCTTCCATAAGGCTGTGCAAAGCAGAGACCACATACGTTGACCTGTGTCCCATTTGGCAGTGCTTTCGCTTCTGATATGCTGAGTGGTCGAAGATATACTGTGCCTGCGTTTACCGGAGGTCCAGGCGGCGTGGCCGGGCCTGGGATTTCTACCTCGACNGGGGTGGTGCTCCCGTAGCCGGTCTTGACGGCGACTACCTGATAACTACCCTCGCTGATATCGAGGCTTGCGTTTCCGTTCTCGTCACACGGTGGTGACTCATAATCAAATGGTCCGGTGTGCCCAGGTATGCCACCGCCGTGTGCGCGAATCCTTGCACCCTTTACAGCACTTGCATAAATCTGATGGAATATCTTTCCTATCAGTCTGCTCCCACCGACTGCTAGCGGTATGTTGTAAGTGTATTCGCCAGTATTCACACCACTAAGTGTCACCGTCAGCGAGTGGTTCCCGCAAAAGGCCCCGTGCTTTGCTCGGATTCCACTCTTCGTACAGATGGCAACCAGCGGCTCTGTTGGATGCGGGACTATGGAATCCACTTGTTCAAAGCCATATCCTAGTGAGCTCAAATCTATGCTGCAATTTGTAAGCGTACTGCTTCCCTGAGCGGTCACTACCTGAAAGGTGACTGAGGCGGTGGAGGTGTCATCTGCTGGTAACTTATCTGGGTACGACGGGTTGCTAAATGTCCATGTCACGCTTTCCTCGATAAGCACGAAGGAATTGCCTTCAGCACTTACCTCAAATGGCGAAGTGTACACAATATTCGAACTGGTACCTGGCTCGGCAAAAAGTCCACAGTAGTGCTGGCCCCAAGTAGGTGTTGATTTGCCAAAAGTGACCGCTAGATTACCAACGGCGTCAACTGAGCACATGTGCCCCCAAGTGATGATGTCAAAATTGTCACTTATTACTGAACCATCCAGCGACCTGACCTTATACAGGGCTTTCGTGCCGGTTGGCGAAGTCGAGTATTCAGCCGACCTGGTGACCCAGAGGTATGTTCCATCATTGCTCATCTCCACGTCAATTACCGGGTTCTCGACAGGGTTTGGAGCGGATGGCCAGGATGTGTCTCTCAGGTAGGTCCCATCGGGCTGCCTCAGCCATCGTGTCAGACCTGAAGCAGGACCCGTCCCGATGTAACAGGTATAGAAAAGTCCGAGGTCTGCCGAAACCCATATCCCATAAATACTTGCATTGTCATTTCCAACCGTGGCGACGGGCTTGACTACTCCCCAATTTAGGTGGTCAGGCGACACAACGACCTCATAAACATGTGCGGCTCCACCTGTGACGAAGACGTGCGTATATCCCTGGTTGTCGACTCTGCAGAAAAGTGCCCTTAGATATGTGACGGGCGGGGAGACCGACAGCCAGCCTGAGCCATCAGGCTTCATACAGTAGACCCTCTGGTTGCTTCGATCGCCCACGTAGACATAATCATCCTCTGCAACGGCAACATCCCAAGGGGCACTGCCACCCCAAGTGATGCCGGTGTCGTCCATCTCGCCGAGATACTGCCCGTCTGGGTCGTACATATAAACGCACTTGCGGGATTTATGAGGCATGTAAATCCGCCCAAAGAAAGGGCTTCCTGGGTTGGTGTTGACGTCCACGCCATAAAAGCCATCAATTTCCGAACACGGGGGGAGAGGGTGACCAGCAAACTCTGTCTCGGGCGGGGAGTCTGCCTTCCAAAGCCCTGCTATTGGGTCCCATTCTGTCTGTTGGGCTGAAGCAGTTATCCTGGCAACATACCAACCGTAAGGGACTTGCTCCCCGGAATCATTCGTACATCCCCATACGAAACTGTGCTTGCCGCGGCTGTTGTCTGGGAAAGATACAGTACGCACCGCTTGACCCGTTGGATTGCCGTTGCTGTCGGAAGGAAGTATTTCGATGGTAACGTCTGCGGCGCAATTCAATGTATACCAAATGAGAGCAGGGGCCTTATCACCAGTGGGCACTCTCACTTGATAGACTCCAACTGAACCGAATGACCTTGCCTGGCAAACCATTATTGCCAAGATTATGGCGAAGCGGTGTAATCTCATGACTCACGTTGTGCTTATGGGAGGTGGGCAATTGGCGATGGCGCTCACCATCACACATGTGCATTATACAACCGGATTGTCTTTTTCGGGAGACTTACACCTGAAATCCAGTAAATTTGCTGGATTTTGCTACGCAAGCGGCAAGTTGAATCTGTGTTCAGGGCTGGTATAAATACTGGGTTTTGCCCGCGTTCCTTGACAGGATGCCGCTTTTGGTGTATAGTCATGTTGGTGAAAGCTCGCTCGGGACCTGCTTTGGAGAATTGTTGGTTAAGGCAGGTGACGGGCGTAATAAGATTCTCTTCTACGGGAGAGCCTCGTACGCCTGTATACCGCCCCCGTTCCCAGCCTGGGCTAAACGTAAACGCGGGAATGATAATGACAAAAGCCGAGGCCGTAGTTGCGAAGCAGGGGTCATACTCCTCTGTGATTTTGTAAACACGGATTCAGGGTCGCGCTTGCGCAAAGCGCCGAAAGGCCAGCCTTATTACTTATTAATTGAATAAAGTGCGAAGTCGGCACACGGTCTCCTTAAAGGCCTTCAGACCGCGACTGAGTTTGCTGGCTTGCTGTGATAAGCATGCAAGGCTGGCGCCGGGAGAGCAGCCGTGAGATTGAAATTGCGCCTGACAAGACTACTGGCTGCATCGCTTTTACTCGTTGCGGCAGGTCGGCAGGTGTCATCAGATAGTCCTGAGCATAGGGCCTTATGGGCATATGCGTGGGGCAATGGGTTCAAGACGCCGGACGAGGTTGCCGGACTGGTAGGTCGCGCGAAAAGCGCAAACTGCAACGTAGTGGTAGTTGAGGTTCGGAAGACTGGTGATGCATATTACATTCCATTCCGACCAAATAATGACGTACGAGCAAGCGACATTGCAGAAGGTTTTGATCCCTTGCAGGAGGTTATTAATCAGGCGCATGCCGAAGGAATCCAGGTGTATGCGTGGGTAGTGGTGTATCGTGTTGCCACTAGTGTCCCCGCGGATCCTGACCATATATACAATCGGCATTCGGAATGGCTTTGCATGGCGAATAACGGGAGTACGTCCTTCGGAGAAGGCTACTACGTGGACCCGGGTGTTCCTGGGGCCGCTGAGTGGAACTTCAACGTATGCATGGACTTGATTTCCCGATACGATATAGACGGCCTGGTCTTTGACATAATACGGTATCCACAGCAGAACTCGGGTTACAATCCAATTGCGCTTCAGAGGTTCAGAGACAGGTATGGACTGGCTCCANGCTATGTGCCTCAGTATACCGACAGCCTTTTTTCTGCATGGAGGCGCGAGCAGGTAACCCACTTTGTTCGTAAAGTCTACGCGAGCATGCTCGACGTCAAGCCGAACGTCGTCCTCGCGGCAGCCACGTTCTCCGATAGAAATGACGCTTACAATTACCGCTTTCAGGACTGGCGGACGTGGATGATGAGCGGGATTCTGGATGCCAACTACCCAATGACCTACACAACAAGCCTGACAACTTTCACCAATCGTGTAAACGATGCCGTTGCAAACTCAGGTGGCAGGCATGTGTATGTTCTGCAGGGTTCATACATGAACACAATCCAAGACTCCATGGCCCAACTCTTGAGAGCACGGGCGAACGGAGCGCAGGGCGAAGGGATCTATAGGTATTGCTTCACCCACAAATACGACACGAATACGGACGAAGATGACGAGTCAGAGTTCTACTCTGCGTTGGTGAGTCAAGTTTACAGTGGCACAGCAGTGGTGCCCGTGATGACCTGGAAGAGTTCTCCTACCTGGGGTCACGTGAAAGGGCGTGTCATTGATGCGACTCAAGGAAAGCCTGTGGATGCTGCGTGGGTCACGATTGACGAACTTGGATTGGGCACTTATGGAGACGGCACAGGTTTCTACGCGCATCTGAATGTCACACCAGGCACTTATACGCTCACTGTGAGCAAGGCAGGCTATGCGCCGCAGTCGAAGCGTGTCACCATAAATGCTGGAAGCGTAACAACGATTGATTTCGTTCTATCTGGGACGGCTGTGGGCAGTATAGCAAGCGCTAAGCAAATGAGCGATGGAATAGGCGTCGCCCTTCCGCCGGCGGTAGTTACGGCAGGCAATAACCAACTGCTCGGCAAGTTTTATGTCCAGGACGTGATGAGGACTTCGGGGATTTTGGTCGAATTGCCGAGTGACAGCGATGTCTTGGTACATCCCGGCGACGTAGTCAGGGTATTCGGTCCGCTCGGTACCTCTGCCGACGGAGAACGTCGGATTACTAGTCCGGTGGTGCTTATCGAGTCCGTCGGCGGGCAGCCGCCTGAGCCGATCGAGATGTGTCAAAAGGACCTTGGCGGCGAGGCAGGCGGACCAAATGTCCCGGGAGTAACCAACGGTCTGGGAGTTAATAATATTGGGCTACTAGTCCGTACGTCGGGTCGAGTGGTTGGCGTTGACCAGACGAACCAATATTTCTATCTGGACGATGGAAGCGGGTGTAGCGATGGGTCGGAGTACGAAGGAATAAGAGTGTATTATGGTGGATTAGCGCCTGGCAACACAATCACGGCGCCCAGCGTAGGTGACCACGTTCGGGTGACGGGCATAAGTTGGATTTATCGAATCGGAGAGAACAGGTACAGGGCGATCAGGATGCGCGATCAAAATGACTTAGTACTCGATTCTTGCCCATCACTCACCGCGCCACCACAAACAATTCTCCCAGGGTGGAATGTGATTTCGGTGCCGCGGACTCCTAAGGATCCTGCTCCATCGGAAACGTTCGGCTCTGTTAATATTGATGGGTGCCTCTGGCGGTGGGATGCAGTTACCCATTCATTCAATATGTATGACCCATGGATGCCTGAGGCTTTCGGTAATATCCTGCGCGGAGAAGGCTACTGGCTGAATGCGGAATCAGCCTGCGACCTTACATTCAATGCCTTTTCTCCAGGTAGCACAGATTTCTGGATCGGTCTGCCCAGAAATGGGTGGCAGTTGGTTGGCTGTCCCTTTGACGATGGGAAGGAATGGGATACGGCATTAATAACCGATGGCTTGGAGGTTTTGCCCATAATTGTGGCTTCAAAAACCAGAGGCTGGATGGACTCGGTAGGTTGGTGGTGGGACAATGTGACGCAAAGTCTGAAAACAGTCGGGTTTCCAGAGGATTTTCCCGAATCGGAAACCCTCATGCCTTGGCATGGGTGTTGGTTGATGACTTATCGTGACAGATTGGCATTGATTGTGCAGGATTAGTATTGCAGTAACGATACCTGTACGTTGATGTATTTGCCCGGAACGGGTAGTCACTTTTCGGGCGCAAAAAATTAAGGAGGCAAAGAAGAATGCTGAGGAAGTTGCTCTTAGTTGTTAGTATCGCAACAATCATCGGGGTGATTCCCGGGATGGGAATGACCGCTGAATTTCGCGGCCTATGGATAGATGGATGGCACAGTGGCATGTGGACAGCCGGGGAGATAGATACCATGTTGTCTATCGCCAAGAACGCCAATTACAACGTGATAGTGCCGCAGATTCGCAAGAAGGCTGATGCTTTGTACAACTCGACATACGGTGGACCAAACGGAACAGGTGAACCCAAGCCTGACCAGGTTCAGCCACCGAGTTTTGATCCGCTTGCCTACATGTGTCAGCAGGCACATGCGCTGGGCATTGAGGTTCACCCGTGGGTTTGCACTCATCGTTGTCCGACTCAGACTTATGATTGGTTTTACACCACATATAATCATTGGCTCACTAGGGACCAGGCAGGCAACCTCATAAACAGTGAAGGCTACTATCTGGACCCTGGCGTACCCGATGGTGAAGAGTATACGGTAAACATCGCACTAGACATAGCAACACGTTATGATATTGACGGTATCCAGTGGGATAGGATTCGCTATCCTGCGGCCAATTCCGGTTATAACTCCATAGCCATTGCCCGATTCCAACAGGAGTACGGGTATGTCCCTACTTACACGGACAACACCTTCAAGAACTGGCGGCGCAAGCAATTAAACGGATTTGTTGCACGTGTATATGCGCAACTCATGGAGGTAAGACCAGACATCTGTGTAGGCGCAAACACCTGGATCACCTACGCTACTGGTAATGGTACTTATTATCAAGATGCCGACGCATGGATGGCAAATAAATGGCTGGATATCAACGTTCCCATGAACTACACGGCAACCAATTCAAGTTTCACTAGCAACCTAGTTGATTGGCTTGGACGTGCATATGGTCGGTATGTGTACAGTGGTATGAACGTAGGTGCTTCCGGACAGACACAGGCAAACGCATGTACACAAATCAATTACACACGTAGTTATAACCCGGCTTATGGGGTTCCAAAGGGTTGCCAGACCTACTCATATTATCACGGAACTGTAACTAGCCCTGGCTGGTTTGACTATGTGCATGCAAACTCGAGCCGGCCGTACTATACGGCGGATACGATTCCGGCCATACCATGGAAGAGCAATCCCACCATGGGGATGGTCATGGGGCAGGTTACCAAGGCGGGGCAGAATGACCCATACACACATGATTGGGTTTACAATGCGACTGTTACCTTATACCACCCTGGTCCGCCGGAAGTGATAATGGAGACGACGACGGACCAGACTGGCTACTACGTGTTCTCGGAAGTGGAGCCAAGGCAGAATTACACGATTACTGTGAGCAAGTCGCCCATAACGAGAACCTACTACAACCAGGATGTGGTGGCTGGCAAGGTTCTTCGAGAAGATTTCGGGCTAGTCCCGACGACATGCTCTTCCCCATCCGGCACAATACGAGCCGGTTGGAATGTCATTAGCCTTCCACTCGAGCCATCCAATCCTGATCCTGCCGTTATTTTCAATGGGATAGACATTGAGGGAAAACTTTTCCGCTGGGATAACGCAACTGGGTCTTTCGTGGTCTACGACCCCTGGAGCCCGGGGGATTTCGGTGAATGCAGTGTTAAGGACGGTTACTACTTGTTTTCGACTGGAACCGCTACCATTAGTTATCAGGCTTATCCTAAAGCACCAGCCATGCATGATATCCCCATCAATAATGCTGGATGGGCAATCATTGGATGTCCTTACCTGAGCGACAAGCGGTGGGCAGACGTGGATGTGACAAAGAATGGCGAGACGGTGAGCATGTACACTGCTACCAGGGAGCGTGGCTGGATGGATTCAATCGGTTGGTGGTGGGACAACACTAGCCAGAGTCTCCAGACCCTGGGTCTGCCGGATGACTTCCCGGCATCAGAGTACTTACAACCGTGGTATGGCTATTGGGTGCAAACATATTCCAATAACATCACGCTCACCCTGAAATGAGTAGGCGGCAGTGATGGTAGTACAGGTGGGGACGGCGATCCCCACCTTCAAATCAAAAATAATTTGAGGAGCTGCACAAATGAAGGGTTTTTTGACGCTGCTACTCGCACTGGTTGTTGTTCTGACCGGTGCCATTAATGTTTACGCGGCAAATGAGGTAATCATAGATAATCCATATGCCGAACTTGTGGGGTCTTGGACCACAGGTACAATGACCACAACGAAGTACGGCGCGGATTACTACTATTGTTTCATAAGCACCACAAACGGGAATAGCGCCACATACAGACCGAACATTCCACAAACGGCAAGCGACTGGGAGGTCTACATTTGGTTTCCCAGTGGGACAAATAGACCTACCCAGGCCCAGCATATCATTCACGCTGCAAATGGCGACAACATTGTGTACGTGAACCAGCAGGCTAACGGAGGCTACTGGTATAAGATCGGCGGTCCGTACACAATGAACGCAGGAACGGATAACTACGTCCGCATCACCAACTACGGGTCCGAAACGACCAAAGTAGTAATGGCAGACGGAGTACGCTTCTACTCGGCTGGTGGTGGTCCAGACACGACTCCTCCGGTCATATCAAGCGTTTCTGCCAATCCTGGTTCCACGGGGGCGACGATCACTTGGATTACTGACGAACCTTCAACTTCTCAGGTGGAGTACGGAGAGACCACATCATATGGATACGCAACTCCTGAGGATACCTCACTCGTAACAAACCACAGTGTCACGCTCTCAGGTTTGTCACCATCGACACTTTACCATTTCCGCGTCAAGTCGAAGGATGCATCAAACAACCTTGCTGTTTCGGGTGATTACACATTCACCACGACAAGCGCGACAGCAAGCGAGTTTCGTGCTGTGTGGGTGAACACATGGAATATTGGTTTCCAGAGCGCATCCGAGATTGACACAATGATAGCGATGACAAGCGGTGCGAACTATAACGTCGTAATTCCAGAGGTTCGAAGGCGTGGTGATGCTCATTATACTAGCAGTCCTCTTTATTGTCCGGTGTGCAATGCATATCACAGAGAGCCAAAGGCATCTAGCGTCACACCACAATCGTTCGACCCGCTGGCATACGGCGTAGAAAAGGCACACGCCGCCGGCATGCAAATACATCCTTGGATAGTGACTTATAGGATATGGGGTAGTGGGGCAGGCACTCCGCCGCCCGATCACGTCTGGTATTGGCATGGAGCAGGTACGGCAAACGATTGGTCAATGCGTGATAGTTCTGGTGGATACAGTGACGGCGGAAACTACAATCTCGACCCCGGCGTTCCTGCTGTTCAGGACTACATTTGCAAGGTCGTGCTGGACATCGTAAGCCACTATGACGTTGACGGCTTCAATTGGGATTATATTCGCTACCCGGGGACTTCATGGGGCTATAACCCCATAACCATGCAGCGATTCTATGACGAATATGGCTACTGGCCGCCGACGTCCAGTTCTAGCCCAAATTGGGGGACGTGGTGCGACTATCGCAGACAGCAAGTCACAGACCTAGTCAAGAAATGCTACTTGGAGATTATGGCCATCAAGCCGTGGATCAATCACAATGTGGACACAGTCGGGTGGATGGGCGCTAACCCCAATACGAATTACACAGGTACGGCACAGTACAGCAGTGTGTTCCAGGATGCTAGGAAGTGGATGCAGGACCACATCATAGACACAAACATCCTTATGAACTACAAACGCGAGGCTGATAGTGCACAAGCGGCAGACTATGATCTTTGGACTACGTGGCTGGCAAACATGCAGTCGAGCACAGGTCGCCATTCGGTAGATGGACAGGCTTGCTACCTGAACAGCATCAGCAACAGCATACACCAGATGCAGGTTGCTAGAAATGCCGGCATAGGTCTTTGCAATTATGATTACGCCAGTACAAACAACGAGAGCAGACCAAGGCAAGAATTCTTCGATGCTGTGAAGGCGAACCTATATCAGACGCCGGTTCCTGTACCTGATATGCCGTGGAAGAGCAATCCGACGACGGGGAT
>JGI24721J44947_10010899_pt1 | contig 11453 bp, 11 predicted proteins | sample YelNatPaOPGAMG01_FD_44947 | JGI IMG/M metagenome (IMG submission 44947)
GGAAGGACGTCACCGCGCGTACGAAGAGCCATGACAAATTCCTCTAAGGAAGCATTGCCTGCCCGTTCACCAATACCATTGACTGTACATTCTACTTGACGTGCCCCATTTTGAACTGCCGCAATTGAATTAGCCACAGCAAGTCCAAGGTCGTTATGGCAATGCACGCTTAGCATCACCTTGTCTATATTTCTTACACAGTTCCTTATTCTTGAAATCAGTTGACCAAATTCCGATGGTATTGTGTATCCAACAGTATCTGGAATATTAATTACAGTCGCTCCTTCATCGATAACTGCTTCAATGACCTGACAGAGGTATTCGATGTCTGACCTTCCAGCATCCTCGCAGCTGAACTCAACATCGTCTACAAATTTCTTTGCGTGTCTAACAGCTTTTATTGCTTGCTCAAGGACTTCTTCGCGAGTTTTCTTGAGCTTGTGCTTGAGATGTATGTCGCTCGTAGCAATAAATGTGTGAATTCGCGGCTTTACTGCCAGTTTTAAAGCTTCAGCTGCCCTGTCAATGTCTTGAGTAGCAGCTCTTGCAAGCGCAGCTATACTGCACGACCTGATGTTCTTTCCAATTTCATATACAGCCTCAAAATCGCCATCTGACGCAATTGGAAAGCCAGCCTCTATAACGTCTACTTTCAACTCTTCGAGTTGCCTTGCCATCTTAAGTTTTTCTCTGGCATCCATGCTGCATCCGGGCGATTGCTCACCGTCGCGCAAGGTTGTATCGAATATATATATTCTCTCTCTTTCCATTTTTATCCTCAGTTATTGTTTGGCTCCTTATTGAAACATACTGTTAATAGCATCAGTGATATCGTTATTTGCCCTGATTTGCTTCAAATGCTTTTCGAGAAATAGGTAGTATTCGTATTTTTGACTTGCCAATGACCTAAAAAGTCGACGGGTTTCAAAGTCCTCACTACTGTCGGCAAGTCGGTTGTACTCAATTATAGCTTCCATCTCCTTCTTCATCGTTGATTCGAGAAAATCTACCTTTACACGCGGATTCATCTTGTTACCTCCATTGTTGTTTCATTTATTTTAAGATCTTTGTTTTGCATGAGTTTATAATTAATAGAATCTACCAGTGCTTGCCAGCTTGCTTCAATTATATTTTCTGAGACACCAACAGTGTTCCAGCTTGTCATATCATCAGATGCTTCTATCAGCACGCGAACTTTCGCAGCTGTTCCCTTGCTTCCATCTACAACCCTGACCTTATAATCAGTGAGACGAGTTTGCGAGAGCTCAGGATAAAAATTAGAGAGGGCTTTCCGAAGTGCGTTGTCAAGTGCATTTACAGGTCCATTTCCTTCTGCAGCCGTATGTTCCACACTCTCTCCGACGCGCACCTTTATTACTGCTTCGGTATGAGTTTTCTCATTGCCTGCTTTCTTTTCTATAATGATCCTGAGTGCCTCCAGTTCAAAATTTGCCCTCATCTTACCAATGTGTTTTTCGATCAACATCCGCAATGAAGCATCTGCATCTTCGAATACATATCCTTCATTTTCAAGCTTTTTTATCTCCTTCACAATTGCGGATATTTCTCCATTGTTTTTGGGCAGTTTCACGTCGAGCTCTTTTGCCTTAAAAAGGACATTGCTCTTCCCGGACAGGTCGCTGACAAGCACGCGCCGTGAATTTCCGACCAGATCCGGCTCAATATGTTCATATGTGCGCGCATTTTTCATAACAGCACTGACATGTACTCCCCCTTTATGGGCAAAAGCACTCTGGCCGACGTAAGGGAGATTTTTCCTGTGCGGGATGTTCGACACTTCACTAACAAACCTTGAAAGTTCCGTTAGTTTAACAAGTCGTCCTGAAGCATTGAACGACCGATTCATTTTCAGTGAGAGAATGGGCATAACAGAGCACAAATTTGCATTCCCGCAGCGCTCACCAATTCCATTTACTGTACCCTGAACCTGTACACAACCTGCCTCAACAGCTGCAATTGTGTTGCTCACAGCCAACTCTGAATCATTATGGGCATGTATTCCAAGGGGTAAGTCTGTTACTCGTCTAACATAACTTGTTATTTCATAGACCTCTCGGGTTAGTGTTCCACCATTTGTGTCGCACAACACAATACTGTCTGCCCCTCCCCTTTCAGCTGCTGCAAGAGTTGCCAGAGCATAATCACGATTTGATTTATAACCGTCGAAAAAATGTTCGGCATCGTAAATGACTTCTTTCCCAAAACTTTTCAAATATCGAACACTTTCAGAAATCAATTCGAGGTTTCTGTCCAATGTGGACGACAATGCTTCTTTCACATGCAAGTCCCAGCTCTTCCCAAATATCGTGACGACATCTGTCCCAGCTTCAACTAACGAAGCCAGATTTTCGTCATCCTCTGGTCTTGATGCTGGTCTACATGTGCTCCCAAATGCAACAAGCTTGGCATTGCGGAGTGGGAGGCTCTTCATTGCTTCAAAGAAATCCATATCCTTTGGATTCGATCCTGGCCATCCACCTTCAATATAGTCGACTCCAAATTCATCCAGCTTTTTTGCTATCTTAATCTTGTCCTCAGTAGTAAATGATATCTCTTCACCCTGCGTCCCATCGCGCAAAGTTGTGTCGTATATCAAAATTCTCTGTCCCATTTCTCCNCTCATTTCTTTTTTAACCAGCTCATCATTGAACGAAGGTTGCTCCCAACTTTCTCGATTAAATGATCGTTCATTTCCTTACGCATCCTCAAAAAGTTCTTTTGACCATTCTCGAAAGTTTCCGTAATCCATTCCTTTGCAAACTTACCTGATTGAATTTCTTTTAAAATCTTTTTCATCTCCTTTCGCGTTTTCTTCGTGATTACACGCGGTCCCCTTGTGTAACCGCCATACTCAGCAGTATCGCTGACTGAAAAATTCATTCTGGAGAGTCCGCCTTCATAATACAGATCAACGATAAGTTTCAGTTCATGCATGCATTCGAAATAAGCCAATTCTGGTGGATAACCNGCTTCGACCAATGTCTCAAATCCAGCCTTTATTAGCTCTTCCGATCCTCCACAGAGAACAGCCTGTTCACCNAACAAATCCGTCTCGGTCTCATCCTTAAAGTTTGTTTCAATCACGCCCGCTCTTGTTCCTCCTATACCCTTTGCATAAGCAAGTGCATACTGAAATGCTTTCCCTGAGTAATCCTGATGTACTGCTGCCAGGCATGGTGTTCCAGCTCCTTCAGTAAATACCCTTCTCACCAGATGACCGGGAGCCTTTGGAGCAACCATAATCACATCAACATCTTTGGGTGGTACAATTTGTTTGAAATGAATGTTGAATCCATGAGCAAAGGCGAGGATTTTCCCTGGTTTCATATTGGGAGCTATTTCGTCCTCGTATAACTTCTTTTGAACCATATCCGGAGCAAGGATCATTGTAAGGTCTGCCTTTGCAGACGCTTCTAATGGGGAAAAGACTGAAAAGCCATCTCCCTGAGCAACAGAGACCGATTTGCTCGCTGCAGGTAAACCAACAATAACTTCAAATCCACTGTCTCTCAAATTTTGAGCATGCGCGTGTCCCTGGCTTCCATAGCCAACAATAGCTATGGTTTTCCCTTTTAGTAAACTCAGATCTGCATCCTGATCGTAATATACCTTCATGTCACTTACTTCCTTTTGTTTTTGGTTAAATATTTAAATAGTAAATTCTCAATCCTGTCTGCACACTTTAAATCAAAGTCAAATTTCATATCGTCCCCTCGAATTCCCTTTTTAGCGCGATACGACCTGTCCTGGCAATTTCTTTTATTCCAAATGGCGAAAGCATTTTTATAAGAGCTTGAACCTTTTGCTCACCTCCAGTAGCTTCGATGGTCAGTGATTTTGGACTAATATCAACGATTTTTGTCCGAAATATTTCTGAAATTTGCATTAATTCTGGGCGTGTGTTCCTGTTTGCTGAAACTTTAATCAACACCAGTTCACGTTCAACGAAACTGTCGTAAGTAAGGTCGACAACTTTTATCACATCGATTATCTTATTGAGCTGCTTTATTATTTGTTCAATAACGTCATCATCACCCTTCGAGACTATAGTCACCCTCGCCACTGAATCATCCTCACTTGTACCAACTGAAATGCTGTCTATATTATATCCACGTGCACTAAAGAGTCCTACAATTCGATTAAGAGCTCCAAACTTATTTTCAACAAGGACAGAGATCGTATGCTTCTTCACTTCACTGCCTCCACATTGCTTTGAATCTGACTCAACTCATGAACTGATTTTGGATAATCCATCATTTGTGCAACTGTACCTCCTGCGGGTATCATTGGATAAACGTTATCTTCGAGAGTGGTCTTGAAATCAATTAAGACTGGTCTGTCGTTTATTTTTAAAGCTTCTTCCAGAATTCCCTGAACCTGTTCAGTTTTTTCTGACCTGAAACCAACAGCTCCAAACGCTTCTGCAAGCTTTACAAAATCCGGATTGCTCAGTCCAAGGAATGTGTTGCTATATCTCTTTCTCCAGAAGAGCTCCTGCCATTGTCTGACCATACCAAGGTAACTGTTGTCCAATATGACTATCTTTATTGGAAGTTTGTTCCATGCGGCCGTTGCCAGTTCCTGAATGTTCATCTGTATCCCTCCATCGCCATTTATACTAAAGATAGGCCTGTCCTTAACCCCAAAGGCCGCTCCTATTGAAGCAGGAAATGAAAACCCCATTGTACCGAGTCCACCCGATGTAATGAGCGTCCTTGGATATTTGAACTTGTAAAACTGAGCTGTCCACATCTGGTTCTGGCCAACGTCAGTTGTTATGATTGCGTTGCCCTCGGTTAATTCATAAATCTTTTCAATTACATACTGAGCCCGTATCTCATCTCCATTTTCATAGCGAAGAGGATGCTCGGCCTTCCATTCATCGATTTGATTTAACCATGCTGATGTATCGAGTGACTTTACGAGCGGGGTTAAACGTTCAAGTACATGCCTCACATCTCCAACAATAGGCACATCTACCTTCACATTTTTGCTAATTGCTGAAGGGTCGATGTCTATGTGAATCTTCCGGGAATTAGGTGAGAAGTGAGTTGTGTTACCAGTAACTCTATCGTCGAACCTCGCCCCAATTGCTATAAGGCAATCGCAGTCATTTACTGCATGGTTGGCATACCATGTTCCATGCATCCCCAGCATTCCAAGGGACAGCCTGTCATCTCCAGGGAAAGCCCCGAGTCCCATCAACGTCATCGTGACAGGGGCATTTAGCTTCTTAGCAAAGTTGTAAAGCTCCTTCGAGGCATTTGAAGAAATCACGCCCCCGCCAGCGTAAATCACAGGCTTCTGACATGAATTTATTATTTCCACCGCTTTGTTAATCTGTCCCATGTGCCCAAAATAATAAGGATGATAACCCCGCAACTTTATTTCCTTTGGATAGACAAACGGCGCCGTAGCTGCCATTACATCTTTAGGCAAATCAACCAGAACAGGACCGGGTCTCCCTGTAGTCGCAAGGTGAAAAGCCGCTTTAATCGACCAAGCGAGATCCTTTACATCTTTAACAAGGAAATTGTGTTTTGTTATCGAACGAGTTATTCCAACGATGTCAGCTTCCTGGAAAGCATCGTTTCCTATCATGTAAGAAGCTACCTGACCAGTAAATACAACTATCGGAACAGAGTCCATATATGCATCCGCGATGCCAGTAACAGTGTTAGTTGCTCCAGGTCCAGAAGTAACTATGACCACCCCAACCTTTCCAGTAGCCTTTGCATAACCCTCAGCTGCATGTACTGCACCCTGCTCATGCCTGGTGAGTATATGCTTTATCGAAGAGATATCATGAAGTGCATCGTAAGTTCCTATTACAGCACCTCCAGGATAACCAAAAACATGTTCGACCTTTTCTTCAATTAAACACCGAACCAGAATTTCCGAGCCTGTCATTTCTGCACCACTCATTTCATCCTCTTTTTTTGTTTTGTTGTATAGTTAATTTTGTCTCAAAACTGCACCAGTGTTTGCACTTGTAACCATTTGAGCATATCTACCTAAATAGCCATAATTAATTTTTGGTTTAAAGGGTGTTAAAAGGGATAAACGGCGTTCAATAACATCCTGTGGAACGAGAAGCTTCAATTCACGGTTTGGGATGTCTAATCTAATCCTGTCTCCATCTTTAACTGCGGCAATTGGTCCCCTGTCGGCTGCTTCAGGAGACACGTGGCCAACGCAGGCACCCCTCGTTCCACCAGAAAAACGTCCATCGGTAATAAGTGCAACTTTATCACCCAGTCCCATACCCATGATATATGATGTTGGAGCAAGCATTTCCTGCATTCCAGGTCCGCCTTTTGGTCCTTCATACCGTATCACCACAACATTTCCAGGCTTGACTCTCCCCCCTAAAATACCATCGACAGCTTCTTCCTGGGATTCAAAAACGACAGCTTCACCTTCAAAGGTTAGCATTTCCTTCTTCACCCCTGCAGTTTTCACTATCGCGCCATCAGGAGCCAGATTTCCAAAGAGTACTGCCAGTCCTCCATCTTTCGAATAGGCATTTTCGACCGTCCTTATACAATCATAATCATTAATCGAGGCATCTGCTATATTTTCCCCGAGAGTCTTACCCGTTACTGTCATCACATCCAGCGACAAAAGCCCATCTACCTTTGAGATTTCTTTCAAAATTGCACTGACTCCCCCAGCTCTATCGACATCCTCGATGTGATATTGCGATGATGGACTGACTTTACAAATATTTGGAGTCCTGCGCGAGAGCTGGTTTATCTTCTCCATGTTGTAGTTTATCCCAGCCTCATTAGCAATTGCAATTGTATGGAGAACTGTATTTGTACTCCCTCCCATTGCCATATCGAGGATGAGAGCATTATCAATAGATTTTTCAGTTACAATATCCCTTGGTTTGAGATCCATTTCGACCAGCTTTAAAATTTGCCTTGCTGCGGTACGGTATAGATTTTCTCTTTTTACATCCACCGCAAGTACAGTCCCGTTACCGGGTAAGCCCAATCCCAACGCCTCAGTTAGACAGTTCATCGAGTTGGCGGTGAACATCCCGCTGCATGAACCACAAGTTGGGCAACCACTCCTTTCAAGCTCAAGAAGTTCCTCATCGCCTATTTTACCAGCTTTGTAAGAACCAACCCCTTCAAAAACTGAAATCAAATCAACGACCTTTCCATCTGACGTCCTCCCAGCTGCCATCGGCCCGCCGCTGACAAATATTGTAGGAATGTTGACTCTCATTGCTGCCATCAACATCCCCGGCACTATCTTATCACAATTTGGGATGCAGACCATTCCGTCGAAGTGATGAGCCCTGATCATTGTCTCAACAGAGTCGGCTATGAGCTCCCTGCTCGGAAGTGAATATTTCATACCTGTATGTCCCATAGCTATACCGTCGTCCACTCCTATGGTGTTAAATTCAAAAGGGACGCCGCCAGCCTTTCTAATTTCGTCCTTTATGATTTCCCCAACCCTGTTTAAATGTACGTGCCCAGGAATAATTTCAACGAAGGAATTTACAACAGCGATGAATGGTTTTTGGAAGTCCTCTTCTCTGACACCGGTTGCACGCAGTAGACTTCGGTGGGGTGCGCGCTCAAACCCTTTTTTAATAATATCACTATTCATCTAAACCTCTTTTTTGTTTTACAATTTGGCCTCACGAATGCTCCTCGAATACACTACATCCCTGAGGTCATTCCCCTTGGGTTAACTAAATTTTAGTTGAGGCTTGCTGCTTGCGGGGAATAACCTCTGGCGATTAGCTAATAATGCCGAGGAGGATATTCCCCTCAATAAGGAGGAGAATAAGAATGGAAATAATTGAAAGGAGACCAAGACTAATTGATGAATTATCGGCGCAGGTTGACACACTTCCTGATGCGTCAACCAAAAACTTCTTACTATTTGAGTCTTTCTGTTCCATCAATTAATCTCGCATTCATAATAAAAAAGTTTCCAATTGATGTCAAGAGTTTTTGAAAAAAATCTTTTCACAAGAGAAACTTCTTAACCGCAGGTTTAGCACCGGTCGGCACAATGATACCTTACTTCATCAGACCGCAAGCCACGCTTCCCATCAACCTATCCGCTATGTAAATAGTGCCTCGCTCATCGACAGCGATGTCTGATGCCTGCGCTATCCATGCTTTATCTNTACNGCCAAAAGTTTGGACTAACTTGAGAGTTATTTTCGGCTGACAGTAAGAAACCTCACTATTGCAAGCAACCGCAACAATGAAAACCATGAAAGTAATTTTGCCAAATATTTTCATGAAGACATTCCCTCCTTAAAAAATGTTCCACCTCGATCAAAGCTCCAGTCCCTTGATTGGGCTCCATCTAAAGGTTTGTTTAACAAGATCATATATCTACTCAATAAAATGAAACCCGTTCAACTTTTGTCGTGCTCCTATCTCTTCGTCGATAACTCTTTTAGCCTTCGCCTTGCATAATTTGCAAGGGAAGGGTTGTGTCCTGAATCATTCACGATAAATCGTTGGTACCAGTAACGTGCTTCCTTTGGATGTTGCGATTGATCGTAGGCCAGCGCCAATCCGTAGAGTGCTTCTTCACACCCAGGATCTATCTCAAATACTCTCCGATAAGTCCGTATAGCTTCATCATAATCTTTGATCCTCAACTCGGCTGCAGCTATGCCCTTCAAGATAGAGAGGCTGAAAGAAACCGTGCTTTTCGAAAGTGGGTACGCAGTCCGCATTGCCCTAATCGCTCCACGAGGCTGACCCAGCTGCATTAGCGCAAGTCCAAGGTTCAACCATGCCTGTGGATCGAGCGTGTCAAGTTTAACAGCCTTTTCGAAGTAATTCTCAGCGGAATCATATCTTCCTAAATCGTAATACCACAGGCCGATGTTCTCAATATCCTCAGACGCAGTGTCTGCCGACAATATGAGATAACGGCTCATCAGGGTGATGGCAATCTCCAGATTTGCTTTCTCCTTAGTCCCGCCATAGCACAAAGCAAGTCTCTTGATGACAAAGGGCGACGGTCCGAAAGTCTGCAATATGAATGAATACCTCTCTATAGCCAATGAATATTTCCCGGTTTGGAAGTATGCATCAGCAAGCATGAGATTTACGATAGCGTTCGTCGAGTCCACCGCCAACAACTTGGCAAGTAATGGGTAAGCAGCGTCGTACTTGCGATCGGCGATTAGTCCCTTGCAAAGTGCGATGACCTCCATCGCATCTGACCTCTCAGCCACAAATTTTTTCGCTTCCTCAAATTCACGCAGCTTTAAGAGTACATTTATAAATTCCAGCCTCGCTGGACCATAAGTCGAATCCCTTGTAACGGCAACCCTTAGATACTTCACTGCCTGGGCAGGGTCGCCCAGAGCATCCATGATTTTCCCACGGTAGAAACATGCCAGTGGATAAAGTGAATCCGCAGAGTCGACTGCAGCGAGCGCGATAAGACTTTTACTGTAGTCGCCAACCTCGTACAGACAAACTCCGCGATAATAGTATACCGCACTCCCTCCATCGAGTAAGTTTAACTTGTTAAACAAGACCAATGCCTTTTGGTATTCCGCCAAGTCGAACAGCTTCACTGCCTGATCGAAGACTCTCCCGCTGTCGGCTTTGGCCGAAAGAGACTGAGGTGCTCCGAAAGTCGAGGAACTGATGAGCACCAATACCATCATAGTGATCATGGCAACACTCACTCTTACCGCAGAAGCTCTATCAGCTAACAGCGGGTTTTCAAGTTTACTCATACCATAAACTCTCAACGCGCCCATGACGCATTTCGAACTTCTAAAGCGCTTCTCCAATTGAAAAAAATCGTCTGTGACACATTTCAACCTCCTCCCTTTCTAAATCGTATGTTAAAGGCCAGGCTCAGCAGTAAAGCCGTCCCCAAAACGTAGATGGCGATACGTGTGGTAGCGATCCTTGTTTTCAAGGTTTATTCCCCCCTGGGAGAGGGCAAAGATGGAAAACATAGACCGTTGGATTTTTGGCACTCAATAATGAACCTGGTGTTTGCTTGAAAGCATATATAAGTCCATTCGTATCTGAGCACATTGGCAAGAAGTCAGTTCTAATACCACCAGTCAAAAAATTGCCGGCACCGTCAAACACATCTATTACATTAGAAATAGTATCCGCTGATTGTGATCTATCCTGGTAAGTTAGCAAAAGGACACCTGGTTTTGTGTACACAAGTGCTTTTATGATATCCCAGCTCCTATTCCACGCATCAATAGCAGAAGGTGTTATCGCTTTAGGAGGCTGAGTTGGTGAGCGAAAACTGCCCGTTGGGTTCACCACTTCCCTTAACAGGTTTCCTTGCACATCGAAGATTTGAAGGTCATAATCAGCAGGATGCACGTAATAAAGGATATTGTGATCTCCGAGGGCGATACTGCCACCATTAATAGGAATCCCGATTTTCCGAAGTATCTGAGGACTCCTACCAAATGAACTTAAGAATTGTCCATCTTGAGAGTACTTCTGAATCGTCCCAGTCTCTACCAGCGATGAAGTGACCACAAAATAGCTGCTCGAGTCTTCAATAACTGCTAGAGGTGCACCAGCCTTCAGGCGAAAATCGTGACTGAATTTTCCTGAAGGATCATATATGTTAACGCGAGCATTCCCGTGATCAGCCGCGAGTATGTCCCCCGAGCGGTCGAAACTCACGCCACGTGGCTGGAGCATTTGCCCGGGCCCGCTCCCCTTTTCTCCGACGCTGGCCACGAATGCCCCTTGATGCGAAAAGAGNAGGATTTGNTTACGCCCTACGTCNGACACCCCTATCAGNCCCGAAGGAGAAACAGCCACAGACGAGAGAAACTGAATATCTGACGAATCGGAACTTTGCAGTGTTATGCTGTCCACCAGGGCAACCAAGGTGTTAAANGAATGCACTCCCTTCAAGTATTGGGCAATTGCAGAGGGAAGAGGTGAGGCCAATTTGGCGCGTTCCCTGGAACAGCCATCAAATGAGCATAAAAAGAAAATGGCAGCAAAGACCGTTAGTATGGTTCGGCAATATAGAAAGTAAGACTCAACAATTGTTCTTCCGCCACGCACCTTCATTCCTTATTCTCCACCAATGCGGCTTTCCCTGAACCAGTAAGGAAAAGGGCTGCCAAAACAAAGCCATTCTGAACAAAATAGCTCCATCCATTACGTTTCACAAGTCCTCCAAAACATCCACAATCTGTCGTCCTTCCACCTAAATATTTCATTGCCGATAATCCTGTAAATACAACCACCATGACAAAAAGCGACAGACTCGCCGCACGTGAATAAAAATTCATCAGCAACATTGTCCTTTATAGGTTCAGCGTGATAATTAAGTAAAGGAAATAGGTCATTCGTCCATAACCTTCGTCGATATGAGTCCTCACAAAACTAATGATTGCTTCCCTCCCAATCAAGTATCCAGTGTTTCATAGGAAT
>JGI24721J44947_10010909_pt1 | contig 11447 bp, 10 predicted proteins | sample YelNatPaOPGAMG01_FD_44947 | JGI IMG/M metagenome (IMG submission 44947)
TAAAGAAACTTCTTTCTCTGAAGATTTGCCACCGAAAATTACTCCTACCTTTATTTTTTTGTTTTTCTCTGGCATATAAAGTTATATTATATAAAAATTTAAAGAAAATAAAAAGAGGATTTTAGATAATAAAAATCCTTCTCATCCGACAATGAGACCTTTTTAAATCTCGGTCCGTTGGAAGTGGTCTTTACTACTCATTGGTTTTTCATTTAACCCAAGTAGCGCCCAATTCTCTTAGTCGTTTGACAAGGCATTCTACTTGTCCTTTCAATGAGAGCAACTTTTCTTGTTGACTCTCAGGAAGTCGGCCGCTTAAGGACTCCTTTTTTGCTTCCATTTCAGCCATCTGATTAAGAAGTCTGACTCGTTCATTGTCAAGATTTTTCAATTCTTCTGTTCTTTCTAATTTGGACCGATCCGGAATTTTTTCAAAGTCCCTCGGCCGCATATATATTGTGTTAATATATTGTGTTAACACAATGATAGATCGAACAAAACTTATTTTCTCAATTTACCCCCTTACCTTCATTTTTTATTATACTATCATTTAAGATAATATGTCAAGATCACCTGTGTATAACTTTTTGGTATAACTTTCCAGAATTTCAAAATTTAATAAATTTTATCAAAGCATCAATTATCATCTTGCAGTTATTTTGGTTATTGGAATTTATTTGGAACTTAGAATTTGTGATTTGGAATTTTTATTGGAGCGGTCCTTTTTTGTTTTTGTGCGCCTCGAGCGCCAATTCAATAATTTTTGTTAAAAATTGTGGCAAACTCATTCCGGCTAAAGCCGCCTGATGATAGGTCCAAGAAGATGGCCCCATCCCAGTTGAAGCAGCTGAATTTGGATCAGTAATAAAAACTTTACCATTTTCGTCAACAAAACCATCAATTCTGGCATAGCCCTTACATCCTAGGGCTTTAAAAGTTCTAACTGCTTGTTCTTGAATTTCTTTGATAATTTTCTCGTTAATTTTTATTGGAGTTATTTTTTTTGAAGCGCCGGGTAAATATTTATGGTCGTAGGTAAAAATTTCTGAATCGTAAATTGTTTCCGTTGGTAGAAAGGCAACTGGTTCATCATTACCAAAAACAACACAAGAAAACTCTTTTCCCCTTAAATATTCTTCAACTAAAACTTCGTTATCATATTCAAATGCTTTTTCCATTCCTTTTTCTAAATCGTTTTCCTCTTTAACCAACATTACGCCAATGGTTGATCCTTCTCTTGTTGGCTTAGTAACAATCGGATAAGAAAATTTCTCCTTTATTTTCTCTTTAACTTTTTCTTTATCATTTTCCCACCCACTTCTTTTTATTACTAAATAATCTGGTAAATTAATTCCGCCATCAGCTTTCATTACTTCTCTTTGCATTTTTTTATCAAGACCAAGGGCAGCCGAAAGTACACCAGAGCCGGTATAGGGAATATTTAGCATTTCTAAAATTCCTTGGAGACAGCCATCATCACCATATTTACCATGAGTGACTAAAAAAGCCAAATCAATTATTTCTGGTAGTTGTTCAAGAAAAATTCTTTTTGCCCCCTTACTCTCTAAATTTTCTTCAATTTCTTTACAAGTGTTACGGATAATTAAACTTTCTGGGATTTGCCAAAATTTTAATTGTGAGTCCCAAAAAATAGCGACGGGAATAAATTTACTTCTATCTAAATGTTGATAAACGTGGCGACCACCGGCCAAAGAAACTTCTTTTTCTGAAGATGAACCACCAAAAATAACACCGATTTTAATTTTTGATACTTGATTGTTCATGTTGAAAATTATTTATAAATTCTTGATAATTGAGGATTGATTCTAGTCACTATTTCATAATTAATTGTGCCAATTTTTTCTGCCAATTCTTCAGCAGTAATTTCTTTGTCATTTTGTCGGCCAATTAAAACAACCTCATCACCAACTTTGACGCCAGGAATTTTTGTTACCTCAACTATTGTTAAATTCATACAAATCCGACCGCGAACTGGCGCTCGCCTACCCCTAATTAAAACTTCGCCACAATTTGATAATTTTCGATCATACCCATCCCAATAGCCGACTGGTAGGATAGCAATTTTTGTTCTTTTTTTACAACGATAAGTACAATCATAACCAATAGGTGTTCCTTTAGACAATTCTTTTACTTGAATGACTCTTGTTTTCCAGGTTAAGGCTGATTTTAAAACTATGGAGCTTGAAGCTCCATAGTGTTTTGTTGCTTGGGATGGCCATAAGCCATATAAACCAATGCCAATTCGAACCAAATCAAAATGAGTCATTGAATTAATAATAGTTGAAGCTGTACAAGCAGCATGAATAATGGGTAATATTGTCTTATTTTTATCTGCGGTCGCATTAAATTTTAAGACGCGAGAAAATAGATTTGGTGCGGTTTTTAAGATGATTTCTTGGGCAATTTTTTTTAATCGCCTAGTCTGTAAAAGCGTATATTTTTGATTATAAGCCTCAGATTTGGCGAAGTGGGTAAAAATACCTTTAAGCTCTAAGTTGGGTAATTTAAGGCATTTTAAGGCAAAATTTAGGCTATTTTCAGGCAAAACTCCAATTCGTGAGGTACCGGTGTCGATTTTAAGATGGATTTTGGCTTTCTTTCCTATTTTTTGGCTTATTTTAGCCAAAAAATCAAGTTGTTGATCGGTATAAGCACAAAATTCTATATTTTTCTTGATTGCTTCTTCTATTTTTTTATTCGTAATTCGTTGAAATTCGCCACTGCTGAAACGAGGTTCTGCTGAGGCGGGATAATTCATGGGAGTTGGCCAGAAGGTTAACACTAAAATTGGTTTTTTTAAGTTATTTCTTCTTAACTGCAATGCCTCATCTAAATTAACCACTCCTAAATAATCAGCCCCATTTTTCTCAAAAATTTTAGCGCATTCAATCATTCCATGGCCATAAGCATTTGATTTAACTACAGCCATTAGTTTTATTTTTGATCCAATAATTTTTCGAAATTGTCTTAGATTATGAATAAGGGCTGATTTTGAAATCTCAAGCCAAGTCAACATAAAGTATTAAACTCGAAATTCTAAATTCGAAATACTAAATAAATTCCAAATTCAAAATTCCAAAATTTCAAACTGTTTAGAATTTAAAAATTGAGATTTAGACGTTGTTTAGGATTTAGAAATTAGTATTTAGGATTTTTATTTTAGTATCTTCGGCCAATCAAAAGTGCCGTCTTTTTTTTGATAATTTTCAATAATGGCAATGATTGTTCTTGGCATGGCTAAAGCAGTAGCATTGAGAGTATGGATAAAAAGATTTTCTCCTCTTTTATTTTTATATCTAATTCCTAATCGCCTTGCTTGAAAATCAGTGCAATTTGATGATGAACCAAGTTCACAATATTTTTCCTGAGACGGAATCCAGCCCTCGATATCATAACTTTTTGCTGAAGGATAAGAAAGATCATTGATGCAGATTTGAACAATACGATAAGGAATTTTAAGTAATTTCATCATTTCTTCTTCTAGTCCAACTAAAAGTTCATGTTCAAACTTTGATGTTTCTGGTGAACAATAAGAAACCATTTCTACTTTTTCAAATTGATGAACGCGGAAAATTCCACGCACATCTTTGCCATAAGAACCAGCCTCACGGCGAAAAGAAGAACAAGGAAAGCCTACATAACGAAGAGGTAATTCTTTTTCTGGTAAAATTTCATTGGCGTGCATCGCGATTAAAGCATGTTCAGCCGTGCCGATTAAATACAAATTATCTTTTTCTAAGTGGTATGTTTCATCCGGAGCTTGGTCTAAATAACCCATACCCTTCATGATTTCTGATTTAAGCATCAAGGGCGGAATTACCGGCAAAAAAGGTTTAGAACTAATAGCCAATCGCTTATCTTTAATAATTTTTTCAATATTTTTTTTATTGGTTAAAAAATTAATTGCGAAATTGATGAGTTTTAATTCAAGAAGAGCAACCCTATCTTTTAAATAATAAAAACGAGAACCAGCAACTTTTGCTCCCCGCTCGGTGTCAATCATCTCGCCAGCAATTTCTAAATATTCTTTTACTTTTTCTTTGTCTAGCAACGCCTTATTAGTGCCGGCCGGTCTCCAATTCCTTATTTCTTTGTTCTGGTTTAGCGGCACATCAGGATAAGGAATATTAGGAATTTTGTACAACAAAGTCCGGAAATCTTTTTCCATTTCTGTCAATTTTTCTTCTATTTTTTTAATTTCTTCTTTAATGGCTTTGGCTTTAACCTGATTTTTTTCCTGTTTTTGCTGATGACGTAAATTCTCAATTTTTGTAATATAATCTCGTCTTTGCTCGTCTAATTTAATTAATCCGTCTAAATCAAACTTCACCCCCCTTTCTTGTAGAGATTTCTTAATAATTTCCGGATTTTTGCGTAAAATATTTAAATCAATCATAATTTTATGGTATTTCAATATTTTTAAGAATATTGGACGGGGATAATTATTCTTTATTTTTTGGTTTTAGGGTTGGAAATAAAATAACCTCCCGGATGTTTTTGGCACCGGTTAGAATCATTACTAATCGATCAATACCAATCCCCTCGCCGGCAGTTGGCGGCATACCATATTTCATTGCTTCAATAAAATCTTGATCATACATTTGTGCTTCTTCTTCGCCGGCTTTTCTTAATTTTAATTGTTCTTTAAACCTTTTTTCTTGATCTAATGGATCGTTTAATTCAGAATAACCATTACAGATTTCTAAACCACCGGCTAAAAGTTGGAATCTTTCAACATAACGTGAATCATCTGGTGTTTTTTTGGCTAAGGGTGAAAGTTCAACTGGATGATTGGTAATAAAAATTGGGTCTTTTATTTTTGACCTTACCTTTTCTTTAAAAATTTCATCAACAATTTTAGCCCAAGACCAATTTTTCTTTACTTCTAAGCCCAATTCTTTTGCTTCTTCAAAAATCCTTTCTTTTGTCTTTATCTTTTCAAGGTCTAAACCAGTTGCTTCTTTAATTGCTTCAATAAATTTTTTTCTTGGATAAGGCGGGGTGAAGTCTATTTCTTCATTTCTAAATTTTATTTTTCGGGGAATTCTTAATTTTTCAAAAAGATAAGTAAAAAATTTCTCTGTCAATTTCATTAAATCATGATAATCAGCATAGGCCTGGTAAAATTCAACTTGAATAAACTCTGGATTGTGCGACCAATCAATTCCTTCATTGCGAAAACATTTAGCAATCTCAAAAACTTTTTCAAAACCACCAATGATTAATCTTTTGAGGTAAAGTTCTGGTGCAATTGAAAGATAAAGATTAATTCCTAAAGCATCATGATGGGTGATAAAAGGTTTAGCGTTGGCACCACCAGATATTGTTTGAAGGGTTGGTGTTTCAACTTCAATAAAATTTTCTTCAACAAAAAAATCTCTAATCGTTTTAATAATCTGAGATCTTTTATTAAAAATTTCTTTAACTTCCTTATTAGCAATTAAATCTAAATAGCGTTTCCGAAATCTAATTTCAACATCTTCTAAACCATGCCATTTTTCTGGCAGGGGTAAAAGAGATTTTGAAATTATTCTAAAATTATTAAGGACAACGGTCTTTTCGCCGGTCTTTGTTTTCATTAACTTTCCTCTTGCTTCAATAAAATCACCGAGATCAATAAGTTGAGAAAAAATTTTGTAATTATTTTTACCAAGCAAATCTTCTTTAAAATAAATTTGAATTTCGCCACTTTCATCTGCTAGGTTGGCAAAGGCCGATTTACCGTGAGAACGAATTGCTTTGAGCCTGCCGCAAATGATTACTTCTTGATTCTCTTTTTCTAAATTTTCAAAATTATCTTTAACCGCTTGGCAAGTATGTGTTCGCCAGACCTTGGCTGGGTAAGGATTAATCTTTTCTTTTTGAAGTTTTTTAAGTTTCTTTATTCTTATTTTTTCTAAATCAGATAGCATATGTTATATAATAGCAAAAAAATAAAAATATAAAATAGAGCCAAATCAATTATTCTTCCTAAAAGACGGCAATAATTTTAAAAGTTTTTTTGCCACTCGGTGTCTGGAGAACGCCTGATTGACCAACTTTTTTGTTTAAAAGGGCTTTACCAAGTGGTGAATGGATAGAAATTTTCCCTTCGGCTGGATTAACCTCTTCTGGACCAACTAATACATATTCTTTTCTTTTTTTATCGATTTCAATTATAACTCGAGAAGAAATTTGAACAATTCCTTTTTTCGTCTTATCTTTAATAACCACGGCACTTTTTAAAATGTTTTCTAAACGTCTAATCTCTGCTTCCATTAAACCCTGCTCTTCTTTAAGAGAAGTATACTCGGCGTTTTCAGCTAAATCACCAAATTCACGAGCGATGGCTAATTTTTCAGCAATTTCTGGTCTTTTAATATTTTTTAAATATTTTAATTTTTCTTTAATTTTTTTTAAACCACTTTCAGTCAAATACTCCATAAGTTTTAATAAATTAAATTATAAAACAATAAAAAGACTTGCCTGTTTACTTTAATTTCAACAGGCCAAAAATGGTTTCTTTTAATTATTTTATTATACCAAAAATTTTAAGACAAGATATCCACAGGTATGGTATAATAGAATATAAGATAGACCCCCCACACTAAATCCGAAATCCTAAACAAATCCTAATGATTAAAATTCAAATAAAAATTACTTTTTAGAAAAAACAAAAATGATGGTTACGAATAAAAATTTACGAATTGTATTCTTGGGTACACCAGAATTTGCGGCAATTATATTAGAAAAAATGATTGAAAGTGGTTATAAACCAATGGCAGTGGTGACAGCGCCAGATAAGCCAATTGGTAGAAAAAAAATCATCACGCCATCAGCAACAAAACTTCTGGCTATAAAATATAATATTCAAATATTGCAACCAGAAGTTTTGTCAATTTCGAATTTCCAATTGCCAATTGCCAACCCAGATTTAATTGTGCTGGCGGCGTACGGCCAAATTATTCCCAAAGAAATTCTAAAAATTCCAAAATATGGTTGTTTAAATGTTCACCCATCTTTACTCCCAAAATATCGCGGACCATCACCGATTCAAACTGCTATTTTAAATGGAGATGAAAAAACTGGAGTAACAATTATTTTGATGGATGAAAAAATAGATCATGGGCCAATTCTCGCCTGGCGAGAATTGGAAATCCTAAATCCTAAATCCGAAATCCGAAACAAATCTCAAATTCAAAATTCAAAAATAACTTATCCAGAGCTCACTGAGGAATTGGCGGAATTGGGGGCGAAATTGTTAATTGAAACTTTACCAAAATGGATAAAAGGTGAAATAAAGCCAATCCCCCAAGATGATTCAAAGGCAACTTATACAAAAATTATTAAGAAAGAAGATGGAAAAATAAATTGGCAAAAATCAGCCGAAGAAATTGAAAGAATGATTAGAGCATTTACTCCCTGGCCAGGAACATACACTTACATAAAATCCCAAATCCCAAGCACCAAACCCCAAACTCAAAATCAAAAAATGTTAAAAATTATCAAGGCCAAAGTTTTAAAAATTAATCATCAAAAAGAACCAGGGATTGTTTTTTTAACAGAAAAAAGGGAACCAGCCATTGCCTGTAAAAAGGATGCTTTAATTTTAGAAGAAGTTCAATTAGAAGGAAAAAGAAAAATGATAGCAAAGGACTTTCTTAATGGTTATCCAGAAATTATTGGTTTAAAATTAGAATAAAAAAATTAGGTTTGACAATTTTCGCACTCTTTATAATAAAAACAAAAAGGAGGTGCTAAATGACCGAAAGGTTAAAAACTTTTCGCAACAGAGTTCTTGATTCCAACACCACTTCTTCTGAAATCCAACATCTTTTTTGCCAGCTCATCAAGGAACATCCCCGCGACCCAATCATCATTCAAGCGTTAGGACTACTCTATCGCTATCGCTCCCGACGCTCTCAACCGCCAAGCGACGATGCTGAACGTATTTTCCGAAGAATTCTTCTGCCACTTCTTATCAGAAGTAATACTCTTGTTTCCGCCTTCTATGCGATGGTTATTAATTCTAACATTCCATCAGCNTGCTTNTTGGCAGTGATTAATGCNATCAAAAGAAGCGGCAAGGATCCTTGGTGGCTGGTTGGGGTGGCTGCCACCCTGCGACCATCTTTTGCTGACCTCGTCTTCCGCCATCGCTCCGCAACTTCGGGGCGTGGGCGCAAGGGATNGAGAATCACTTAGACCGCTGAATATAATGCACAATATCTAGTGCACAAACAGCGGTCTTTTTTTTATNTTTTATTCTAAAANCTCTTAATTTTATCGCATATGCGCTAATTTGGAAGAGGTTTTTTTACAGAAGAAGAATTTTAATTTTGTGATTTGTTTTTTTAATTTTTTAAGGGGACAGTCCCCTTTCTCAAGGGCGATAAAACTCGCATTAATAAAGGGTTATAAGTCATTTTTTTAAATTTGGCACGATTTTGTTCAAAATTCAGAAGTTATTACAGAATTTTATGGTCGGTTACTGAAAATTTGGAAAATAACAAAAACAATATAAAAAATAACTAGAGCAATCCCCTCTTTTAAAGAGAGTTGTTTTTTTGAATAAATAAAAATTGCAAAAATTAAACTGGCTAAAATTAAAAAACCAAACATCATTAAAAAATTGTTTAAATTGATAATTTGAATAGGATAAATGACGGCGGCTAAACCAAGGGCTAAACAAGAATTGGTGATAATTGTTCCTAATGATGAGCCCAATGACATTTCTTGATGCTTTTTAATAGCCGCTCGAACACCAAAAGTTAATTCCGGCAAGGTTGTTCCTAAAGAAACAATTAACAAGCCAATAAAAATTGGAGACAAATTAAAGCCAGCAGCCAAAATTTTTACTAAATTGGTTATCAATTGAGCAGAAAGAACCAAAAGAATCAGTCCTAAAACAAGTTGAAAAACAAATTTTAAAAATTCACGTTTAGGATGATTGCTAAACTCTTTTTTAAATTCCTCTTTTATTTTAAACATCAAAACAAGGTAAAGAATAAAACAAATCAAAATAATTAATCCATCAAGACGAGACAAAACTCCATCAAGAGCAAAAAGCATTGGCAAAAAAGAAAGAATGATAGCAAAAATAACATTTACTTCCAGCCCCTTTGTTTTAAGAGATAAACCATTGCTAATAATAGCNACTAANCCCAAAATNAGCGTTAAGTTGATGATATTAGCACCAATAACATTACCTAATGAAAGACTCGGAATTTGATTAACCGCCGAAACAAGACCAACAGCAATTTCNGGTANACTGGTGGCAACAGCAACAATAACAAAAGAAACAACAAATTCGCTCCAATGAAGAACAGCGGCAATTTTAGTTAAATTTTTAATCACCAAATCTGCTGATTTCACTAAAACAAAGCAACCAATCAAAATAAGAATGATGTATAAAAAAATCATAAAAATTTATGAATTAGAGATTTTTGGCCTAAATAGCCATTTTCCAAATTCAATTAATAACAGGTTAATAGCCCCTAACCCGATTAAAATTAACCAGTCCTTGAAATTTAAAGGAACGGTTTTAAGAAGATTCTGAAAAAATGGCAAATAAAGAGACNCTAAAAACATCAAAAAACCAANAACAACACTTAAATTTAAAAATTTATTATCAAAAGGATGATACTGNAAAATACTTTTCTTTAAATTTTTACAAGCAAAAACATAAAATATCGAATCTATGCCAAGACCAACAAAAACCATTGTTCTGGTATAAGCAATATTTTTGCTTTTTTGCCAAAGATAGATAAATAAAGCGAAAAGTATTAAATCAGTAATAATACCGATGACAAAAATCAAAAACTTCATTTGTTTATCTAAAATTGGGACCTTTAAACTTTGTGGTTTTTCTTTCATCACCTCTTTTGATGTTTTCTCATAAGCAAGACTCATTGCTGGCAAGGCGTCTTCAATGATATTCACCCATAAAATTTGGGCTGGCAAAACTGGGAGGGGCAAACCAAAAAACAAACTGCCACTGACTAAAATTATTTCAGTAAAACTTGAAGCCAATAAATAAAGAACAATTTTTTTGATATTATCAAAAATTCCCCGACCCTCTTTTATTGCTTCAACAATCGTTTTAAAATTGTTATCAAGTAAAACCATATCCGCTGTTTCTTTAGTCACATCAGAACCAGAACCTAAAGCAATGCCAATATCAGCTGATTTAATGGCTGGCGCATCATTAACTCCATCACCAGTCATGGCCACTACCTCGCCATTTTTTTGCAAAAGATAACAATTCTAATTTTATGTTTTGGTTCAACGCGAGTAAAAACATTAACTTTTTTCATTTCTTTAGATAGTTTCTCATCATCCATTTTTTCAATTTCATTTCCTTCTAAAATTTCTTTGTTTTCTAAATTAATTTCTTTGGCAATCATTTTGGCGGTAGTTTTATGATCACCAGTTAAAAGCATTGGTCTAATGCCAGCCATTTTACACTCATAAATTGTTTCTTTGGCTTCGGCTCTTAAAGGATCTTTTAAACCAACTAAACCAACAAAAACTAAATCATTAATATCAGAAGTTAGTAGTTTTTGTTTATCGGTTAGTTTGTAAGCCAGAGCCAAAACCCTTAAACCATTTTGAATCATTTCAAGATATTTTTTTTCTATTTCCTGATAATTTTTTTCATCTAATTTCTCTTCAATCTCCCCTACCCTAATATATTTACTCATTTTTATTGTTCTTTCCGGCGCTCCTTTAACAAAAATTATTTTTGATTTTTCCGAAGAGTGAAGTGTTGCCATCCACATTTTTTCTGAATCAAAAGGAATTTCATCTAAACGAGGGTATGCTTGATGAATTTTTTGCCAATCAACCCCCTTTTTTAGGCCAGCCAAAACCAAGGCTTTTTCTGTTTCATCTCCTTCAATAATAAAATTCTTATTTTTTTCTTCTTGATTCTCAATAATTACATTATTACAAAGTAAACAAATTTTGATGGCTAAATCATTATTGCCAAAGGTGATAATTTCTTCTACCCTCATTTTTCCCTCAGTTAAAGTGCCGGTTTTATCCGAACAAATAACTGTCACTGAACCAAGTGTTTCAGTAGCAATTAATTTTCTTACCAAAGCCTTTCTTTTCAAAATTCTTTGCATGCCAATAGTTAAGCAAACAGTCAGAGCAATGACTAATCCTTCTGGCACAGCGGCTACGGCTACAGCTACAGCGGTTAAAAGCATTTCCAAAAATGGCCGACTAGCAATTAAGCCAAAGAAAAAAATAATCAAAGTTAAAAAAATCATGACCAAGCCAATTATTTTGGCTAATTGAGCCATTTTCTTCTGAAGTGGTGTTTTTTCTTCTTTTGTCTCTTTAATCAAATTAGCAATTTTCCCCAACTCTGTTTTTTCGCCAGTCGCCACTACGACCGCCAAACCCCTACCACGCGAAACAACTGTTCCCTGATAAACCAT